>Ga0182017_10001557_pt1 | contig 17649 bp, 14 predicted proteins | sample 712E3DmetaG_FD_120492 | JGI IMG/M metagenome (GOLD analysis project Ga0182017, IMG submission 120492) | Permafrost microbial communities from Stordalen Mire, Sweden - 712E3D metaG | ecosystem: Environmental > Terrestrial > Soil > Wetlands > Permafrost | place: Sweden: Stordalen | collected... | reverse complement strand
CCCATCCACTGAACCACTCTGCCGAAGGAACGGCCAAACCATGACAGACACTCCCGCAGCCATCCAGGAAATCAAGATCGCCCACAGCCCGGACTCCGACGACGCCTTCATGTTCTACGGCCTCGCCACCAACAAGGTGCGCGTTCCCGGCTTCAAGTTCACCCACACGCTCACCGACATCGAGACGCTGAACCAGCGCGCCATCCACGACCCCTTCTACGACGTCACCGCCATCAGCTTCCACGCCTATCCATATCTTCAGGAGACCTACACCCTGATGGCCTGCGGCGGCTCGGTGGGCGAGGGATACGGCCCCATGGTGGTCTCCCCACGCAAGCTCTCGCCGGACGAGATCCGGAAGACGCGCATCGCCGTCCCCGGCACGCTCACCACCGCCTATCTGACGCTCAAGCTCTTCTGCCCCGAGGTGGAGACCGTCACCCTCCCCTTCGACAAGATCATTCCCGCCGTCGTTGCAGGCGAGTTCGACGCCGGCCTCATCATCCACGAGGGCCAGCTCACCTACGGCAACAACGGACTGGTCAAGGTACTCGATCTCGGCCAATGGTGGCGCGAGCAGACCGGCCTTCCACTGCCCCTGGGAGGCAACGCCATCCGCCGTGCATTGGGCAAAGACGCAATGCGGATTGCGACCAACGCGCTGCGCGACAGCATCCAGCACGCGCTCGACCACCGCGACGAGGCGCTCGCCTACGCCATGCAGTTCGCCCGCGACCTCGAACCCGCGCTGGCCGACAAGTTCGTCGGCATGTACGTCAACGAGCGCACCCTGAACTACGGCGAAGATGGCCGCGAGGCCATCCGCAAGCTGCTGGAGATGGGCTTCGACCGTGGCATCATTCCCGTGCAGGCGAAAGTCGATTTCGTCGACTGACCCAGCCTCCAACCCGCGCAAACAACGCGCAGTCACCGGGAAATCAGCAAGGCTTTTCCACCCCTCGCATGTGCTATTCTCTTCAAGGTGGTTGTGCGTGAAAGGCCTCGAAGCCCAGGCCGCCCAAGCCCGATCGCCCCTCCCCCAAGAGGCCGCAACACATGCAGAGTTGCAACGAGTCATGAGGTTGCAACACGAGAGCATTGCAAAAAAACCGCGGCAACACCAGCGGACGCGTAGCTCAATTGGCAGAGCATTCGACTCTTAATCGACAGGTTGAAGGTTCAATTCCTTCCGCGTCCACCATTTCATCATCCAAGAAAAGCCAGCAACATCCGAAAGCCAGCGTAAACGCTGGCTTTTTCATTGATTTATCGTCCACTGACGGACAATCCCGTCTCTTGACATCCGGGGGCAACTGGGGGCAACTGGGTTCCACCGAAAAGGAGTTGCCCCCATTTATGCCCCTGACCAATACTGCGATCCGTAACGCCAAACCCAGCAACAAACCCATCAAGCTCTTCTCCCCGGACCTCTGCCCCGTTTGCTCGGCCAGATGCCGCTTGAACGCAATCGCCTGCTTCGTGTGGAATGCCTTGAAGTCCCGATACTTGGTGTACTCCTCGAACCGATGCAGCGCCTTGGCAGCCGCGTCCACGGTCGGCTCACCATGGCGTTTGGCTTCCTTCAAATAAGCAAAATACTGGCGCTTGATTCGCTCATTCTCTGCGTTGTGTTTTGTCATGGGTTGATCTCCCTATCCCAAGTCACTGTTTACGGTGGGTTGCTCACTCTCGTTAAATCGTGGCTCCGCCTCCGAAAAACTGATGTCTAAATTCCCCTGAATCTCAGCCAGCTTTGCCCTGCTGGCGCGCCGGTTCATGATTGAATCGCAATCCGGGCAGATCGCTTCCAAGTTCCCAAACTTCTCGGTAACAGGCTGGTATTCCGCCATGTCCCCGGCGGGCCGCTTTGGCGCACGGCAGCGCACGCAGTAAATTTCACCGGGCTGGCAGGGACGCTTGTTCTTTGTCCGGCGCGCCTGGAGATAGGCGGCAAGGTCAATCCCCAGAATCAGCATCGAGCGCCTTTTGTCGCAGGTGGGCAGTCCCGCCCGCACCCAGGCGCGCACGGTATTTATGCAGATGATAAACAAGCAAGCGATCTCCTCCACCGTGTAGTTACGGTGAATTTTGACAAGGCGTGGGTTGTGGTGGCGTTTGGCCATGATGGTTATCCGCCCCCGCTCAAGCTACCGTCTTGCGTGCCGCTTCCAGCTTCACCACCAGATCGCGAATCTCTGTGTTGGACTTCCCTGCTATGCGGGCTGCGTTCAGCGCCGCCACCTCACTGGCAGGCCAACCCACGGCCCGACCGCCCAGGTTGACTGGCTTGGGGAACTCGCCTTGCGCGATGCGCAGGTAGATGGTGCTACGAGACAGGCCCGTACTCGTCTTGATGGCAGGAAGCCTCAGAATAGTATGTGTCATCGTCAAACCTCACTGAGCGATTCAGGAACGCTCAAGACAGAACCTAACTGGGCGACTTGGGCGATGAAACCCCACTGCGCGCCGTGAGTCAGTTGGCGATCTCCAGCATTTCTCGGGCGTTGTGCGAATTTGGATGGATGCACAGCAGCGCCAGCGTCCAGGCCATGAATCTACGGAAGGCCGCATCATGCAAGGGCTTGCCGGGCTGGAAAGCTGGGCGAAAAAATTCCGCCCAACTATTTAATGATCAGCTTGATTCATGTTCAAACGCGGATCGTCGTCGTGAATTAGGTGCTCGTCATTGTGATCAGATTATGTGTAGGCTAGTTTACGTGCGGCCGACCACCAGAGATTTGTGACCGCAGGGGTGTTTCTCGATACTGAACACTCGCCTGCGTTCCATCAGTCTCACCCGCGACACTCGGAAGCCGATACGCGGTCAACGCGAGTACGAGCATGAGCTTGTCATGCACATCTGCGTGACGCAGTTTTCTGTGACGGTCCGCTGGCGTGAATTGAGAGAATCTCTACTACATTTTCCGCGAAGAATCGAATGGAAGATATTCTCTGTTGGGAACAATAGCATCTGGTGTTATTTCGATCGCATTAATCAAAGGATAGTTGACAACAGGGGTAAAGTTCAGTTCGATCTTGCCCTGGGCCGTTGGTTCAATCCCTTTGAAGACCTTAATCACAGGGTTGTATCCTCCGTACGCCACAATGTCATAATTCTTAAGAAGCATGGAGCCATTGCAGGAGACATCAAATATCCTGCTTCCTACTCCACCAAACCCGCCATTTTCTTTTCCGAACCAGCGCTCTATGAGGTAGAGTTTCACATCATAGTTGAATTTCGGGTCAACTGGAATGATGTATCTAAAGTGTCCGATTCGCTCAAACCCGAAGATTGCGCTGTCTGGACTTTTTAAGGGTGGGTACCGGCCCCTGCGTCCGCCAAAGTAATAGCGGTCCGACAGCCATGTCTGGCCATCTTGGTCGCGGACTGCGGTGGGTCCTGCGACGATTCGTATGGGCAGCATATGGCCGGACGGCTCTGGCAGTATTTCTACAGCATTCAGGAGCGACTGATCACTGGTGAAATCCAGATGGATATTTCCATCATTTTCTGGTTTAATGCCCGTGAATATCTTAGTTGTGGCCGTATTGCTGCCTGCGGCATCATCGACAATATCCAGATTGGTCGATGTTCCACCGTTGATGGAGAAGATCACGTTCCTGGTTATGTCCCGCACATCGCCGGTCTCGGCAAAGAGTAGATGAACCTCATACAGCCCCTGGCGAACCGGGAATTGACAATGGAAAGCTCCCCGGATGCCTCCTAGAAAAATCGCAGGATCTTCCGTGCCGAGGATTTGCTGGTCTGCAACTTTGAAAGGAGTTCCGCCGGTGCAGTACTTGTCGGGAATCCATGTTCTCCCGGATTGGTCGGTATAGGAACTTCGACCTGCTCCGACAAGCCCCCGCAAGGCATCATCGGAGAGTAGCACGGAGGGATTCGGAGCCGACGTCTTATTGGAGACCCGGTGAGACCCGACCCATTTCCAGATCATGAAACTGGCGAAGCAGACAAGGACAACCGCGAGGACCGCAAATGTGGCAAGCCATCGGCCTCTCCAGCGGCGTCTCCGGTCAACGGGCTGTGATGGAGGAGAAGATGCCTCGGTCGATACACCACTAGCCTGGAATTCCCCAAAAGACGAATCTTCCCTCGCGGCTGAGGAGGCATTTCCGGAGGAAGGCTCGCGATGCACGAAAGAGGGCGCATAATGCCCAACCGGAATGCAGACATGCACAGCGCGCTTTGCCCCGCTTGATTGATAGATCTCTTTGAGACGCTTTCTGAGAGAGTGGATCGTGACCCTGACGATGGTGTCGGTCTGAGGGTCGAAATCGCTACGCCGTCCCAATGCGCCTATGGCAATGGAATGTTCATTGATCCGGTCCGCCTCGTCCTTGAAATAGCACTCGCAGATGAAGCGCAGTACCTCGGCAAGGTTGTTGGAGCGTCCCATGACACCGGGACTCAGCAGCCATTCCAGCTCTTTACGCTCGGGCGCGAACCTAGTGTTGACGGCAGACATCGAAAGACGATTATAACATTGTTATTAATCGACGTTATCGATTGTGCCGGATCCCGCCCCGTACGATCTATGTGAATGATTCCACAATAGATATTCCGTCGGCGTTCAATAACATATTATTCACTGGATTTCACATCAGATTTCACATGACAGGCAACATCCGGTTTCCATAGCGTGTTATCGCAATATGGTCGAAAATATGCAGGTTCCGCAATCTTATGGAGGCAGCACCGTGATGCGAGGCAAACTGAATGCGACGGTTATCACAGTAGTCGGATGTTTCGTGTTGTTCGCGGGGAGTATGCGCGCGTACGGGCAGGATGTGAGAGCCTCCTTGGGAGGCAGGGTTACCGACGCACAAGGCGCCATTATCCGCAACGCGGCAGTCGCGTTGACGGCGGATGAGACGGGCGTGGTCCAGACAACGAAAACGAACAGCGCAGGCGACTGGATCGTCCTGACGCTACTGCCCGGCCACTATCATTTTCAGGTGAAGGCGCCTGGGTTCAAGACCGAGGAGCGTACCTCCATCGAGTTGCAGGTTGGCGACAAGAAGTATGTCGACACGCAAATGCAGGTCGGTACTGTAAGCCAGTCGGTGACCGTCGAGACAACGACTCCGTTGATCGACCTCACCTCATCGGCCTCGGGCTCGGTGATCACGCTGGCAGAGCTTGAGGAGATCCCGACCCAGTCGAACGCTCCGACGATGGACGAGTCGTTTTTGCCCGGCGTTACGGTCAGCCTTGGCGTTGGCGGGGGTGTGTTTCTCTGGTCGGGCAGCGCCCTTTCCAGCACGACTGTGAATGGAACGGGGGGGAGCAGCCTCCCTGGAGCCCTCTCCTATACGCTGGACGGCGGATCGGTCAACTACAACTCGAGTGGATCTCAAGCGAACATGGGCCGCCTGGCGTTTGAACCGCCCATGGACTCTGTCAACGAGTTGAAAATGGTCACCAACGGTTACGATGCGTCGCTCGGCAGGGGGTCGGCAGCGAACGTGATGCTCTCATTTAAGTCGGGCGCCGTAAAGTTTCACGGCGACTTGTACGAAACCTGGCAGGGCACTGCTCTCAACGCAAACTCCTTTCAGAACGATGCATTAGGCAAGGCCCAGGCCCCGATTCATACCCACGAGTATGGCGGTTCCGTCGGCGGTCCGGTATGGATTCCCAAGATCTATGACGGCCGCAAGATGAAGAGCTTCTTCTATTTCAGCTATGCAGGCATTCGCAACATTGGGCCTGAGGACTTTGGTTTGGCGACGGTTCCGAGTCTGTTGGAGAGAAAGGGCGATTTCAGCCAGTCCTACAATGTGGTCTCGGGCGTTAAATATCCAGTCCAGCTCTACAATCCTTATTCGTCGACCACGGGCAGCAGAGTGCCGTTCTCGTGTTCCACCTACGGCACTATGGCCCCCGTCACCAATACCTGCGAAGCGATACCTTCAGGGAACTCAGTCACGACAGCAGGGGCAACAGTTCCTAACATGGATCCAATTGCCCAAGCCTATTACTCGATGATGCCGGCGCCCGATGTCCCCACCGACAACGCGGTTAGCAGCGACAGCGACAACTTTCAGAAGATAGCGGTGCAGAACGACAAGTTCCACGGCTATACACTGCGTGTGGACCAAACCGAGAACAATCGAAACCACACCTATGTGGATCTGTATTACAACACTTTCAACGAACTCAGCTACACGGGTTTCGGCACCGCGGTCACCACGACCGCGACCGCGGCGGGTTTAACCACCGGGAACCCCCTTCCTATCCAAGGGCGGTTACAGGTCCGTACGAACAAAGGCCTCACCCTCGACCACGACATTACCCTGAACGAGAGATTGCTTCTTGACCTGAACTACCATGCAATGAGTTATTTCTCCGCACCTACCCATGCTCCGGGCCTGGGGATCGACCCCACCACGGTGGGATTCTCGTCAACCTTCGCAGGTCAGATGCAGATTCCCACAATTCCAGAAGTCACCGGCTTCACCTCCTCCTTCGCCACCGGTGCTATGGGAACGGATGGGAACGGTGGAGTAAATGCTCCCCTCGACGTCAATCAGGACATGAACGCGAGCATCACGCAGACCTACAAGAACCACAATTTCCACTACGGCTGGGAATACATGATCCAGCAGGAGGGCAACTCCACTTTGGCCACGCCTGGTGGAGTGTTCGCATTCCCCGCCGTCGGAGCCAACGGAAATTATACGTCAAAGTGCGGTACCAGCGTCACCGGCTGTACGACGAGCGGCAGTGGCTGGGGCTCCCCCATCGCCGATTTTTATATGGGGCTTGCTGGCACTGGCAGCACCATGCCAATTAGTGCCACCTCTTTCTTTTCGCAGCACTATACCGCGTTCTACTTCCAGGACGACTGGAGATATACGTCCAAGCTGACCCTGAACCTGGGCCTGCGCTGGGATTATGAGCGTCCAACCACCGAGAGATTCAACCGTTTCTTCAGCCAATACAATCCCACCGCCCCGCAAACTGTCGCAACCGCCGCGGCGCTGTCGGGCTATACGGCAGATTATGGCGGCGCCGGTGCAGGTTCCGTCTTGCTTCAGACGTGGGGGGTCCAGCCTGGCGCATTCCAGGTGATCGGTGGACCTGAGTATGCGGGCCTCAATGGAACCAGCCGCTATGAGACTGCCCCACGCTACAAGTACTTCCAGCCGCGCATCGGCTTCGCCTACCAGTTGACGAACAAGACCGTGCTTCGCGGCGGACTGGGACGCTTTGTGCAGGCCGACTTCAGTCCGTCTTTCAATCAGACCGGGTACAGTCAAAGCACCTCCTACTGTCCAGGTGCCTGCCTCAACTACCTTGGCGTGGGCCAGACCTGGGACAATCCGTATCCGGCTGGGCTGGTACAGCCCATCGGCAACTCGTCGGGACTCCAGACCAACATAGGTAGTGTTGGGCTTAGCACCTTCACGAATTTCAATATTGGCCGTATTTACGTGGACACAGCCACTCTTGGCGTGCAGCGACAGTTCAAGGACTACCTGTTTGAGGTAACCGGCCTCTTCAACGCAACCCATGGTCTCGCTCTGTCCATCCCCATCAACAGTCCGAGCGCCGGGGCCTGGTATGCAGCAAACACGCCATCCTTCGCAACATCTGGTGCAGTGGTTACTACTCTGCCCGGCAATGTGACCCTCACCAATCCATTCAAGGGTGTTGCAAACATTAACGCTACGTTGGCCGCCGCCTCAACGGTAAGCGCATACCAATTACTTCGCCCCAACCCCACCTCCGGAGACCTTTACTTGAACTCGGGCGATGGCAAGAGCTTCTACTATGCGCTGAACACGAAGGTGGAAAAGCGGTTCAACAACGGATTCAGCGTCCTGCAAACGTTCAGCTATTCAAAGCAGATCTCGGAGAACAACATCTACAACCAGAACGGTAGCCAGGCGGTCGCTGTGAAGATTGAGAAGCGGCTGGCCACTGGCGATCAGCGGTTCCACTATCAAATCGCACCAATCTATGAATTGCCTTTCGGGCGCGGAAAGCGCTTCCTGAACAATGACGGATACATAGTGGAGGAATTGGTTGGCGGCTGGGAGTTCTCGGGCATCTACAACTTCCAGTCGGGCGTGCCCGTCGTTTTCCCAACCAACAGCGCATTCTTCCAGGGCACGGATCCGAAGCCCGTCGGCCAAAAGTCACATTCGAATTGGTTTGACAAGACCAAGTTCGCGGCCTTCCCCACAAGTTCCGTATCCAAGGCAACGCTTGCAAATACTACGATATATCCCGCATGGACAGGTGTTACAGGCATGCCCGGCTATAGCTATTCACCGGCTAGCGGCAACAATATTTACAATGACTTTTCCACATGGAACACATATAACCCGACAACTTTTGGGGATATCCGGCAGCCATACACAACCGCTTTCACTCTGGGCGCCCGGAAGAGCTTCTTGCTTGCCGGGCCTGTTCACTTCCAACTCCGGATGGATGTGTTCAACGCACTCAACCACCCGCTGTTCGCCTCTGTCAATGTAACCCCCACCAGCTCCTACTTTGGAACGCTCGGTTCAGGGGCGACTCTGTCGCAGACCAACTCCCCCCGGCAAGTGCAGCTTTCCGGAAAACTGTTCTTCTAGCGGGTTTCTACTGTTGAGCGCTAACAACAGACAGGCCACTCCCGTTTGGAGTGGCCTGACTTATTACCTAATCCGGATAATTCGCGAAGTTTAAGACGCGAGAAGCCTTTTTTGCTACAAACATGTTATTGAGACAGTGTTTGAGGGAACAGGAAAGGCTTCCGCTTGATCGACTTTACCACGACACAGTGTTTGTTGTTCCCGGAGATTTTTGCCAAGCCCGCCGTATTGCAGTTCGATCAACGGCAGGCCCCAAGCGATTACAGCCACGGCGCACAAACTTGCTCGCATCGTGTTTCACCTGTTGAGTACAAAGGAGGCTTACAGCGAGACTGTCTTTCACAAGTCCGAAGAAGAAACCATCCGGCGCGCCCAATATCGGCTTCGCAGGCAAGCCGCCCGACTCGGATTTCAGATCATCCCCGCAGAGAACGGTTGATGTTCCTTGGGACTCGGCATGTAACAATTAGCCTCGAACATTAAGTCTGCATGGCGATTCTTCCGAGGGTTTGGAGTTGATTCCGAGCGGATGATGGGCTATCTGGCAACTGACACACTATCCATCTTTAGGTTTCATGTGTTTGCGGATCGTCTCGGCACTGCGGCCTTCAGCAATGTCCATCTTGGCAATCTGCTGCGAGTACCCCACGTCGGACATCCCAGGGCGGCGCTGCTTCAGCGCCCGGTACTCTTTCTACCAGCCTTCATGCAGGGCTTGCGTCGCCAGCTTGCGCGCTTCGCGCCGCGCATTGCTCGGGGTGTACCGGCTGTCCCCGGTGCTCGCCGCATCCACCAGTTGCCGGATTGCTTCGCAGTCTACGGAGTAGCCCTCTGCCCCGAAACGCACAAGCTCGGTCAATGGAACGGCATTCTGCGCGGCTACCAGTTCCAATGCTTCGTTCGCTCGCAGGCATACCATTTGGCTGCGCTTCTTGCCCCGCAAAAGGCCAAGCTCCCACAGCCCGGCATCCGCCTTCCGTTGGCTGTCGGCCCGCAGTCCCAGGCTCTGCGCAACGAACGCACCCACGGCTTCCGCACCGCAACGCCACTGCCTCAGCCGCTCGTCTGGCACCTCCACCCCGTTGATGTCGTCTCGCTTGTCGCAGACCACAAACGATGCGGCCAGAGGAAGGATGGAGGCCGGAGCGATCCACCTCGCCTCTTGGAGCGCCGTCCCGGCGGTCGTAGGGGGCAAAGCTGGAGGCAAGCTGGGGGTGGTGCTAGCTCTATCCCGACAGGGCCGGGCATAGTGCGGAGCACACCGGGAATGCATCGGCTCGCGTTAGGGGATTCTGGCGCGCGGGGCTCTCATGGTGTGGATTTCTCCGCCGCCGCCCGTTGATACAGAACCATCTCAAGTTTTTTTGGTAGCCTGCCGAAGCAATGATGAGATTTGGTCGCAACAATCCGCGCAACGCAAAATGGCAGGGGGCAACTATGGGGGCAACTGTCGATAATATATTTCATGTTATCTTTTATTATCAAGTATTTGTGGATACTATTCGATTCCTTCCGCGCCCGCTCATTCCAGACAACGGAACCATTGAATCTCTCGCACGCAGGTCTGCGCGCGCGGCGGGTTGACTTGTCAATTGCCTCACGCACTCTTTACAGTGGGTCGCTCTCGAAAACGGAGATCGCGCTAAAAATGAATCGTACTCAACGCCGTGCAATCGACCTCTGCCGCGCGGGACAGGTTCGCAGTCTCCGAATTGTGTAACTCCATCTCCGGACGGATAGGATGGAACTGGAGTTTATGGTTCCGTTCACAGAGGTCCATTCGCGAATGGGCCCTAACGAGGAAGTCTTGGCCGAAGCCAGCCCCCCAGCCCGCATCGTCCTCACCACCACGGCCAATCCGGAGGAGGCAGCACGCCTGGGCCGCGCGCTGGTCGAAGAGAGGCTGGCCGCCTGCGCCACCCTGGTTCCAGCCGTCCAGTCCATCTACCGCTGGCAGGGCCAGATCGAGTCCTCCACGGAGACCCTCCTCCTGCTCAAGACCGGCCCCGATCAGCTCGCCGCCCTCGAAGCGCGCCTGCTTCAGTTGCACAGCTACCAGACCCCGGAGTTCCTCGTCCTCGGCATCGAATCCGCCAGCCATCCCTACCTCGAATGGCTGCATGCCTCCCTGCGCCGGGATTGATTCGCAGGCCGTCCGAACGATCGCTTTGGCACTCCCAGGACGGGACGGCAACAGATCATAGACGCCCAGGGTACTCCCGCTGTTTAAGCGGTTCTCCTGTGAATCCGTGATGCAGATCACATCTCCTGTGCGGAGAATGCGCGTTATATGAATACGGGGTGCGAATGGGGGGCCCATTTATGAATTCAAAAACGTCTCGCCGCGATTTTCTCTCTGCCGGGTTGATGCTTCCTGTCGTGGGTGCTGGTTCTAGCCTGGGGCTAATGAATCTCTCCGCGCAGACACCGGCGGGGAACGCCGGTTCCGCGGGGAGTGCCGGCTCTCCCGTCAAACTCAGCTACAAAACCCTGGGCAAAACCGGCCTGAAGGTGACCACGGTGGGAATGGGATGCATGATCACCTCGGACCCCAGCGTGGTCGCGCGCGCGGTCGATCTTGGCATCACCTACTTCGACACCGCGCGCGGCTATCAACACGGCAACAACGAGCGCATGGTGGGCGCGGCGCTGGGCAGCAAGCGCAAACAGGTCGTCCTCTCCACCAAGACCGAGGCGCGCGACAAGGCGGGACTGTTGGCACAACTCGACACCAGCCTGAGCGAACTCAAGACGGACTACGTGGACATCTGGTATCTCCACGGCAAAAGCAGCCCGGCCGATATTCATGACGACATGATCGAAGCGCTGCAGCTTGCCAAGCAACAGGGCAAGGCGCGATTTGTCGGCGTCAGCACGCACAGCAACCAGCCGCAACTGATTCCCTGGATGGTGCAGAAGGGGGTCTTCGACGTGGTTCTGTCGGCCTTCAACTTCAGCATGGACCCTGCCGTGGAGCAGGCGATCGATGCGGCCGCCAAGGCCGGCATGGGCGTGGTGGCGATGAAGGTGATGGCCGGAGGCCCTCGCAACCAGAAGCTGGCGCAGCAGGGCGCGATGCTGGCGGCGCTGAAGTGGGTCACCAACCATCCCAGCGTCGCGACCACCGTCCCCAGCATGACGGACATGGACCAGTTGGATGAGAACCTGAAGGCCATGGCGGGCCCACTCACGGCGGACGATCATAAGGTTCTGGCTGCGCATCTGGAGATCATCAAGCCGGAGTATTGCCGCATGTGCGGCAAGTGCGAAGGGACCTGCGCGCAGGGCCTGCCGGTTGCAGATGTATTGCGCTTTCTCACCTACGCCGACAGATACGGCGAGTTCGCGCTGGGGCGGGAGAGGTATCTGCAGATGGCCAGCGAGCATGTGGCAGCGCGCTGTGGCGACTGCGCCGAGTGTACGGTGAAGTGTCCCTACGGCGTCGAGGTTTCGAAGCAGATGGCCCGCGCCCAGGAGTTGTTAGCATGAGGGTCGCACCTCTGGCGCTCGTTCCCATCCTGCTAGCGGCGGGGATGGCGCGCGCGCAGGACTATCTCAGTTGCCAGCTCGCGCCCGGATGGACGCAGTCCGAGCCAATTCACCAGTACACCGCCGACAACCTCTACGACTACAAGGACGGCGGGGCCGAAGGCTACCTGATCTACGGCTTCGCAGGCATGAAGTCGCTCAACTGCAAGTCGGGCGAGAACACGCTGACCATCGACGTCTCGGAGATGAACGATGCCGACGCAGCGTACGGAATCTTCGCCACCAACCGCGATCCCCGGCTGCCCATCGCCAAGATCGGGATGGGCGGGCAGGTCCAGCCGCAGAGCGCCAGCTTCGCCAAGGGCAAGTACTACGTCGAGATCGTGGTGGCCGCCACCGATCCCAACATCGTTCACACTGCCGAGCTACAGGCCCTTGTCAACAGGATGGCGCAGCGCATGGAGGGCCGGGAGACGCCGCCCGAGGCATTGGCGTGGTTCCCGCAAGAGAACCTCACCTCCGCGGGGCTGGTTCCTGAAAGCGTGCTGGGACTGAAGCAACTGAAGCGCGGCTACGTGGCGAAGTACACGCAGGGGCAGGCATTCATCGTACTGGAGGACTCGGCTGAGTCCGCCGCCGCGGTGCTGAAGGAATTGCGCGCGCGGTTCGACGGAGCCTCCGACGCAAAAGTTGGCGACGAGGCGTTCCAGGCCAAGGCGCAGTACCTGGACGGAATCTGCATCTTTCGCAAGGGGCGAACCCTCGGAGGATATGCAAACCTGCCCACTGCGCAGGAGGCCGCGTCGCAGGCCGTAAAACTCGCCGCGCGCATTCCGTAGGCGCAGGCGCAAGAGGTTCAACTCCACCTGGAATGAGAGGATAGAAGGGTAGACATTCCGAGCAGTGGGGAGACGTCCCGCATGAAGCAGTTTGTCGCTGTGGTCTTTGGATTGGGATTGCTGTGCAACGCACTGCTGTTTGTGCCGCAGGTGCTGGCGGTGTGGCGCAAGAAGAACAGCGAGGGGGTCTTGCGGCTCATGTTTTTACTCTAAGCGGCAGCTAATCTGTTACGGGTATTGGGTATATCCTTGGCGAGATGACAATAAACTCCGGGAAGTGCCCAAAATGCGAAACCACCATCTCAAAGGTTGGCTGGGAAACAATCGAGATTGAGGGAGGGACCAAGACTAGGAGAGGCGTCAGCTATTACTGTCTTTCCTGCCATGCTGTTTTGAGCGTCGAGATCGATCCGTATGCCTTGAAGACAGAACTCGTCGACGAGCTTACGCATCGTCGAAGTTGAACAAGGCAATTGCATTCTTGTTGCTGGCGCGATTGGGGAGTGAACCAAATGGAGTCAAAGCCAGAGCCTACGCCGACACAAGGAAAGCCTTGGGAGAAGCTCTCACCGGAGCAGATAGCATCCGGGATCGAGTGGCTGGAAAGAACGAAAGCGGATGTGCGCCCGGCGAGTCAGGAACAGCAGACGCGCAGGATGAAGGAAAAGACGCGCAGGGGAATGAAGGCGTATCTGGAAGCTCCAATCGAGACACGGCACCTGGCAGCCAGGAAAGCGGCGGCGGATTACGAGAACGAGCGCCGGGAAACGGACATGGATAGCGCACATAGGTACAACAGCGGCGTAGCGGCGTTTTGCGGGTTGCTAGGAGCAGTTATTCTCCCTGTGGCGGCTTGCATGGCAGGGTTTCGAGATGATCCATGGCTGGGCATCCTTGCCATGGTCGGACTGTGCGGTGGGTGGGTATTAGGTGCCACTTACGCTTACTTCCTCTTCTTCTATGAGAACGGCAACGCAAAGCCCCTAACAGTGCGAATCCATAGAATACTGGGGATGCGAGGCGAAAGATTATGCGCTAAAGGTCGACACAATTGGGATGGCCTCCCGTCCATATGTAAACGGTGCGGGAAACGTCAGTTCCCTGGACAATACCACGCATCCAAGTCCACACAGGTTTAGGAACGTTCCTATTTGTGCTGCCCTCCCACCACCGCATTCCAGGCGTTCGGGTTCTCCACGGTCCCCTTCTGTACATGATTCAACACTTCAACGAAGCTGCGCAAAAAACTACAGCACTCGGAATGAGAAGATAGAAGAGTAGGCATTCCGAGCAACGGGGAGAAGTTACACATGAAGCAGTTTGTCGCTGTGGCCTTTGGATTGGGATTGCTATGCAACGCATTGCTCTTCGTGCCTCAGGTGCTGGCGCTCTGGCGCAAGAAGAACAGCGAGGGCGTCTCGCTGCTCACCTTCGGCGGGTTCAGTGTGCTGCAGGCGATCGGGATCGTGCATGGCTTCTACCAGCATGATCGCTCACTGATCCTGGGAATGGCGGCGAGCCTTATTACATGCGGCGCCGTCACATCTCTGACGCTCTTCTATCGCCTGAGGCGGAGTTGACTCACATTCCGTTATGCGAAGCAGACGTCGTCGCATGGATCGAGAATCTGCTGCCCGTCGACCCGCTGCCCGTCGCATCCGCTCAGCAACTGCGAGATGACATCCGCGGCGCTGTACTCGGTACGGCCCGGCTGCAGGAAGCGCGCGATGGTGACGAGGTCGTCGCCCGCCGTAATCAGGCCATACTCCACGCGCCTCCCGTTCCTCACCTGCTGGTAGCCGATATTTGCCATCAGTCCATTGCAGACGCACTTTCTGCCCACGGTATCTTCCACCTTGCCGCCCTTGGAGACAAAGAGAGTGACCGGCTCGGCCGCGCAACGATAGCCGACGCCGCCCTCCGCTGTTCGATACGGCTCCCTCAGGAAGCTCAGATCGCAGATGCGCGGCCTCGCGGCAACCACCTCAGCCTCCGAACAGGTTCCTTCCAACAGCGCAACCTTGAACGGAAATCCCGTGGGCGACACCAGCGGATCGGTGAACACACGCGCCTCGCCGGCGATGGCCTTGGCTATCAATGCCTTCTTGTAGTCCTCGCGCAAGCCAGACTCCTGGGTAAATTCGAATGCAGTACCAACCTGCACGCCCGCGGCGCCTTGCGCCAACGCCTCGCGCAGCATCTCCGGGCTGCCATAGCCTCCAGCCAGCCAGAAGGGCACGCCCAACTCGCGCAGCTTGGCAATGTCGATCGCGTCCCGCTCCCCATACACCGGCTCGCCGATCTCGGAAAACACCGGCTTGCCGCGCGGCGGAGCGTTGTGCCCGCCGGCTGTTCGCGTCTCGATCACCAGCCCGTCCACGCGCCCGTTCGCCTTTTTGAGCATCGTCGTGGCCAGCGTGTTGGAGGAGACGATGGGCAGGAACTTCGGCCGCTTCAGCGGGCCAAGTTCGCACTCCATGACCTCGCGGGGATCGAAGCGCATGGTGACGTCGTCGCCCTCCTGCGAGCCATGGACATGGATCGAATATTCCGCGGCCTCGTGGTTGACGTAGCTGTCCAGCACGCCGGGAATCTTCAGCGGAATCCCCGCGCCCATCACGACGTATTCCACACCGGCCAGCATCGCCCCATAGATGCACGGCAGATGGGCCATCTGAATCTTCTCCAGATAGTTGATGCCGACTGGATTGGTGTGCCCCTGGCGGGCCAGATACACCTCTACGAAGTTGGCTACGATACACAGCTCAGCCAGATCGCGCGGAATGTCTTTCTGCAGCGGCGGGATCGCGCAGTACGGGGTTCGTTCGGCCTTTCCCCCGGCGATGTAGTACTTCTGCCAGATGCGCTCGGCCATCGCAGGAAAGGGAAATGCATCCAGGCCGCGCCGCATGTGCCCGCCCGGATCGCCATCCTGCAAGCGCCGCGCCAGAATCGGGTCCAGCGCCGTACCAGATACCAGCCCCAACTGGCCGAGACGCGAGACCGCCTGCGCCAGCCGCCAATTCGATACGCCCGCGCCCATCCCACCCTGGATAATGACCGGGTTGCCAATCGCTGGACCGTTCTTCGCTGGTTCACTCATGCTGCTTAATTGTTTCATTCACCAGAAACACTCAAACGTATTAGTTTTGTAACTTTCATCGCCATCCCCAGCCTGAATCCACTGGCGTGAAAGCCTGTAAGGGAGCTGCCAGAGAACCCGCAGGTGCAATGTGAAATAGGTCATCCGAGAGCGCCGGCCACCCAATTAGCCTGATAATGCTTATAGACTCCAACTGCCTCAATGGCGGAGAACCTGGCGGGCGACGCGCAACGAACGCGGAGGGGAACCTTGATTCGATTCGGGATGGCCCGATGACGAAGACGGTGATCGTCGGCGGTGGCATCAGTGGGCTGGCCACTGCGTTCCACTTGCAGGAGTGCGGCCCGCGCGACTACACGCTGATCGAGGGCGCGCCGCGCTGGGGCGGGAAGATCACGACTGTCCACGAGGACGGATTCACCATCGAGGGCGGGCCGGATTCGTTCCTCACCCAGAAGACGGCGGCGCTGGAGTTGTGCCGCAGGCTTGGGTTGGCCGATCAACTGGTTGGCTCCAACAGCGGGAAGAGCGCGACGGTTTATATATGGAGCGGCGGGCGGCTGCATCCGATGCCGGAGGGCATGATGCTGATGGCGCCGACCATGGTGCTTCCATTCCTGCGCACGCGGCTGATTTCGTGGCCCGGAAAGCTGCGCATGGGGATGGAGATTTTCGTTCCCAGAGCACGCGGCGACGAAGACGAGAGCCTGGCCGGATTTGTGCGCCGGCGGCTGGGCAACGAGTTGCTGAACAAGATTGCCGGGCCGCTGATGGGAGGCATCTATGCGGCGGACCCGGAGCGGCTCAGCCTGAAGAGCACCTTCCCCATCTTTCCGGAGATGGAGAAAAAATACGGCAGCCTTCTGCGCGGAATGATGAAGCGGGCGAAGCGGCCTGTAAAGCCCGAAGCGGGGCCGCGCGCGGCGCATGGCTCGAAGCGCCCGCCGATGTTCATGTCGCTGCGCGGCGGCCTACAGCAGCTCTCCGATGCGCTGGTCGCGCAGTTGCCGCAAGAGTCTCTGCGGGCCGGATGCCGCGCGCTCGCGGTCCATCGTCATGCGGGCCGGTACAGGATCGACTTGAGCGATGGATCGTGCCTGCTGGCGGAGGATGTAGTCTTTGCGACCCCATCATTTGTGACGGCCGATCTGGTCGGGCAGCTCGATCCCGTGCTGGCGGAGCGGTTGCGCGCGATCCGCTACGTTTCCACCGCGACGGTCTCGCTGGGATTCCGGCGCGGCGAGATCGCGCACCCCTTGCAGGGTGCGGGCTTCATCGTGCCGCCCAGCGAGGGGCGCAGGATTACGGCCTGCTCGTGGTCGTCGGCAAAGTTCCAGCATCGCGCGCCGGAGGACTGCGTTCTGCTGCGCGTCTTCATCGGCGGCGCGCTGGCCGAAGAGCTCGCCGAGCAGGATGAGGTCGCGCTGGTGCAACTGGCCCGCGAAGAGCTGCAGGCGATTCTGGGGATTGCCGCGACGCCGGTCCTGGCCAAGGCCTATCGCTGGCCGAAGGCCAATCCGCAGTACGACCTCGGACATGAAGAGCGGGTCGCGGAGATCGAACGGTCGCTTTCCAACCTTCCCGGTCTGCATCTGGCCGGCGCTGCCT
>Ga0182017_10001556_pt1 | contig 17649 bp, 16 predicted proteins | sample 712E3DmetaG_FD_120492 | JGI IMG/M metagenome (GOLD analysis project Ga0182017, IMG submission 120492) | Permafrost microbial communities from Stordalen Mire, Sweden - 712E3D metaG | ecosystem: Environmental > Terrestrial > Soil > Wetlands > Permafrost | place: Sweden: Stordalen | collected... | reverse complement strand
GCCGCTGGCCGAGGCGGGCGTGAGCCACCGGTAGATCGCGCCCGCGCAGGCTGTCGAATTCGCGGTTTGGCACGGCCGGGAGTTCGAGTCGGGTGGCAGGGATGGGGGACGATTCGCTCAATTGGCAGAGTACTGTGGATCGCGGGGTCGGCTGAGCGCCTATTCGGAAGCCCGTTGGAGATTTAGGGCAAACGCCAGCGCATCCTTCAGATGTTCCATCACCTCTGCGGAAAGCCTGCCGATCCTGCGTTCAAGACGGACGGTTGGCAGAGATCCTAATCCTTGAACATTGGCTACTGATTCACGGTCGAGGAACGGAAGCCGAGGCAAAGGTACTTCGTATGGGCTGGCCCTCCGCTGAGTAGTGAGAGGCACGTACAAGACGAGAGACCGCGGCGGGTCCGGGTCTTGGCGGGAGACGATTACCACGGGACGCGTCTTGGCGGCGAGTCCCAGGTCTGCCAACCAAATCTCACCGGGTTGGGGGCGCATCGAGCAGGTCGAGGACCTCCTGTTCGGCGGCGCGCGAGCGCGCGACATCAAGGACGTCGTGATCGGCTAGCTCTATTACCTCAGTGATTCGCTCCCTGGCCTGTGCCGCAGTGTCTGGCTTCCACTCGCGCAATCGCGCATCCAATCTCTCCGCCAAGGCGTCCACGCTGGTCTCCTGCCCTCGTTCCTAGTGTAGCGCGCCATCGGCCCTCGACGATCTCGCCACGTACTCCACTACGGGGATATGGAGGCCCCAGTCATGATACGTGGCAAACGCGGCTGTAAGTCTTCTCCGACCCAGAGCTTGAATCTACCTGATCTCTGCCACACACAATCGGCAGTTCTGGATGGCCTACCCTCAGAGGAATCCCAGCGGGAGTACCGCCACGCGACAGACGAGTTCGTCGCGCGGTACTGCTCCGAGCCGAGACTGTCGTTCAACAAAGCCGTCGTCACTCGCTACCGAGTTCACTTGGAATCACGTCAACTCGCGCCGGGCACAATTAATGGCAGGCTCCCGGCCGTCCGTCGGCTTGCATACGAGGCCGCAGGTTCCGGCCTTTTCAACCCGGATTTTGCCGCCAGCATCCGGCGAGTCAAAGGGCCGAAGAACATCCGCGTTCGTCTGGGCAACTGCTCACGGTCGACCAGGCCAAGACGCTCTGGCATGTGCCTGACCCGAATACGCATAAAGGCAAGCGGGATCGAGCGCTGCTCGGAGTCCTCTTGAGTTGCGGGCCGCGCCGCAAAGAGGCGGCAGAACTGGACCTTGCCCATCTTCAACGGCGGGAGGGCCACTGGGCAATCGTCGATCTGGTCGGCAGGGGCCGACATATTCGGACCGTGCGCGTTCCGGATTGGGTCAAGAGCGCCATCGATTCCTGGCGGGTGTCCGATGGCGTGAGCGAAAGCCACGTTTTCCGGTGCGTCTGCCGCGCAGGCAAGACCCGGGGAAGCGGCGTAGCGGAGCGGGCGGTGCGGCACGTCGTACAAAGCGGCGCCAAAAGGGCAGCCAATGAGAATCTGGCCTCGCATGATCGTCGTCGGACATGTGCCCGCCTATGCCGCGATGCCGGAGGGGAGCTGGACCGAATCCAATTTCCGTTGGGCCACGTCTCCGTCCAGATCACCGAGAGCTACCTCGGCTGCAAGCAACGTCTCAAACACGCGGTCAACGATCAGATCGGTATCGAGCCCAACAATTGGACACGTCGAGGCCGGGGGCGATGCGTCAACCTGACGTCAGAAGCAGTTTCCGGTAACTCCATCCTCGGTACCGACCCCGAAAAAGTGCGGCACCTATCTAGACGGTTGCGGGTTCTCAGCTCCCGCCGCGCGATAGATCGTGACCGCTCCAGATCCTCCTTCGGCGACAAGATCACCAGTTGGAGAGATCGTCCACGCGTAGGGCGCGTCAACGCCCGGAAGAACCCATTGCGTTCTGATGGGAAGTTCCGCAGTTTCGCGAGCGGAGGGCAAATCCCAAATGCAACGGGCGGGATTCGTCATGACCACGCTGGTCTGCGCCAAAGATTGCAGAAACCGCGGCACCTTCTTTATGTCACGGTGCTCGATTCCGACAAGGCCCCCTCCGGAGATCATGAGTGTACTCCATCCTGCGGGCAGGGTCAGACGAAGCGATTCGGCCCCCGACAGAACGCTCAAACAGACCAAGTCCGTCCCATCTGGGTTGGCTGACGCTTCCATGACGCACAGGGCACTGCCGGATTCTGCAAAAGACCCGAAGTACGGCACTTCGCCCGCGAAGGACCAGTGTCGGATCTCACTGCGGTCATTGGCGTCGAGCACCGCAATTTCGTGAGTCTTCGCCCTCGTGTCCGCGCCACCCCGTTTCGCAACAGCAATCCGGCCCAGCTTGGATTCAACCCCAAGGATGGTTATCCTCTCCGGAAATCTCCACTCTTTCAAGGTCTCGCCGCCGGGACCGGCGAAGCGAATCGCAGAGTCCGACCCTGGAGTCGTGCAGCTCTGCACCACTTGCGGCCCCGGCAGAAGCCCCTCAAGCCGACAACGCTGATTGGGTACGATGGTGAGCTTGCCGGACGAAATCTCGGCAACGGCTACGTGCTGCCAGTCGGTGTAGAACGGCGTCGCGACATAGCGGCCGTCGGAGGTCCAGCGCAGGGGTGGGTAGACCCGCATTGCAGGATGACGCGGTATTTCAAACCTCCTGAGAACGACTCCAAAGTCATTCATCTGAAGGATGAGGAGGTAAGACCTGTCATCCTCGATGGGTGCGCTACTGCTCTTCGTCTTGGTGAATTCGACGCCAACGGCGAAATATTGGTCGTCAGGCGAAAACGCAACCGCCCAAACCGACGCTGGTCTGTACCCCGCAAGCGGCAAGCCGATCATCTGATCTGTGACCGTGATCTTCGTCTGTTCCTTTAGCCCTTTCACATCGGCGGCAAAGGACACCAAAGCGGTAACTTCCATCGACGCCAGGAGCAGCGCGGTGGCTCTAATCATCTCGCCCTACAGTCTAACAATTGGCGATGCCGAACACCGACCGGTCGATCGCACTCGTGCACAAACTCCACGCAAATGAGCGCGCGGAAAATAGCGGGCCGTTCAGTTGCCCCTAGCGGCTTGGCCGGGCAAGTTCAAGCTCTGGAGTGGCCAACTTGACGAATAGCCCCTCCTCCCCGAGACCCCGACCGCTTTCGGGCTAACGCCGGCGCCTCCGCGGCCGATTAGAGACGTGTGGGGATTGCCGCGGATGCCAAGCTCATTGCCTGGAGCGACCACTATAGCGTCGGCATCCACCGGATCGACGCGCAGCATCGGACGCTGGTGGAACTGATCAACGAGCTTCACGCGGCCGTCGTGGCGGGCGACGGGAATGAGGCGTTGGCGCAGATGCTGGAGGGCGTCGCGGCACACGTCGCCTCGCACTTCGCCACCGAAGAAACGCTGATGAAAAAGTTCGACTACCCCGGCTACGGGTGGCACAAGGCCGAACACGAGAGGCTGATGGCGCACGTCAAGCTGGCGCAAGAGAAGACCCGCGCCAATCAGACGGCGTTCACCCCGGAGGTGATGACGTATCTCCACCGCTGGCTGCTCGGCCACATCGTGAACGTGGACAAGAGGTACACGGCCCATCTCAAGGCCGCCGGCGTGATGTAGGCGCGCTCGGCACCCTCCGGTGGCGCTGCGCGCCGCCTCCCTGCTGGTCGCGGTTTCGTGTTACCGTGCGCGCCGGCCCGCCCCCTCCGCCCTTACCCTCTCGCCAACCGATCCACCACCTTGCCATCCCTCGTCACCAGCTCGATCTCCATCTGCATCTGCCCCACCGCGTGCGTCGAGCAGCTCAGGCACGGATCGAAGGCCCGGATCACCGCCTCGACCCGGTTCAGCATCCCTTCCTGCAGGTTGTTGCCGTCCACGAAGCGCTTGGCCACCTGCAGCACGCCCCGGTTCATCGCCAGGTTGTTGTGCCCCGTCGCGATGATCAGGTTGGCCCACGTGATGAGGCCCTCGTCGTCCACCTTGTAGTGGTGGATGAGCGTGCCGCGCGGCGCCTCGGCCGCGCCGATCCCCTCGCTGTTGTTCGGCCCCGCGAACGCCCGAACGTGCTTGCTCAGGATCTCCGGATCTGTCAGCAGCCGCTCGATCCTCTCGATCCCGTGCACGATCTCGATCAGCCGCGCGTAGTGGTAGTAGAAGGAACTGAGGATCGCGCCGCGCTCCAGGTCGCGGAATTCGGCGTGCTCCTGGTCCGCGATGGGCGTCCCGCAGCGGTCGGCCAGGTTCAGCCGCGCCAGCGGTCCCACCCGGTAGATGCCCTCCGGGTATCCCAGCGGTTTGTAGTACGGCGACTTCAAATACGAGAACGGCTCCACGGCCTCGCCGATAAATTCTTCGTAGCTCGCGGGGCTCAGATGGTCGGCCACGATCCTGCCCGAAGCGTCCAACATCCGCAGCGTGCCGTCGTAGTGCTCCAGGCCGCCGTCCTTATCCACGAGGCCGAGAAACAGCGTGGGGAAATTGCCGAAGCTGCGGATCTCCTCGCGGAAGCCGTCCATCGACCCCTTGAACCAGTCCAGCGTCCGCCGCGCGATCTGCATAGCCTCGGGAATGCCGGCCAGAATCCGGTCGCGCCGCTCGACGGTCAGCGGCTCGTTCACGCCGCCGGGCACCACCCAGGCCGGATGGATCCGCTTGCCCGCCATCCACTCGATGGCCTGCTGGCCGAACTTCCGCAGCAGGATGCCGTCCCGCGCCAGGGTGGGGTGCGCCGCGGCCAGGCCGAAGATGTTGCGCGTGGCCGGGTCCGCGTCCATGCCCAGCAGCAGGTCGGGCGAAGAGAGATGGAAGAAGCTCAGCGCGTGCGACTGAATGAGCTGCGCCAGGTTCAGGACGCGCCGCAGGTTGGCCGCCGCGGGCGGAATGCGAGTAGCCAGAATTCCGTCGCAGGCCTTGGCCGATGCCACCAAATGGCTCACCGGACAGATCCCGCAGATGCGCGCCATCAGCGACGGCATCTCGGAAAACGGCCGGCCCTCGCACAGCTTCTCGAAGCCGCGGAACTGGGTGACGTGGAACTGCGCGTCCTCGACGCGGCCGTTCTCTCCGAGGAACAGCGTGATCTTGGCGTGGCCCTCGATCCGGCTGACGTTGTCGATTCTGATGGTCTGTTTCGCCATGGGCTATGCTCCGAATCTCGTAACCTCGCTGATCTCGGGTTTCCGCCCCGCCACCAGCTCGGTCAGGACGAAGAAAATGGCATCGGCCGAAGGCGGGCAGCCCTGCACGAACACGTCGACATCCACCACTTCGTGCACCGGCCGCACCTTCGCCAGAAGCTTCGGAATCGTCTGCGACGGCACCTGCTGGTTCAGCGTGGCGTTCTCCCGGTAGGCGCGGCCGTAAACCGCGTCCAGCCGGAACGCGTTGCGCATCGAGGGAACGTTGGCCGTCACGGCGCAATCGCCGAGCGAAACCAGCGTCTTGGTGTGCGCCCTGATCTTCTTGATCTTCTCGCGGTCTTCGACGCTCGCCACAGCGCCTTCCACCAGCGTGATGTCCACTTCTTCGGGAAACTCTTTGGCGTCCACCAGCGGGCTATAGACCAGGTCCACGCTTTCCGCCAGCGCCAGAATCCGCTCGTCGATATCGAGGAAAGACATGTGGCAGCCCGAGCAGCCGTCCAGCCACACCGTCGCCATGCGCAGCTTCTGGGTCATCGCTCGCGCCCCCGCATCAAGGTCAGGTACGGCAGGAACTGCCGCCGTTTCGACATCTCGGCCACCGACTTTCCTTTCTCCGACAGCGCCCCGGTGGGGCACACGTGCACGCACTTGCCGCACGACGTGCAGGTCTCCGACGATCCCCAGGGCTGGTTCAGATCCGTAATCGTGCGGCAGTCGATGCCGCGTCCCATCATGTCCCAGGTGTGCGCGCCTTCGATCTCGTCGCACACCCGCACGCAGCGGCTGCACAGGATGCAGCGGTTGTGGTCGATCACGAACCGTTCGTGCGAGGCGTCCACGGTGAGCTTCGGATACAGGTACGGGAAGTGCACGTGCGTCATGTCCAGCTTCTGCGCCAGGCTTTGCAGCTCGCAGTTGCCGTTGGTCACGCACACCGAGCAGATGTGGTTCCGCTCACTGAACAGCATCTCCAGCACGGTGCGCCGGTAGGTCTGCAAGCGCTCGGAATCGGTCACCACTTCCATGCCTTCGTCGATCGACGTGGTGCAGGCCGGGACCAGTTTCTTCGCCCCCTTCACCTCCACCACGCACATCCGGCAGGCGCCGACCGGGTGCAACCCCTGCAGGTGGCAAAGCGACGGGATGAAGACGCCGTGCTCGCGCGCCACTTCCAGGATGGTCTGGTCCGCCGTCGCGCTCACGTCGCGCCCGTCGATGACCAGCGTTTTGATTGCCGTGCTCATGCCTTCACCTCCTGGTCCGCCATGTGGCAGACCCCGGCGGGACACCGTTTCTCGCTCACGTGCGCCTGGTATTCATCCCGGAAGTAGTGCAGCGTGCTCAGGATCGGGTTGGGCGCGGATTGCCCCAGCCCGCACAGGCTGGTGTTGCGCACCACGTCGCACAATTCTTCGAGCGTGGCCAGGTCGCGCTCCTCCGCTTCGCCCGAGGAAATCCGTTCCAGCAGGTGGTACAGGTGCGTGGTGCCCACGCGGCACGGCACGCACTTGCCGCACGATTCCGACATGCAGAATTCGATGAAGAACTTCGCCACGTCCACCATGCACGAGCTGTCGTCGGTCACGATCATGCCGCCCGAACCCATGATGGAGCCCACCTTGGCCAGCGACTCGTAATCGACCGGCAGATCCAGATGGTCGGCCGGAATGCAGCCGCCCGAAGGCCCGCCCGTCTGCACCGCTTTGAAGTTCCGGCCGCCGGGAATGCCGCCGCCGATCTCGTGAATGATCTCGCGCAGCGGGATGCCCATGGGCACCTCGATCAGGCCGGTGTTGTTGACCCGCCCCGCCAGCGCGAACACCTTCGTGCCTTTGCTCTTGGCCGTGCCGATCTTGGCGAACCACTCGCCGCCCTTACGCAGAATCGGCGGGATGTTGGCGAACGTCTCGACGTTGTTGATCAGCGTCGGATGTCCCCACAGCCCTTCCTGCGCCGGATACGGCGGCCGCGGCCGCGGCGTTCCGCGCTTGCCTTCGACCGAGGCGATCAGCGCCGTCTCTTCGCCGCACACGAACGCCCCCGCCCCCAGCCGCACCTCGACCTTGAAACTGAAGTGCGTGCCGGCGATGTCGTTGCCCAGCAGTTCCAGCCGCTCCGCCTGCCGGATGGCGGTGCGCAGGTGCTTCACCGCCAGCGGATACTCGGCTCTCACGTAAATGTAGCCCCGGCTCGCGCCCACCGCGTAGGCCGCGATGGCCATGCCTTCGAGCACCCGGTGCGGATCGCTCTCGAGCACCGCGCGGTCCATGAACGCCCCCGGGTCGCCTTCGTCGGCGTTGCAGATCACGTACTTCTGCCCGGAACTCGATGCCTTGGCCACCGTGCTCCACTTCAGTCCGGTCGGATAGCCCGCGCCGCCGCGCCCCCTCAGGCCGCTCTTGATGACCTGGTCGAGCACTTCCATGGGCCGTTTCTCGGTCACCACCGCCAGCAGCGCTGCGTAGCCCTCTTCGGCGATGTAGTCCTCGATGCGCTCCGGATCGATGCGCCCCGAGTTCTCGAGCACGATCCTGGTCTGGCGCGTGAAGAACGGCGCGCTCGTGTCGCACGCCAGGCGCTTCACCGGCTTGCCGTCTTCGAGGCTTCGCACGATGTCGGTGGCATCGTCGGGCTTCACGTCCCGGTACATGGCCCCATCGACGACGATCAACGGGCCGGCCGAGCACAGCCCCATGCAGCCCACGCCCTTAACGTGGCACTCGTCCTTCATGCCCGATTCCAGCACTTCCTTGTCGAGCGCTTTCTTCACCTCGCCGCTTCCGGCCGACAGGCACCCGGCGGCCGTGCACACGCAGATGTGGTGCGGGTGCCGCGCCCGCGCCTCCTTCTCCGTGGCGGTGATTTCCTGGAGTTCCTCAGACGTCATGGCCCACGAACCTTTCGGCTTTCGCCACCATCTCGGCCGCGGTCAGCCTCCCGACCACGTCCTTCTCGAACACGGCCACGGGCGCGATGCTGCAAGATCCCACGCAACGCGCCGTCAGCAGGGAGAGCTCGCCATCCGGCGTCGTCTCGCCCGGCTTGATGCCGTACTTCGCTTCCATGGCCGCCAGCAGCGCCGGCGCGCCGTTGATGTAGCAGGCCGTCCCGGTGCACACCACGCAGGTGCGCCGCCCCGGCGGCTTCATCGTGAAAAAGTGGTAGAACGTCGCCGCGCCGTATGCCTGGCTGAGCGGGACGCGTAGCGATTGGGCCACGTAGCGCAGCCCCTCGGGCTCCAGGTACCCGAACGCTTCCTGCACGCTGTGCAGGGCCTCGATCAGCGCATGGCCCTGGTAGCCGTTGCGCCGCATGGTGGCCTCGACGATCTTCCAGCGTTTATCCGGAGAGGGAGGTCGCGGGTTCGTAGTAAACATAGGTCCGGTGGAGCGTCCTTTCTCTAAAAATCGTTGGGAATGGACCGGAGTTGTCTCATCGTGAATACGGGACCGTCTTTGCAGACGTAAATGGGGCCCGCGTTGCAGCGCCCGCATTTTCCGACGCCGCACTTCATTCGGTTTTCGAGGCTGGTGTAAATGTCTTCTTCTCGAACACCCATGCGATCGAGCACCGGCAGCGTGTACTTGATCATGATCGGCGGCCCGATCACCAGGGCTACTGCGTTCTCGGCCGGAACCTGCGCCCGCTCGAGCACCGTTGGAATCAGACCGATCTCGCCCTTCCAATCCGGCGTTTCCCCGCCCGGGTCCACGCACTGGACCACGCGCACCCGCTCGTGCCGGCTCCACTCTTCGAGCTCGCCCGAGAAGGTGAGGTCCGCCACCGTGCGCGCCCCGTATACGATCGTGATGTCGCCGTACTTGGCGCGGTTTTCGAGCGCATACCACACCGCGCATCGGATGGGAGGCATGGCGATTCCGCCGCCCACGAAAATCAGGTTCCGCCCTTCCCACGCCTCGACCGGATATCCGTTGCCATAGGGACCGCGGAACCCGATCGTGTCGCCCTTCTCAACCTGCCACAACGCTTCCGTCACCCGGCCGGTGCGGCGGAAGCAGAACTCCAGGTAGTCCTTCCAATTCGAGCTCGAGCAGATGTTGAACGTCGCCTCGCCCGAGCCGAAAACCGAAAACTGCCCGAACTGTCCCACGCGGAACGAAAAGTCGCGCGCGCGGCCGTCGTCGAGAAAACGAACCCGTACCGACTTCACGTCCGGCGTCTGCCGCTGGACATCCAGAACTTCCATCAGGTCAGGCTTGTACAGGTTCTTTTGCATCCTGGTTCATTGCCTCGCCGTCGATCGCCTTTAACACCGCGAGAACGCCCAGCCCGGCCGGGCAGTTGCGCTCGCAGTTGCCGCAGCCCGTGCACAGCACTGCGTTGAACTTCTGCGGATAGGTCACGAACTTGTGGAACAGGCGCTGCCGCTGCCGTTGCGGCTGCACCGAGCGCGGATTGTGTCCCGAGGCGTGCAGAGTGAACAGCGGGAACTGGCAGGAGTCCCAGTTCTTCACGCGCACGCCGCCCGCCGCGTTTCCTTCATCCACCATGTCGAAGCAGTGGCAGGTGGGACAGGTGTACGCGCACGCCCCGCAGCCCAGGCAAGCGAGCGTCAGTTCTTTCCACAGCGGGCTCTCGAAGTGGCTTGCCAGATACCGCCCCACGCGAGCGGCGTCGAACTTGGGCTCGGGCCCAGGCCGTGGGGCAGGCGGTTCCGCCTGCCGCTCCCCGAACAGCGCCTTTCCCTTTTCCGTCACCGCCCGGACCGCGAATCGCCCATCGCCCAAATCGAACAGCATCGCGTCCGACCCGGCTTCGTCCTCCGGCCCCAATCCCACCGACGTGCAGAAGCACGCCTCGTCCTCGGCCGCGCAGGCCAGCGAGATCACCGTAGTCCGCGCCCGGCGAGCGGTGTAGAAGCCGTCTTCGAAATCCCAGTTGAAAACGAGATCGAGAATCGGCAGCGCGGCGGCGTCGCACGGCTTGGCCCCGATAACGATCTGCTCGCGCTCCTCAGGCGCCACCTCGCTCAACTCGATTCCCCGCCCCTCGATCCGGTACCGGAACAACGGCTCGTGGCGCGGGAAAAGGAATTCCTTGATCGAGTTCGCCGGCCGCCGGCGCGCATCGAACACCGCCTGATCGGCCGATGCCAACTGCTGGTACAGCAGCCTGTCGCCCACCGCCACCGGAGCGGCGACAAGCTTCCCCGCGCCGATCCAGCCCGCAACCAGCTCGCCCAACTCCGCAACCGGAATGATCGCACTCACCGGATGAAGTCCTCCTTGTCCGCGGGCGACCAGTTGCCGAAGACGGGCTCCGCCTTGGGGTCCATGCCGGGCCGGTATCCGAAGTCCTCTTCCGTGGCCTGGGCCAGCGACTGGTTGAGCAGTCCCAGCGGAATTCCGGCCGGGCAGGCACGCGAGCATTCTCCGCAGCCGATGCAGCGCGCCGCCAGGTGAAACGCGCGCGTGATGTGCCAGGCGAAATTCCCTCTGGCCGACGCCGAGGTTTCGATCGCCACCGGCCGGTTCTTGTCCGCGATGCAGCGCTCGCAGTAGCACAGCGGGCAGACCTGCCGGCAGGCGTAGCATTTTACGCAGCGCGCGAACTCGGCCGTCCAGAACGCCCAGCGCTCGGCGGGCGATTTAGCCATCAGCCCGTCCAGCCGGCTTGCGACCGCTGTAGCGGAGGCTGCGGCGCCCTCGGCCTCGCCGATCGTCTCATCCGCAAACCGCGGCACGCGCACTTCGCAGCCGGCGCACTTGGCTTCGCGCGGCGTGCCCACGCCCTCGCACACCATGCCGATCGCGTGCAGGGAGCCGCGCTCGATCTGCGATTCCTTTTCGAGCACCACCAGCGACCGCTCGTCGCAGCCCTTCACAACCACCGCCGCCTTGCCCAGCGCTTTCACTTCCTTGCGCGTGAGGTAGACGGTGAGGTTGGCGAAGCATCGGTCGTTCCATTCGAGCTTCTCGGCATCCTCGGCGCGCGTGATGAACACCGGCCGTGGCGCAGGCGTCCCGCTCAGTGGCGCATGCGGTTCCGCCTGCGTCGGGAAGCTCAGTGGCGCAGGCGATTCCGCCTGCGTCGGCGAGGCCAAACGGCCTGCCCCACCCCAGCCAATCACCACCTGCACCTTTCCCTCTTCAAGCAACCGGCGGCAGGTCTCGCGCAGGCGTTGGGTCATTGCCCCGGGCTCCGTCATTTCGCCGCCTCCGAAAGCTCCTGGTAGGCCGCGTACGGCCCCATCTGGCGGGTCTTCTCCGTGATTTCGCCGATCACCTGCTGCCACTTCTTCCCCTCGGCCGCGGAGATCCAGGCGAAATGCACCCGCTCGGTCTCGATGCCCAGCGTGTCCAGCAGCCGCCGGAACAGCATCCAGCGCCGCCGCGCGTGGTAGTTGCCCGCCGTGTAGTGGCAATCGCCCGGATGGCAGCCCGAAACCAGCACCGCGTCCGCGCCCATCTCGAATGCCTTTACGATCAGGTTGAAGTCGATCCGCCCGGTGCAGGGCAGCCTCAAAATCCGCACGTTGGGCGGATACTCCAGGCGGTTGGTCCCCGCCAGGTCCGCGCCCAGGTAGGTGCACCAGTTGCACACGTAGGCGACGATCTTGGGCTCGAATTGAGCGGTCATACCAGCGCCTCCACCTCGGCGTAGATTTCCTGCTCGGTGAAACCGGCCAGATCCGCGCTCTTCGACGGGCAGACCGCGACGCAAGTGCCGCAGCCCATGCACAGGCCCGGATTCACGCGCGCGGTGCGCTTCACGAATACTCCGCGCGGCGTCAGAACGTCGGCGCGGTCGATGGCGTGATAAGGGCACGTTCGGATGCAGGCGAAGCAGGCCGCGCAGTTCTTTTCGTCGATGCGGGCCACCTCCGGCTCCCGGGTCAGCTCCGCGTGCCCGAACATGATCAGCGCCTTGCTCGCCGCCGCCGAAGCCTGCGCCACCGATTCCGGAATGTCCTTGGGCGCCTGGCACGCGCCGCAGATGAACACGCCCGCCGCCGAGGTCTCCACCGGCCTCAGCTTGGGATGCGATTCGAGCAGGAAGCCGTATTCGTCGTAACCCACGTTCAGCTTGCGCGCCAGGTCGCGCACGCCCGGCGCCGGCACCATCGCCGCCGCCAGCACCACCAGATCCGCTTCCACCGTTACCGGCGCGCCCGCCAGCGTATCGGCGCCGCGCACGATCAGCTTGCCGTTTTCCTCGTAGATCCTCGACACGCGCCCGCGGTAATAGCGCGCCCCGTCCTGCTCGATGGCGCGCCGCACGAACTCTTCGTAGTTCTTGCCGCCCGCGCGGATGTCCATGTAGAAAACGTGGGCCTGCCCATCGTGAACTTTATGCTTGTACAGCATCGCGTGCTTGGCCGTGTACATGCAGCAGATCTTGGAGCAATAGGGCAGGCCCTTGGCATCGTCGCGGGAGCCGACGCAACTGATAAACACCACGTTCTTCGGCTCTTTGCCGTCCGAGGGCCGCACCACGCGGCCGCCCGTCGGCCCGGACGCCGAAAGCAGGCGTTCGAACTGCAGAGAGGTGACAACGTCCTTGTACTTCCCGTACCCGTATTCGCCGTAGCCGGAGGTCTTCCCGTCCTCCTGCTCTTTGCCGATGCTGTAGAGCTTGAAGCCGGTCGAAACCACCACCGCACCCACCTGCTCGGTTACCAGCGCGTCCTGATCGTCGAAGTGGATCGATTTGGTCAGGCACTTCTTCTCGCACAGCCCGCAGCCCTTCCCCTTCTTGATCCGGGTACAGGTCTCCTTATCGATCACCGGCCGCGCCGGAACCGCCTGCGGGAACGGCATATAGATGGCGGGCCGCATGCCCAGGCCATAATCGAACTCGCTCGGATTCCGCTTGATGGGGCAACAATTCCAGCAATCGCCGCAGCCGGTGCACGATTTGATATCCACGTACCGCGCCTTCTTGCGAATTGTGATGGTGAAGTTGCCGATATACCCTTCGACCTGCTCGACCTCCGAATACGTGTACAGCTTGATGCGCGGGTGCTGCCCCACCTCCACCATGCGCGGCGTGAGGATGCACTGCGAGCAATCGAGCGTCGGGAAGGTCTCCGAGAGCCCCGCCATCTTGCCGCCGATCGAAGGCTCCCGCTCCACCAGCACCACTTCGTATCCCGCGTCCGCGATATCGAGCGCAGCCTGGATGCCCGCTACGCCTCCGCCCACCACCAGCGCCCGCCGCGTCACCGGCACGCGGATCGGTTCGAGCGGCTCGTCCCAAAGGACCTTGGCCACCGACATGCGAATCAGGTCCGTGGCTTTCTGGGTGGCCGTATCGCGGTCGTGATGCACCCACGAGCAGTGCTCGCGGATGTTCGCCATCTCGACCCGATAGGGGTTCACACCCGCGCTCGCCGCGGTCTTGCGGAACGTGCGCAGGTGCATGTGCGGCGAGCACGACGCCACCACCACCGCGTCCAGCCCTTCGCTCGCGATCTTCTCCGCGATCAGCGCCTGGCCGGGCTCCGAGCACATGTACTTGTAATTGAGCGAGCACCGGACTCCCGGCAGCTCGCCCACGGCGGCGGCGACCTTCTCGACGTCCACGGTGCGCGCGATGTTCTCGCCGCACCAGCACGTGAATACGCCTATCCGCGCCATCGCCGCTAGCCTCCGTACACGAAGTGCCTGTCGATGCCCAGGGCTTCATCGGAAAGTCCCAGGGCCCTCCCCACCAGGTCGGAGAGATAGTAGATCGTCATGCCGTGCCGCACCCCGTAGCGCTTCTCGATATCGGCCTGCTTCATGTCCAGATTCACGTGGCACATGGGGCACGCCACCACCACGCAGTTGGCGCCGTGCGCCGCGGCATTGGTCAGAATCTTGTGCGAGAGTTCGAGCACGATGTCCGTGTTCGCCAGCGTCATCCCCGCCCCGCAACACTCGGTCTTGTAGTTCCACTCGACGGCCGAGCCGCCCAGCGCGGCCACCACGGCTTCCATCGAGGAAGGCCGCTCGCAATCGTCGAAGCGCAGCGTCTCGGGCGGCCGCGTCAGCAGGCACCCGTAATAGCAGGCCGCCTTCAACCCCTCGAGCGGACGCTTGACGGCCGCCTTGATGCTGTCCAGACCCACCTTCTGGAACGCCTGGATCAGGTTCAGCACTTCGGTTCGCCCGTTGAAATCGAGCTCGACGATGCGGCCCATCTCCTGCCTCAGCTTGCCGTCGCTCTTCATCAGGTCCGAGGCCTTCAGCAGTTCCATCGAGCACATCGGGCACGGAGCCAGGACTTCGCCAAAGCCGTCCCGCTCCGCCAGCGCCAGGTTCCTTGCCGGCAGCGCGACCGAGAGCCGGTGGTTGATCGAGTGGGCCGCCGTGGCGCCGCAACAGATCCAGTCGTTGACTTCCTTAAGGCCGACGCCCAACGCCTCGAGACACGCCCTCGCCGATTGCTCGTAGTCGTTCGACGTGCCGTGCAGCGCGCAGCCGGGATAGTAGCCGATGTCCATTACGCGTCCGTCCCCCGCAGGCAGCGATCGAAGATGCGCCCCACCACGGCGCGGTCCCTCACGCTTCCTCCCACCAGTTTCAGTTTTCCCCGCTGCATCATGCGCGGCGCCAGCAGCGCGTCCTTGAACAGGAACGGTACGTCCAGATCCTTCGTGACCACCGCCGCCTTGAACATGCCCACCAGCTCCAACTCGTTCAGCCGGCCGTGGCGGCGGATGTTATTCAGAAACGCGTGCTGGAACAGGATCGTGTGGTGCCGCGCCTGCTCGGGCGATGGCCGCTCTGCCGAAAGCTGACGCAGCAGGTCCATCACCCCGGCGCAGTCCACCGTTTTCGGGCAGCGCGTGGTGCAGGTCTGGCAGGATACGCATTCCCAGATCGCGCCCGCGCGCATGGCGCCCTCGGTGTCCCCCGTCTGCACCATCCGCACGATCTGGTTCGGCATGCGGTCCATGCGCCCCGCCACCGGGCACCCCGCGGTGCACTTGCCGCACTGGTAGCACTCGGCCACGCGCAGGTCATCGGTCGCTACAGCGGTCGCTACAGCCGTCATGCCCGTTCCCCCTCGCCCTGGCGCTCCAGCCTGCACGACAGCGCCGCCAGCGGAAAGTAGAAGTCCCCGTTTTCGACGAACACTCCGTCCGGAACCCGCACCGGGATCGAAGCCAGATTCCAGATGGCCCGCACGCCGGCGCTGACCATAAGATCGGCGGCGCCCTGCGCCAGGCCCGCCGGCAGCGTGATGATTCCCACCCGCGCGTTTGCCGAGCGCGCGATCCCGGGCAGAAAGCCCAGGGGCCGCACCTCGAAGCCGTGCAGGTCGCCGCCGATCAGCCTCTCATCGGCATCGAAGACGCCCACAATCTTCAGGCCGTACCGGTTGAACTCCTTGAGGCTCAGCAGCGCGGTGCCAAGTCCCTCCGCGCCCGCCAGCACGGCGTTCTTCAGGCGGTCCCATCCCAGGTAACGCTCAATCGCGCCCGTCAGCGCCGGGACCGGATACCCCACCTTCGGCTTGCCGACGATTCCCGTCACTTCCAGGTCCTTCCTGATCTGCGAAGGATCCAGGTTCAGGTCCCGGCCCAGGGTGCTACAGGAGACAACGGCGATCCCGCAGGAGTGCAGGCGCTGAAGATGCTGACAATAAACGGGTAGTCGGCGAAGGGTGGGCTCGGGAAGTGCCTTAACGGCCACAAGGCCTCGCAATCAAGAAAAACTTCCGTATAGCCTCGCGGGGCTGTGCTTCCTGTGGTGGGACGGCGCCGTTCAAACCTGAGTATAACAGACTTTGGAATCCCGTTACCCTTAAGGTTTGCTCATAAAAGCACCAATTTCGCCCTTGCGGCACCCTAATCAGGAACTCCTTCCTGATTACCTCCAGCCTACTGGCACCTGGTCGCCGCGCCCCCCAGAGTCACGCTCCAGCACCCTCCACTCTCCGCGCTCCCCGCCTCGTTCCCGTTCCAGTTGATCGAGCCTGGCGTCCAGTATGCCGGCACATCCAGCCGTACCGCGGCCACTCCCCGCGTGATCAACAGCAATTGGTGAGCGTCCACCATGTACTCCGCCCGGACGCGCGCCGTGAGGGTCTCTTCCCGCTTGCCCAGCGCGATCCGGCTCTCCAGACGCAGCCGCTCCTTGCCCCGCTCCACCACCACCCCCAGGGCCCGCTCCTCTCTCTGCCCTGCCATGAACGCCACGTAGTCGCGGGCGTCCTCGATGTGCGTCCCGCCCACCGAGAGAATCCGGTCGTCGAGTTTCAGCGGCCCCGCATACTGCGGCGGCAGGAAACTCACCACAACCCCGGGACCGGCGGCATCCAGGCTGTATCCAAAGCCGCCCAAGCCCAGGTAAGCCCCCGCACCGGGAGCGATGCGCGACGGCGGGAGCACGTCATTGCGCGCCGCCGCGTCGAACTTGGCAATCTGTAGCCAGTAGCATCGCGCAAACGCCGCCGAGCCGGTTTCGCAATCGATCTTCGCCGGATAGGGGTCCGCCTTGTGCCCCGCCAGCCAGTCGAGTGCCTCCGCCACGCTCATCTGCGAGGATCTGAAGTCGATGTCGAAGCCCTTGGCGGCAAGCTTCGCCCGGTACGGCTCAACATGCGCCCGTTCCGCCTCCGGAACCGCCCAGAGAATGGGAACCAGTTGCGCGTTGGCTCCGAACAGACGATTCGTGTCGATGGCCGCCTCGGCGCCCCCGCCGGCGGCGACCGCGGCGGCCCACAAATCCGGCCTGCGCGAGACGGCATAGAAGACGGCCGCCGTTGCCACGCCCCGCCCGGCCAGGTACACCCGCGTCGAATCGATCGCGTGCCTCTTCGCCGCTTCGCTCACCGCGGCTTCGATCTGCCGCATCGCCACATCGCCGGGCAGCGCCTCGGGGATCGTGGCGATTTCCCAGCCCCGCGCCGCGGCCGCCGCCGCGAACGCTTCCGGCGCCGGGCCCAGCAGCACCACCAGAGGCGCGGGCTCGGCCCCTGCCGCCGCTGTCACGGCAACCAGCGTCGTCATTACCAATGCGCGGAGTGAATTCACTGGAGCGTCCGGCCTCAAAACTCACATTCTATCCTGCATCGCCGTCCTCAAACCGCACGGCAACGGCAGCATGGGGAAAGCCGCACGGTGAAAGCCGCAGGCGGCGAAGCCGCAATCGGCCCCCCGGCGAACCCGGCTCAATGACGGCATTCAACACGCGTGTCCCCGATGTAAATCTTCGTAACAGGCGCACCCAACCGGGCCTCCCGCACGTCCATCCCAACAGGAGGGGAGATAGAAATGAAACCCGTAGCGAACAAGATTCGTTGGGCCTTTGTTGCCCTGGCAATTGCGGCGCCGGCGATTGTAGCGGCGTCGGCTCCGGCGACACCTCGAACGCTCGATCGGGCGGTCCGCCACGAACTGCTGATGTTGCCCTACTACAACGTCTTCGACAACCTCGAGTTTCAGGTTTCCGGCGACACCGTGACGTTGCTCGGGCAGGTTACCAGCGCGGTTTTGAAATCGGATGCCGCCGCCGCGGTGAAGCGCATC
>Ga0182017_10001555_pt1 | contig 17650 bp, 17 predicted proteins | sample 712E3DmetaG_FD_120492 | JGI IMG/M metagenome (GOLD analysis project Ga0182017, IMG submission 120492) | Permafrost microbial communities from Stordalen Mire, Sweden - 712E3D metaG | ecosystem: Environmental > Terrestrial > Soil > Wetlands > Permafrost | place: Sweden: Stordalen | collected... | reverse complement strand
GGGTTCTGGGCCCGGCAGGTATCGAACCTGCGACCAATCGGTTATGAGCCGACCGCTCTACCACTGAGCTACGGACCCGCAAAATTCATTATAGCTGTACTTCTGCAAATCGGTCAATCGAATTATTATTATGTAAAATTCTCCAGCCCTTTTAACTGGTCCGGTGTCCCCATTAAAACCAGCTCATCGCCCGCTTCGAGTGTGGTTTCCGGCGCCGGATTGGTAATCAGGTGCCCGTTTTTTTTCTTTATCGCCAGTATGTGCGCGCCGTTGATTCGCCGCAGGCTTTCTTTGACCATAATGCCGTCCATTGACGAACCTTTCACGATGTTCACATCTTCCAGTGTAAATTCATGCCCCTGCCGGTCCATCGTTGTATCGATAAAATCGACCACTAACGGCTTCAGCGTCATCATCGCCAGTCGCCGTTCCCCGATACCGTAAGGAGACATCGTCCTATCAGCCCCGGCCCTTTTCAGTTTCGCCTCCGATTCCTCGGCGTCGATGCGTGCTACCACAAAGATTTCCGGATTCAGGCTTTTCGCCGAGAGCGTCACATAAAGGTTGTCCGCGTCACTGCCCAACGCTGCCACTAAAGACTTAGCGCTCATAATTCCCGCTTCTTTTAACGCTTCATCGTTGGCCGCATTCATATTCAGGCACAAAAAGCCGTCGGTTGTAGCTCTGGCGCAGGCCTTTTCGTCGGATTCAATCACCACAAACGGTGTTTTTTCATTCTTAAAAACGTGGGCGACTTCTTTCCCCACTTTTCCGTAACCGCACAAAATCGTGTGTTCTTTCAGTTTCGCTATTTCCGTTTTCATGTGGCGCCTCCCCAGGATATTTTCCAGATTGCCTTCCAGCAGGTATTGCACAATCGCGGTGGCCGCGTATAACATCGTCCCGGTGCCGCCCAGGATCAGGAATATCGTGAAATATCGGCCCCCTTCGGATAACGGATGCACCTCCGAAAAACCGACTGTGCTCAGCGTAATCACTGCCATAAAAAATGAATCCGAAAATGACCATCCCTCGATAATCATGTAGCCGGCTGTGCCGATGATGATAATGGCCAGAATCGCCAGCGCAATTAATATAAATCGCTTTCGTTTGCTCAATGCGGGCCTGCCTCACTATCGAACTTTCTATGCTGGATTGTAACCCGTCAGGTAATAATTGTAAAGCGTCGTAACTCACGGCCGGAAACCGGCGCGTTGACGAAAATACCATAGTATGTTATATTGGGTGCATAAATATATCTTTCAGGAGTGATTTAATGTCTTCGGATGACTCACCTCAAGGCATAAATTTTCCTACCGAACCGCTCCTCAAAGGTATTTTGAGCATTGCCATCATCGAGCTGGTCAAAGTTAAGCCCATCCACGGCGGCGAAATTTATCAGTCTCTTAAAGAACAATTTCAGATCGATACTCCCCGCGGTATTATCTACACCATCCTCCGGAAAATGGAAGGGGAGGGACTGCTGGTCTCCAACTGGGATATCCAGGAGAGCGGCCCCGCCCGGAGAATTTATCATATCACCGAAGAAGGTCTGGAATACCTGAAATATGCTATGGACCGGCTCAGGCGGTCGCGGCAGATAATCATGCTGCTGTTGGGTGAAGAAAAATAGCTTTATTTTGAAGCGGACAAATAAAAAAACTTAGCGGATTTTTGCGGATAATAATTAGGATTTAGATTTAACTATGCGGATTTTGTGGCGGATACTCATACTGCTGAAAAAGTACTGGAAATGGCTCGTCCTAACCTACATTTGTCTCCTGGCGTTAACCGCCGCCACCATGATTGTCCCCATCTTTATCGGTGACGCGGTCAACAACGCGCTGCATTATGACGTTGCCACTTTGAAGGTCACCGGCGATATGAAATTGCTGGTTTTCTACGGCGTTGCCATCATCATTCTCAGTCTGCTGCGCGGTTTATTTTCTTTCGGACAAAGTTATTTCGCCGAATATGCCGGACAGAAAGTAGCCTACGACATCAGAAATGGTTTGTACGATCGCATCCAGCGTCTCAGCTTCGCTTTTCACGATAAATCTCAAACGGGACAGCTCATGTCCCGTGCCACTCAGGATGTTGAAGCGGTACGGTTCTTCCTCTCGATGATTGTCGTCCGCCTGGTTAACCTGTTGTTAACCTTCGTGGTCATTACCGTTATTCTGCTCCGGATGAACTGGTCGCTGACTCTTATCAGTTTTGCCTGCTTGCCTTTCATCGCCTTCTTCGCCGTCAGATTTGGCGCCATGATGCTGCCGCTGTGGACAACGATTCAGCAGCGTATGGCATCCCTGAACACCAACCTTCAGGAAAACTTGTCCGGTGTCAGGGTCGTCAAGGCGTTCTCCCGGCAGAAACTGGAATCGCAAAAATTCGACCAACAAACAACTCTTTTGTACAATCCCCAACTCCGCGCCGCCCGGATTCAGGCTTTCCGCGGGCCTTTGTTCAACGCCTTGACCGCTCTCGCCAGCGCTCTGGTTTTGTTTTACGGCGGCCGGCTGGTCCTGCTGGGCCGTCTTAATGTCGGGCAGTTGACTGAGTTCTACCTTTATCTCGGCTTCCTTATACCACCCATCAGGATGATCGGCCCGCAAATAAACATGACTTCCCGCGCCATTGCCTCGGGCAAACGTATTTTTGAAGTTCTCGACACCGAATCGGCGGTTAAAGAAAAACCGGGTGCCGCCATTCTTTCCGATATCAAAGGCGACATCAAATTTGATAACGTCAGTTTTCGTTACGAAAGCGCTAAATCTGCCAAATCGTCCGGCAATATTCTGGAAGACATCAGTATCGAAGCCAAATCCGGTGAAATGGTCGCTCTGTTGGGCGCGACCGGCAGCGGCAAAACGACACTGGTTAACCTCATCCCGCGGTTTTATGATGTTACCGCCGGCAGTATCACCATTGATGATATCGATATCAGAAATGTGACGCTGGCTTCGCTGCGAAGGCATATTGGCATCGTGCAGCAGGATGCTTTCATGTTTACCGGCACCATCCGGGACAATATCTCCTACGGCGCGATTAATGCCGGTGAAGCAGAAATCATCAACGCCTCTAAAACAGCCCACCTCCATGATTTTATCACCACCCTGCCTCACGGATACGATACCTGGGTGGGGGAACGCGGCGTGACTCTTTCCGGCGGGCAAAAACAAAGGCTGGCAATCGCGCGCACTTTGTTGATTGACCCCTGTATCCTGATACTCGATGATTCTACTTCCAGCGTCGATACCGAGACGGAATTCCTGATTCAGCAGGCGCTGCGCGAATTGATGAAAGGGCGCACGACTTTTGTTATCGCTCAAAGGTTGCAAACCGTCAAAGACGCCCAACAGATTTTTGTATTGGATAAAGGTAAAATCGTCGAACGCGGCACTCATCTGCAATTACTGAAAGACAGTCAGATTTATCGGCAAATATATGAGCTTCAATTGCGCGCGCAGGAAGAAGCTCTGGGCAGCGAGGTGAAAGGATAATGTACGGCGTCGGCGGACCGGGAATGATGGGAGGCGGAGGCCTCATTGGGCGCCCTCCGGGCGGACCCATGGGCAGCGTCTTGACCCACAGCTCTGACCTGTCCGATGACATCGTCTTCGGTCATGTCTACGACCAGAAAGTGGTCGGCCGTTTTGGCGCTTACATCAAAAAATATAAAATCAGCGCTTTATTCGCGGTTATTGCGATGATTATCTCGACGCTGACCACCCTTTTTATGCCGCTGCTGTTCGCCGATGCTATTAATATCGTGCAGACCTCTAATGCCGCCGATATGGACTTCATTATCAGATATTTGCTACGTGTCTTCAGCGTGCAGGGTAATTTGAATATCCTCACGCTCATCTTTGTTGTCTTTATCGTGGATAGTCTCATTTGCTGGGGGAGCCAGTATATTCAACAGTACACCATGGCTAATATCGGCTATGGCGTTGTCCGCACCCTGCGCCGTCAAATGTTTAATCACCTACAGCAACTATCGCTGGCATTCTACGACCGTAACGAAGTAGGGCGTATCATGTCCCGCATCTTGAATGATGTCGGCTCACTGGAAAATCTGCTCAGTAACGGTTTGCTGCTGGTATTCGCGGATCTGATCACCCTTGTCGGTATCGTAATTATTTTGATGACTCTGAATCTGGAATTGGCGCTGATTACAATGACCGTCATTCCGATTTTAACCGTGGTGATGATTATTTGGCAAAAATATTCCCGCACCGCTTTCCTCAAGGTCCGGACCGCTATTTCGATTGTTAACGCCAACCTGCAGGAAAATATCTCGGGGGCGCGGGTGATTCAGAGTTTGTCGCGTGAAGACGTCAATTTCCACCGGTTTGACAGCATGAACGAAGCCAATTTTGACGCCAATGTTTCCGCCACCAGGCTGGCCGGCGGCCTCCAGCCGATTGTCGAACTTCTGATGGGCGCCGCGGTCGCCATCGTCATAATCTACGGCGGTTCGCAGGCCATCGCCGGCAAATTGTTACTGGGCTCGCTGGTCGGTTTCGTCCTCTATACCCAGCGATTTTTTGACCCCATCCGCGATTTAAGTGTCTGGTACACTGAGTTGCAGCGCGCCATGGCCGGTGGACAGCGCATCTTTGAGGTAATTGACGCCAAAATCGAGGTGGTTGACATCCCTGGCGCCGTTGAATTACCGACTATTAATGGTGAAATTAATTACGACCATGTTTCCTTCCAGTACGTGGAAGGCCGGGAAGTAATTCATGACGTTAATCTTCATATTAATCCGGGTGAGACGATTGCGTTCGTCGGCACCACCGGCGCCGGTAAAAGCACGATGGTCGCTTTGGTCGACCGGTTTTACGATGTCACTAAGGGAACTCTAACCATCGACGGTTATGATATTAAAAAAATCAGCCAGGAATCACTCCGTAAACAAATCGGCGTGGTTCTGCAGGAACCTTTCCTGTTCTCCGATACTATCCGTGAAAACATTATCTACGGGCGTGAATTCGCCACGGAAGAGAAAATGATCGAAGCGGCTAAAGCCGTGGGTGCCCACGATTTTATCATGCGGCTTGAAAAAGGTTACGACACCGTGCTGCAGGAAAGGGGCAGTAACCTGAGTCAGGGTCAAAGGCAGCTCATCAGTTTTGCCCGCGCGGTCCTCTCCGACCCCAGGATTTTGATTCTCGACGAAGCCACGGCTAATATTGATACCCAAACCGAGGTCATCATTCAGCAGGCTTTGAAACGTCTGCTTCAGGGGCGGACTTCTCTGGTTATCGCCCACCGCCTTTCCACGATTCATGACGCGAACCTGGTCGTCGTCATGGAAAATGGTAAAATCGTGGAACAGGGCAACCATAAGGAACTCATCGAAAAGAAAGGCATCTATTATCACCTTTATACCATGAGTTATGCCTACAATGATGACAAAGCCGCGCCCACTGACAAACACGGCACGACCTAACCATTCATCCTCACTGTCTTTCCCGCGAAAAGTTGAGACCGTAGTCGAAATACTTTTGCCAATAAGGCAAAATGTACGGGAATCCATCAACCTGACCATGCCTTCATTCAAGCCGTGAAATACGATTAAAATACAATTATTCCACTGCTTCGTAATTTGGGGCTACTACGGTGGAGCGGGGAATGATGGTAAAGCCCCTCTAACTAAATCATATCCCGCCTTCCTAAATTGACACTATGGGCAACTAATGGTATCGTTTTTATAGGTTTGATGTATTAATTGAAGGCAGGTTTTTATGCCCCGGCGATTAGGGTTGATTTTTCTGGCGGTTACCTCTCTTTTTGCGGTAATACTGTTAGCCGCTTGCGAAGCCGCGCCCAAAGGCAGCGGCGAATGGTATTTTGCCCGTGCCTATCAGTATGCGTTGAATGGTGATTATAAAGACGCGGTGATTAATTACACCGATGCCATCAAAGTCGAGCCGTTGCTCTCCAAGGCTTATGTCAACCGCGCGGCGGCCTATGTTCTTCTCCAGGAATACGACATGGCTATCGCCGACTGCGATAAAGCGCTGTCGCAGGACCAGAACCTACCCCTTGCCTATATTAACCGCGCCTCCGCGGACAACGGCTTGACGAATTACAACCAGGCAATACAGGACTGTGACAAGGCCATTACGTTGGACTATAACCTGCCGCAGGCGTATATCAATCGGGCAGACGCCTATTATTATCAAGGCAACATGGGTGATTCAATCGCGGATTGCGACGAGGCTTTGGAAATTGATCCGTCCCTGCCGGACGGCTATTACCACCGCGCGCTGGCCTATCAGGCCCTGGGCAAAAACGACCAGGCAATCGCCGATTACGAACGGTTCATGACTATGAGCAAGGACAATACCCTGATTCAAAATGCGCAGCTGCAAATTAATAAGTTAACTAACCCCGCCCCGTCAACCACCAATCACTAAAGTCTGAACAGAAATTCCCGGCAATCCCGTAATGCTTTTCGAATTTATATACCGATTCTATATTTTGCTTTCTCCTGCCGGTAAAGGTCGCCGCCGTATATATCGTTAATCACCGTGACCGGAAAATTCTCGACTTCCAGCCTCAACAAGGCTTCCGCCCCCAGTTCTTCATAGGCAATTATCTCTGCCCTTTTGATGCTTTTGGCAATCAGCGCGCCGGTACCGCCGATGGCGGCAAAATAAACTGCCTGATATTGCTTCATCGCATCCAGCGCCGGCTGTGTCCGCTGTCCCTTGCCGATCATCCCTTTGATACCGGCGGCCATCAGGCGGGGCGCGTATATATCCATCCGGTAGCTTGAGGTCGGTCCTGCTGAGCCGATTACCTGTCCGGGCCGCGCCGGAGTCGGGCCCATGTAGTATATCGTCTGGTCTTTCAGTTCGAAAGGCAGCGGCTCCCCTTTCTCCAGCGCTGTTACTATCCTCTTGTGGGCCGTGTCGCGCGCCGCGTAAATTACGCCGTTCAGCAGGATGTTGTCGCCTGTTTTCAGTTCGGCAATCACTTTATCGGTTAAAGGCAGGTTCACTGTTTTCGGCATCTTTGTTTATACTTTGACATTTTTGTCAGAGTACTGCCTCCTTGTGCCGGACGCTGTGGCAATTCAGATTGATTGCCAGTGGCATCCCCGCGATGTGCGCCGGAAATACTTCCACATTCACCGCCAGCGCGGTCGTCCTGCCGCCGTAACCCATCGGCCCGATTCCAAGCCTGTTTACCTTTTCCAGCAGCTCTTTCTCCAGTTCCGCGACCTCGGGGTCGGCGTTGTGTTCCCCGATTTTTCTTAGTAATGCTTGTTTCGCCAACAGCAAGGTTTTTTCCGCCGTCCCCCCTATCCCTACCCCCACAATCACCGGCGGACAGGGATTTGAACCCGCTTCATCCACCGCTTTCAAGACATTATCGATTATCCCTTGTCTTCCCGCGGACGGCGTCAGCATCACCAGCCGGCTCATATTTTCCGCGCCGCCGCCTTTCGGCACGACGATAATTTTCAATCTATCGCCGGGCACAATTTCGGTATGAATAATTGCCGGCGTGTTGTCTTTGGTGTTGGCGCGGCTTGAAAACGGGTGTGTGACCATTGATTTGCGCAGATATCCTTTTTCGTAAGCCTGCCGAACGCCCGTGTTAACCGCTACGTTGAGGTCGCCGCCGGCGATATGCGCGTCCTGTCCCAGTTCCAGAAAAACTACCGCCGCGCCGCAATCCTGGCACAGCGGGATTTGTTCTTTTGCGGCGATGTCCGCGTTCCTGATGATTTGCCGCAGTACCTCTTTCCCAGCTTCTGATTCTTCGTGTATTTCCGCCGTTTTCAACGCGGCTAAAACATCGTCGGTCAGATTGTAATTAGCTTCGAGAAAAAGTCGGGCAACGGTATTCGTTACCTCTTTGGCATCGATATCTCTCAAAAATATACTCCCATCATTGCATCATTCAATCGAATGCCCCAAATACGGCACTACACGCCTTTCGGCGCCGGCGGTATCATCCCCGTTTTCATCAAGGTCTCCACTGTCTGTCTGGCATCTCTTATCATCTTTCCCGATCGTTTCGTTAATTCTTCGCGGTTCAGGTTTTCCCGGGCCACGCCCTGTTCAATCGCTTTCATCCCTACCGCTACAGCTTCCCGGACAAATACTTCGGTATCGGCCATTGACGGCACGATATGTTCGTCGTTTAAACCTTGTTCCTCGGCGAATTTAGCCAGCTCATAGGCCGCTGCGATGCACATTTCATCGGTGATTGTGCGGGCTTTGACATCCAGTGTGCCGCGGAAAATTGCCGGGAAACCGATGGAGTTATTGACCTGGTTCGGAAAATCCGAACGCCCGGTGGCAACAACTCTGAGCCCGGCCTCTTTGGCGTCCCACGGCCAGATTTCCGGCAGCGGATTGGCGCAGAAAAAGCCGATGCCGTTTTTGTTCATTTTCTTGATCCAGGCCGGCTTGATTGTATCCGGGTCCGGTGTCGAAAGCGAAATCACCACATCGCAGCCGATTAATGCCTCGGCAATACCGCCCTCCAGCTTGTCCGGATTGGTGCGTTTCGCCAGGTCCCATTTATACGGGTTTTCTACCTGCTTCTCTTCCAGGTCCCTGCGGCCACTGTGCAGCGTCGCCTTGCTGTCCACGATTATCATGTTTTCCTGTTTAAAACCGGCTGCCAGCATCAATCTGATGATCGCCACATTCGCAGCGCCAACCCCGATCATCGTGACCCTGACTTTTTTCATGTCTTTACCGACAACTTTCAGCGCGTTGACAATCCCTGCCAGCGTCACCGCCGCCGTGCCCTGCTGGTCGTCATGCCATACCGGAATGCGGCATTCTTTCCGCAAAGTATCCAGGATATGGAAACATTTCGGATTCTCGATGTCTTCCAGGTTAATCCCGCCGAATGAAGGCTGGATTATCTTGACGGTTCTGATGATTTCTTCCGGGTCTTTGGTGTCCAGGCAAATTGCCACCGCATCTACCCCGCCCAGGTATTTGAACAGCATCGCCTTGCCTTCCATCACCGGCATCGCGGCTTCCGGCCCGATGTTGCCCAGCCCCAGGACCCTGGTGCCGTCGGAGACGACGGCCACCGTATTCCATTTGCTGGTTAATTCGTAGGCCTTATCCCGGTCCGCCTCGATGGCTTTACACGGCGCCGCCACGCCCGGCGTGTACCATATTGCGAAATCATTGATATCGCGGATTAGTCCTCGCGGCACCGTTTGCATTTTCCCGCGGTAATATGAGTGCATAATCATGGCGTCCGCCGCCGGTTTTTTCGCTTTAGCTAACAGTTCTTCTCTGGTTATCTTTTGTGCCATTAAATCTACCTTTCTTTTTTTATTCCCGGCGCTCCCGTGAAACAGCGGGACGCTCTTCAATCATGACAATACATCAACTGCTACTCACAGTCAAACTGGTCAATAAATCCCGCTTCTTGTATGCTAAAATTGATTACATTCAATACAGCCTCCGGGAGGATTCTGATGTTGGAAATCAGGCGCTATCAGGACGCCGACAACCCTGCCGTTTGGGAACTGCACCACCGTGCGCTAGAGGCAACTGGCGCTTATTTTCCTGGCAGATGGAATGATGATCTAGGCGATATCCCGAATCATTACCTCAATAACGGCGGCGAATTTTTGGTCGGTACTTTGGACGGTAAAATCGTGTCTATGGGCCCCTTCAGGAGGAAATACGGTACTACGGCCGAAATCAAAAGAATGCGGGTGCTTCCTGAATATCAGCGAAGAGGATTCGGACAACAGATATTAAATCAACTGGAAGCAACAGCAATCCGGCTCGGATACAGAGAGTTGTGCCTGGACACCACTACGCTCCAGATTGCTGCCCAAAAAATATACGAAAAAAACGGCTTCACCGCAACCGGCCGGGGGCAAGTGCCGCCGTTTGAAGTAATTTTTTATCATAAAAGTCTGAATGCGGAGGAAACAAAGTGAAAATACAGTGGTTCGGCCAGTCCTGTTTCTGCGTTACCTCACAGTCCGGTTTGAAGCTTATCACCGATCCCTATCAGACCAGCTTGAGCCCCCACTTCCTATATGCCCCGGTCGACTCATCCGCCGATATCGTCACCGTCAGCCATAGCCACGGCGACCATGATAATGTCGGCGCAGTTTCCGGGAACCCGGTCATCGTCCGGAATCCTGGAATCACCACTGTAAAAGGTCTGGAAATCAAAGGTGTTACGACGTATCATGACAAGGTAAGAGGCTCCGAACTCGGCATAAATATCGTTTTTACTTTTAAGATAGACGGCCTCCGGCTCGCGCATCTGGGCGACCTCGGGCATCCGCTATCATCAGAGCAAATTGCTGAATTGAAAGGCACCGATATCCTGTTTGCCCCGGCCGGCGGAGGTAATCCTCAGGATTTTCAGGACGTCATCGCTCTGTGGCAGCAATTGAAACCGCGCCTGGTCATCCCCATGCATTTCTCGACGGTACATTGTCTGTCCCAAAAATACAAAGCCGAAGACCTGGTTCGTCTCGTCCCCAGCACTAAAATTATCGGCGATAATCATTTTTTATTCATCAAAGACAACCTGCCCGCGTCGACGCAGATGTTCATTCTTGACCCGCTGCGCTGACTTAATTTTTAAAAACGCATTATCAAAAAGGAGTTTGTATGCAAATCGTAATGATATCCGGCAGCCGCAACAGGGAAGGACGGACCGCACGTGCGCTTGAGGCCATTGGCAAAGGTATTGCCGCAGCCGGCGGCAGCTCCGAAACTATTTTCCTGCCCGAACTCAAACTCGAAAGGTGCCGGCAGTGTGAAAAAGACGGCTGGGGTATCTGTCAGACCGAGCACCGCTGTATCATCGACGACGACTTCGCGTCCGTGGTCGCCAAATTGAAAGCCGCCGACGCCGCCGTTTTTGCCACTTCGGTCTACTTTTTCGACCTCAGCGAAAGCTTGCGGGGTTTTCTGGACCGGCTTCGTCGTGTCACGCCCCGGCCCGGTCCGGGTACGCTGCCACGCCGTATTCACACGTTGCCGGGTGTGTCTTCGGTGATGCCCCCCACCGGGTCCGCTCCTGCTGTCGGGGTTTGTTTAGCCGGCGGCGGCGGACGCGGCGCGCCTTATTGCTGCGTCCAGTTGGAAAGGATGCTCCCGGAATGCGGCTTCGATGTCGTGGATATGGTTCCGGCCAACCGGCAGAACCTGGAATTTAAGCTGCCGATTTTGGAACTCACCGGCAAGTGGCTCGTCACCAGGCCATCCTCCGCCCACCGCCCTGACTAGACTGTCTTTTGTGGTTCAATGAAACATGATAGATTCAAGCTTCTGCTTGAATCTATCATCGTCAACTTGTCTTTCCTGCGAACGCAGGAATCCATCTAACCGCACGCTCAAGTTAACAAAAAGTCTGTTAATGTGTATGTTCCCGCATTCATTTGTATTTTTGGTTTTTTAAGTTTAGCTGGGAATTTTGTAATTGTTTGGATTTTGGATTTTAGTTCTATGCGGCGGTTTATTACCCCTGTCCCTCGTAGTTCATCCGCAAATAAAGGAATCAGACTTTCTTCAACCGGCATCAAATCCCGAATACCCGGCTGAAAAAGCCTCTCTTCGGGGCAATCCCTTGTTTAAATAAATCGACTGATTTTTTGTCATCGAGTTTTAAAGAATATGAATAGGGGACCCATTTTCCCTTGTCGTCCAGGCTGGCAGCGGTAACATTCCCGGTTGCGCCCTCATACATTTGCCATAAAATATACAGTCCGGCTTCATTATAAAATCCTTCGTTATCGGCTTGAATGATGCCGCCAAGCGAGTCTTTCAGAAAATTCTGAATTCCGCCCAGAATCAGCCAGCTGTTTTTATTCATACTGTCGGGAAAAAGGTTGAACGTATATACCACCTTGACTAAGGCAAAGTAATTTTTTAGCCATTGCCGCGCATTCACCGGATACCTGTTCTGGATGGTCTGGTCTAAATCCCTCAGCGTCGCGGCCCCGCTGCCTGCCGGGTTCACCGGGGCATATTCCAGTGTCGCCAGCAGGATGTCATGGGCATCGTAGATTTCAATTTTCTCCCATAAATCGTCTGTGCCGGAAACCAATTTTATCCGGTCCGACACTTTCTTCATGGCGCTGAAAGGGATAATCTTTTCCGAAGGGGTTAATAATCGTGTTTTGTTGCTCATACTTATAATCTTAGCTTATTGCTACTTTTTTCGTGAGGGTGTGCCTGCATAGCTTCAAGGCCTGCCCGAAAATAGACATTGGAAATTATTTATATGGATTCCTGATCATGTCAGGAATGACAAACCGGGGAATTGTCATTGTCGGGCTTGACCCGACAATCCAGAGATTTCGGACAGCCTCATTAAGAGAGAATTGTTCAAAAGTTAACATAAAAGAATAACTGGAGCAGCAGTCCGTTCAGTGTATCAGCCCGATTAACACCAGCCCGATAACACTCATCACCGCAATCGGCGGCAATGCCGGCATCGCTTTGCCTTTGAGGAATTTCGCCTGGATAAAATAGGCGCCGATTAACCCCACCAGCGCGAAACCGGCCACAATCAGTCCGTCATTCAATCCGTGGGCAAAATAAATCGAAGAAACCAGCAAGACCGGGAACCCGATATCCCCGCCCCCGAGTATGGAGAATTTCCTTTCCTCTGCCTTTTGTTCGACTAAGTCCGTGACCTCCGATTTATTCACGCTGTCTTTCCAATCGGAAAATTTGTAAGGAATGATGAAAGCCGGCAGGGTACTGGAACCGGACATCTTTTTTACCATCCACATCATATAACCGAAGCGGACCGCCAAGAAATCATAAATAGCCAGCGCCAGTAACAGCGCCATCGCCGTCCACGGTGAAATAAAACGGCCGAAAACTTCACCAAGCGCTACCATTGCCAGCAGCATTACCAAACTTTGCAGCCAAACCCTAGAATAAAATAACCACAGCAGGCCGAAAAATAACGCGATTCCGAGACTGGCGATGAACGGCAGCCAGATTATCGTTATTACGAAGATACTCCAGCAATACAGGAAAGCGAAAATTATTTTGAAAACCGTTTTCAGTGCCGAAAGCGGGATGAAAAATAACACCGCTCCCAACACAATTACCACCGAGATAAAATAAATCAGGATTGGCAACAGTGATGATTGCGCCGGGATTTGGGTTACTTCCCCGGTCGCGGTGTTGGTGGTCTGCGTCGGCCATATCGTTATCGCCTGAGTCGGCTGGGGAGGGATATAGAGGTTTTCTTTCTTTAAAAATACGTCCTCATGGGAAACCACCAGCAGCATCAACGCCTGTGCCAGTATAAATATGATGATGCTCCACTGCATCGGTTTGGATTTCAGAAAACTGCTGAACTTCATTATCCTCTCATTCTAAACCACACACGTTTGATTTTACAATTAAACCGTATAGGATACGTCTCAATTGTGATAATTTGGTGGCAGCTGTAAGGTCGCGGGAGGAAATAGAGTTTAGTGCTCAATAAGTATAACGTCTGAGATTGACTTTAGATAGTATAGCTGCCGCGGTAGTCTTCCGGCAATAACTGCGCGATGTGCAGCATAATTTCCCGGGTCATTCCGCTGATCTCGCCTTTGGTTGGCTTATCAGTCAAAGCCGGCAGCAAAAAAGGCTCCCCGATGTTCATTATAATTTTCGGTCTGCGCAGGAACCACCATTTGCCTTTTAGTTTTCCCGTACCGATGATGCCGACCGGCACGATCGGGACGCCGCTCTTCGTTGCCAGTAAACCCGCCCCGGAATAAGCCGGCCCGAGTTTCCCATCCAAACTGCGCTGGCCCTCAGGGTAAATGATCAGCGCCTGCCCGTTGGCTAGCAGTTCCACCGCGGTTCTGCCGGCACGGCGGTTAAGCTTGCCCTTAGCCACCGGAAAAGCCCCGAATTGATTCGCCAGCCAACCGATGACCCGGGAATGAAATAAATCCTCTTTGGCCATAAAGTGGGCCTTGCGACCCAAACTTATCCCGATCAGTGGCGAATCCAGCAGATTCACGTGGTTCGCTACCACAATGCACGCGCTGTGCTGCGGCATGTTCTTTTTACCGATGATTTTACGGCGTAATACCAAACGGGAAACGAAGATTATGGCCCAGCGCAAAATGTAATAAACCATTGAGTGTAATTATACCATATGAAATCGATTTTTTGATGCTGGATTCAGAACAATAGACCTCCTACTGTCATTCCCGCGAAAGCGGGAATCCAGTACCTCCATCCATTCTGGCGGAGGCCAGAATCCACTCCTTGTTATTATTACCCCCCCACTGTCGTTCCTGCGAAAGCAGGAATTTTGAGCCCGCAGACGAAAAACTTCTGCTTTTCAAGCAGAACGTACATCAAACCATGCCTGCCTTAAGTATAACCATGAAATACAATTCATTCCCCCACTGTCGTTCCTGCAAAAGCAGGAATCCAACAAACCAGCCTCGCCCAATTACACCCTCGAAATACGATTATTCCATTGTTTGTCTGTTTTTACAAAACCAAAAAACCGGCAGAGGAATAGTAACCTCTACCGGTTATTCTTTTGCGAAATCTAATAGATTATTGATGCCCTTACGGCGTCGCGGGTGTCGTAGTTGCGGTGCCGGCCGCTGCAGTTAACGGATGCAAGGTCTCCCACAGATTGATTACATTGGTTTCCTGCGTCTGGGTAATCTGACCGTTTGCTACCGCCTTATCCAGGAAAGCCTTGACATTACTCTCGTTTTTAGCCCGCAGTAACCGTCTTAAAACCACCGCTTTGGTAAACTGGGCATGATATTCAGTCCAGAAATTCTCGACGGCGGTCGCCTGGTCTGCCGTGATTTTCCCGGCTGCTTCAGCCTGGTCGACATAGGCGAACGCCTTTGTCTGGTCCTGCACTAACAGCAGGCGGAGCAGCGCCCCGGCTTTATTTGCCGGCGTGAGCTGTGTCGGGCTGGGCGTAGCATCGCTGGTCGCCGCGTATACCGGGATGGCGATTGCCAATACCGTAATAATTGCCAGAACCGCCACACCAATGATTAACCATTTTTTCTTCGTCATATTTCTTATCTCCTTGTAATTTAAGCATAAAGCCCTTATATTATCGGAATATTATGTCTGTGTAAAAAATATGTAAAACAAAAAGCACTTGCTGCGGTAACAATCCAACCCCAATATATTCCATCCCGATGCGAACTTGTCCCGTATTTTGATACAGGAACGGGATCCTGTCCAACCCCCCACTGTCTTTCCCGCGAAAGCGGGAATCTTGAGTCCGCAGACGAAATACTTTCGACTTTATGTCGAAATGCCGTAGACCGCAGTCGCAGGTACTTCACGAAGTGAACGTATAAAGCAAACCAATCTTGCCTTAGGCATAACCATGAAATCCGGTTCATTCCCTCATTATCATCTATTTTCTACCCCTTGACATCACCTAAACCCGAAGTAGAATTAATGTAGAAGTGCTGCGCACGATTATTGTTCTTTGTAATTCACTGTTTTGCTAAGCCAAAACTGCTGATAATTTGCGCCGTGAATTCCTGAAAATCGCTTCGGATGCTTTTCGGAATATTCTTGTGCCTTTCGTGGGAAAACATTATGGAATGGGTTAAATCACTTTTAGGTTATATTACTTCGGGCGTCAATTTCAACCACCCCGAAATTCTGCTTATCATCTTAACACTCACCATCGTCAACGAAATCGGGTTCCCGCTGTTTTTTGCCATGGAAATCCTGTTGTTTTTTATCAGCTATCAATACGGGCCTTTATCCGCGCAATCTTTGCTGCTGCTGGCGATATTGCTCGCCGGACGTGAAATCGGCGCCAATTCGCTTTACTTTGCCGCGCGCGGCCTCGGCAGCCGTTATCTGGACTGGCTGGAAAAACGCTCGGCACGAACGATGCGGGCCGTGGAGAAATTCAAACTAAAGCTGAACGATAAACCGGTCGTCATGGTAGCCATGGTGCGCATTACCCCGGGGTTGCTGCAGGTGCCCTCGGTCACGGCCGGGGTTGTCCGCCTCCGCCTGTTAAGTTTTTTCGAGGGCGTCGCCCTCTCCTCGTTGATTAACGACCTTATTGTCATCTTCCTCGGCTTTAGCGCCCGGTTCCTGCTTCCCCGCATGGATACCCAACCCAAAACGTATCTCGGGGTGAGCTTCGGCGCGCTGATTGCGTTTGTCTGGATTATCCTCTTCCTCTTAATCCGCCACAAATCAAACAAACATCATCAACAAAAAGAACGGGTGATTTAGTCGCTTTTCCCCTCATCGAAAATACCGTGAATACTCTGCCGCCTTTTTTTCTATGTATCAAATCCTATAATAACCGCTTAACACATGATATTCCTCTTGACAAGTCTTTTATAATGTGGTACATTCGTTCTATAAACGGTAGGACGGACGACAGTGAGAAAACTTGGTTTGAATTCCACCCGGGAAAATATCCTGCAATTTATTCATGGTTTCATCGATAAGCGGGGCTACTCCCCCACCATCCGGGACATTTTGAAAGGGTGCACCATCAGTTCTACCGCCGTCGTCCAGTATCACCTCGATGTTCTTGAAAAAGAAGGCCGTATCCACCGCGACCCCGAAATATTCCGCAGCATCCGTCTCTCTGAAAAGAAAGCCTCTGTTATGATTCCGGTGCTCGGCACCATCGCCGCTGGCTCCCCGATTCCCGTTCCCAATAGCGATAATTGGTCCAGTCAGGCTGTTGATATGCTCGAATTACCCCAGGACATGGTGGGGAAAAAGCCTGTTTTTGCGCTCAAGGTCAAAGGCCAGTCCATGATTGATGCCTTGATTGACGACGGCGATATCGTGTTAATGGAAGCCGCCGATTCTGCTGTCAATGGAGAAATGGTCGCCGTCTGGTTGAAAGACCGGGAAGAAGTGACACTGAAAAGATTTTTCGCCAAAAAAGATAAAGTTATCCTCCAGCCTGCTAACCAGACCATGAAACCGATTGAGCAGCGCGCCGATAATGTGGAAATTCAGGGAAAAGTCATCGGCGTTATCCGGAAACTCTAGAGAATACCTCAATCGCGTGAGAAATTGTCCCAGCGCTGTTATCGCTTGCTCTGATATCTCTGCTTTCAATGCTCGCAGCTGTTCTCGATTAAGCGGAAGGCGAAACAAGTTGTTTGACTATCACAAAACTGGTCCCGCTGAAATAAACCCGTTTTAACTTTCAGTATGAGGTAATGGCTGGCCGCTGAATCACTAAGGGGAAACCTCTAAAATTGCCGCAGGCACCATTAAAAACTATTTGACGACTGCCTTCGTGTTACTTCCGTAACAGACACAACATATCATTCTCCGGGAATATCCACATTGTGTTTTTTCAGAGGAGTCGTCAAAATAGTTAATTTATTATTTTAAGCCGGTCTTAGTTAGTGGCTTTCATCGCGTTGAAGCAATCGCTGCAATAAACCGGTTTGCCCTGCCGGGGTTGGAACGGGACTTCGCAGTCCTTGCCGCAGCGGGCGCATGTTGCTGTGAACATCTGTCTCGGTCCGGCGCTCCGTCCGTCAGCTCCGCCGCGCTGTGATTTTCTGTTCTGGCGGCAGGAAAGGCATCTCTTGGGCTCGTTGGTATAGCCCTTGGAAGCGAAAAATTCCTGCTCCCTCGCCGTGAACGTGAATGGGCTCCCGCAGTCTACGCAT
>Ga0182017_10001554_pt1 | contig 17653 bp, 20 predicted proteins | sample 712E3DmetaG_FD_120492 | JGI IMG/M metagenome (GOLD analysis project Ga0182017, IMG submission 120492) | Permafrost microbial communities from Stordalen Mire, Sweden - 712E3D metaG | ecosystem: Environmental > Terrestrial > Soil > Wetlands > Permafrost | place: Sweden: Stordalen | collected... | reverse complement strand
TTCGCTCCAACACCGGCAGCCTGGCCATCCCCGCCTCCCGCGACGATCGGAATGCCGCTTGGGAGACCCGTCAGCCGTGAGGCTTCTCTCGTTATGCCCCCTATTGTGGTGCCGGGTCTGCACAACTCCGGCAGCTGTTTTGTCGTCAACTTCAGCGGCATCAGAATTTCCGGCGACCATTCTTTCTTCTGCATGTCGAATAGTCCGAGAGGATCCGCACTTGCCCAGCTTGTCAAAAACAAGCCAGTCAGCTTCGACACTAGATACGACTGGACATCGCAGATCATCTTCATCTTCTCGAAGAGATGAGGTTCATGTCGTTTCATCCATGCTAAACGATAAACAACAGGCGCATAATCCACAGGCTTGCCGGTGATCCTGTGAATTGCCTCTTTTCCTATTTTTCGTGAAAAGGATTCTACTTCATCTTTGCATCGTTCATCGAGCCAAACAATCGCAGGCCTGAGGTGTTGCAGATTCTTGTCAAGCGGAACAAAAGTTTCCCTTTGATTCGAAATAGCAAGCGCAGAGATCCGGCCGGGGTCAATTTGCTGTGTAATTCGTTTTAATGCCCTTTGTGTTGAACTCCACCAATCGCCGGCGTTCTGTTCATAGTAATTCGGTTTTGGGGAATAGAGGGGAATTGTCGCCACCGCCCGGGCTAAAAGCTTGCCATGCCTGTCGAACGCGATCGCTTTCGTTCCCGTCGTGCTGCAATCAAGGCCAATGACAACAGCGGATTCTGCTTGTCGTCGGGATGTCATAGTTGTTGGGACTGGTTATTCGATAGAGATCATTGCCTTCATGACGCCATCGCTGCGATTTGCCACAAGATCGAACGCAAGTGCGGCCTCCTCGAGCCTGAAGCGATGAGTTATCATACTGTCTGCAATGATGGGGTGTTGTGCAATCATGTCGATCGCTTTCTGTGTGCAGTGAGACTGCCGGCGGATGTTGAGGATCGTAAGTTCCTTCCTGCGCAATTCGTGAATCGGAAATGAAATTTCATCGGTCTCTGTGATCCCCACGATAACCAGAGTTCCTCCCGGTTTCAGAAGTTCGACGGCTTGGCTGATTGCCGCGGGATCGCCGCTGCACTCATACACAATGTCCAACAGCAGCGGTTCGCGCTTCGAAATTTCGACGGCGATATTTGAACGATCCGGGTTTCCCGACCATGCGGGATTCAACTGTTTTGAAAATGCGAGGCGCTCCTCAATCTTATCCGTAACATAAACTTTTCCAATGCTTTTTGTGCGGAGTGCAGAGAAGACACACATTCCGATTGGACCCACACCAAGAACAGCAACGTTCGAGCTTGCCATAAGCGGAGATCGTTCGACGGAATATACGCCGATTGCAAGAGGTTCCGCTATAGTTGCCTGCTCAAAGGCCATCGACTGAACGAGTGGATAGCATGATTTTTCAGTGATAACAATGTACTCGCACAAGCAGCCATCCAGCTGCCCCGGCGCACCCATAAATCGCAACGCACGGCAGGTGTTTTCCCTCCCACACTTGCATTGATCGCAATGTCCACAAGAGACGGCCGGGTCGATGGCAACTCTTTGTCCTGGAATCACCCTCGTTACTTTTTTCCCCGTTTCCTCGACGATCCCGGATGTCTCATGACCGATGATGAACGGAAAGCGGACAACCTGTGAACCGATCCGGCCCGTAGTATAATAGTGAATGTCCGAACCGCAGACACCGACGGTTTTTATGCGAACGAGGACATCAGAGTCGTCCACTATTTTAGGAGTAGCCACCTCTCTGGTTTCGAGTTGCTTTATTCCAATCAGAAGCGATGCTCTCATCGATGAACTCCAATCGGGTTCCCGGTTTTCTCGTGGTCTGTTCCACGGCTGAAAGACATCGGGTAATATGCAAAATGTTTTAGTAAAATGTCACAACTAAGCCCTCAAGGCATTTCATAGCAAAAATCAGATTTTATCTGAAAGGCTCCAAACGTGTGCTCTCTTTATTAAACTGGATTCGAGTAATGGAGGTGAGTGAGAAATACTGGTGAAAGAATCCCGGCTTATTGGTCGATCTCGTCCGTGCGTTAGGACAACATTATCCACTGTTGCACGATTGGTGTTGATTTTGTTTCGGTGTTCAGTTACCATAGAAATATTGGCAAGAGTAGATATGGTAAGTTCTTGTTGGATAGAGTAAGCAGTTTCAAGCGTAACTAACAGTTTTTCTCCCGGATCTTTTGGAGTTGAACAAACTGGTTATAAAATAGTTTATCGGCGAGGATTTATGGACGTTTATTTATATGAAGTGTTTGAAGAAGAAGCGGCATTGTTTCAGCAATATGTCGACAAGAGATTCTCGTATGAAGCAACGAGCAAGACTATTCAGGAAGCTGGTCACAAAGAACCGCCCGCCAGACTCATCAGCATCCGGACGCAATCCCATATACCGCCGGAGTGGGCCGCTCATCTTAGCGGGATTCTTAGCCGCAGTACAGGATATGATCACCTAGTTGCCTTCAAGCAGCAGACGGGGGTGAGAATACCCTGTGGTTATCTCGATGAGTACGCCACCCGCGCCGTTGCGGAGCATGCTGTATTGCTCATTCTTGCGCTCTTCAGAAGACTTATAGCGCAGATTACGAAGTTTCAGTCGTTCAATCGTGATGAAATAACCGGGATGGAGTGTAAGGGAAGAAACCTTCTCGTGGTAGGAGTTGGGAGGATCGGCGCTGAAATACTAGAAATCGGACGGGGGCTGGGAATGAATGTGCGCGGCGTCGATATTGTCCGTGATAAACACGGTGTGGAATATGTCTCCGTCGAGGAGGGCATCTCATGGGCAGACGTAATCGTATGTTCGATGAATTTAACGGAGGAAAACCACCGGTATTTTTCCTACGAAATTCTCTCTCAATCTCGCGCCGGTGTCATCTTCGTCAACATTGCCCGTGGCGAACTTTCACCCCTTAAGGATCTCCTCAGACTTCTCAAGGAAGGACATCTGGGAGGCGTGGGATTGGATGTGTTTGAAAACGAAGGGAATCTCGCACTGGCCCTTCGGTCAGGTCGGGCATCGGAAACGGATATTGTCGGAGTCGTCCGGGAGATGTTGAATTATCCAAACGTGATTATGACGCCGCACAATGCGTTTAATACATCGGAGGCGATTAAGCGTAAGACGCAAATGACCATAGATCAGATATTACATTTCCAGAAGCATGGGGATTTTGAGTGGAAGTTGTAACAGATCTTTGCCCGAAACCACAAGTTCAGAGCGCAATAACCAAACTAGACGTTCGGGTTGGTGAGATTCAGGGGAAGAATTTCCTGAAGGGCGCTCTGAATCAAGTATTTAAAGAATTCGACGCTCTTTATAAAGAAGCACCCATGGAGCAAAAAAGAGAAATGCTCAAGACTTCACAAGGAAGAAATTAAAGTGTTAGTAAAACGCGGCGAAAAAGGAGGGACATTCGAATTTAAAATTCGTGGTGACGGAACACTCGTGAAAAAGTAGAATGAGGTAATAAACAAACGGGGAGTCTATTCGACTCCTGGTATAGGATGGCTCCGCGAGTCCCGCTCAACGAGTTGTTCACGACCCTATGGGTCGATAGACCCGTAGGGAGTCTTCGACCGTTGCGGGACAACCCACCCCACAAACAACAAAACCCCGGACTAACGTCCGGGGCTTTGTTTTGGCTCCGCGTCCCGGCCGATTCTGCAAACTTTTTCAGGGTGCGATTTCCGGTTATTTGCCGGAGAATTCGGAAAGGGAAATTGAAATTTGCCTTCGATTCACAGCGAATGCAAGAATATTTCGATCTCCAGAACGTGGACCTGAAAGAATTATCACTCGCTCTCTGTGATGATATTATCCCCAAAAAAAATAGAAGATCAGTGTATACGCCGGTAGATAAAGAGGCACGGAGGGCTGAATACCTGGCATTGCTTGATAATGGAACATGTCGAAATCGAGCGGATTTGGCACGTTATCTTGGAAAAAGCAGGGCGTGGATCACCACGGTTTTGAAAAATTCTTAGAATTCAGCTACCACAGAAGGCAATACCGCTTATTTCTTTTTCCTTTTCCGAGGAATGCGGAACTTCCCCGGTTTCTTTTTTTTCTTTCTTTCATCCTCTTCCTCTTCGATTAGCTTCACAGCTGTAGGAGTAATCAATCGTGCCAGATCCTGAAATACTTCCGTTTGCGTCATACCCTCACGGATTGCGTTAAAGAACGCATTCACGGCGGGACTTGCAGGTGTTTCCACTTTCGGCAAGTGCAACGGTATTTCATACTCCAGTCTTTTTATCAGTTCCTCTCCCAATTCCACATTTACGCCGTAACTTTGATAAGATGAAACTATTTGCGAAATAGCCGATTGATATTGAATCACATTTTCACGAGAACAATCCTTATTTATTTGCTCATAGAACTTCACTGCCGTGTTCATAATCCGCTGCGCTAAGGCAACATTTGAAAGCGATACTCGTCTCGCAGTGTTCAAATGCAGTAGCGTGTTGAGTAAATTATTTTTCCGCTCGCTTTCATCAGCAAGCGCCACCCAACCCTTTAGCTGAAGCTTAATCGGTACTTTTGCATCCTTTCCCATTCTCAGCGTTTGCTCCAAACCGCCGAAATTCTTTCGTTGAAGCGTTTGTTCAATGCCCCGGCTCAATGCATCTCTAACTTGTTTTGACGTTTTGTGTGCAGTTACCATCTTGGTTCTCACTCCATCGTTCAAATGGGTACTTCAACCATCTCCGAAGTTCAGTGTAAGGTGTAAGGCTCAGAAACACCCTGTAAACATTGCCGATTTTTGTCGGTCTTACACCTTACACTTCGTTTCAATATCGACGCTGTTGATAAAAATAAATGTTTCTTTACGCTATTATGATATAAGCTCAACACTACGCAACAAATATCTTCTCGATATAGGAAAACTGGCTTTAAGGCATTTCAATTAAAACAAACGCAGCATCACGCCACCAAACACACATTCACCGAATACCACTCACCCACTTTGAGCTCTCCATCTTTCACTACTGCCTTTGCACTCTTAAGCACGACACGGCGGTTTGTAGGATCATGTAGTCGGTCGAGTATGAGCCTGGCGTTTGCTTCTGCGTCCGAGTACGACCGGAAACAAAACGCTTCGTCGATTTCCTTTGACCATGTCATTGATTCTGGATCGAAGAAGAGAAAGTGGCTCAGGTATTCATTTGTATCGGTGCGGGAGAGGATGGTATAGGTGGTGGAAAGGCTCATTCTTGTGAAAATTAATCCTGAAGTAAACTGTGGTAAATGTATGCGAATCGATCCGCAATTGCAATCATTGCATCGTTTGTATTCGTTCATATTTTGATAAATAAAAAAATCCCCGAAACATCATCTGCTTCGGGGATCGGCTCAATGACAACCGAGGGACTGATTACTTGATCAAAGACATTTTCTTCACGACATTATAATCACCCGACTTAATTGAGTAAAAATAAATGCCGCTTGCAAGATGAGAAGCATCGAACTGCACTGAATAATGACCGGATGGCTTGAACTCATCCACCAACGTTGTGACTTCTCGGCCTATAATGTCGAAAATTTTGATTGTGACATGACCATTCGTCGGAATTTGATAAGAAAGAGTAGTTGTGGGGTTAAAAGGATTGGGATAGTTCTGAGTTATAAACACATCTGCCCCACCATTTGAGTAATATACGGTTAGACTCCCTGAACCGTTTGTAACAAGAGTATTGTCGTATACATTGCATCTCATGATAAAATTAGAATATACCATCGTTCGGCTTTGGGATTGAGATGTTCCGAGCGTAATCCATGTGCTTCCACCGTCAGACGAAACGTACCATTGGTACGAGTTGTTTCCTGAGCCTCCCGAAGTATTTGCCGTCCAAGTACCTAGTTGTTTAAAGCCAAGATCAGTTGGGCCATTAATTGTCATCTGGAGGCAATCAACTCCAATCCCTCGAAGGTAGAAAAGATGTTCTATTGAGCTGAGGTGTAACCCGGCATAGTCGGCTTGGTCCTCAACAATAATCGCATCGCGGTACGACAAGAATGTTGCGCCTGGTGAAATTCTGTGCAGACCGCCATATACTAAGCGGTCAGCAGCCGCGGCTCCAACGCTGCTATTGTTGTGCAAATCCCATAGTGACGCAGACCAGAGTTCGCTTCCGAAATGTGGTTCCTGATAACCATAGTTGTAGCCGTTATAAATATAGTAATTGGGATTATTGTAATCGGTATAGTTAGGTATCCGGGGGTTGTTCATGTCACGAGGGAAGTTATTAGGGTAAGCATAATCCCCTATTATCGATCGTCCGGTGTATGAGCCGGCGAAATAATCGGAGTTACCTTCGTTTATGGCACCCGTTTCATTGGAAGGAGCCCCGGATATACCGGAGATAGATAACGTCATCGCGTGGGTGTACTCGTGATAAATGACTTTATCCTCTTTTGCAAAATCGTAGTATCCTTGTGATGGTGTGCCATCACCGAAATAGAGTTGATGCGTTGATGGGTTGAACCAGGCATTGTTAGGGCCTGGATAAATGTTATCCACATGCGCTGTGGCGGTCATCTGCGTGATAGCCGTGAACCCGAGGTTAGCGAGGTATACGCCGCGGTAAAGGTCTATATGCCAGTAAAGATTCACTTCGTCGAAACGTGTATCCGTGGGATCATAATAGAAAACAAAATATGAAGAATATGCCCTGCTAGAAACATTATTCAAAATGTTCGCATAGTTACCTTCAAGATACCCCGAATTATCCAAGCGCGAAAGTGTAACAATGCTCACGGATGACAGATTAGGATTTGTCGGATAAACCTTCCCCTGTCCTGAAAGAAAACAGATGTCACTGGACTTAGACAAGATTTTGCCGGTGATTGCATCCACAAAGTAAGTCCAGGCACCGTTAGGCAGTTGAGTGGCAATGGACACTTTCCAAGCGAGGTAAAACTGGCCACTATCTGGAAAGACCACGAGATCACTACCAGGCTCACCGGCAATCACCGCGGCGTTTCCAATATCATTTTTAGCGTTTGTAATAGCAACATCTCCGGTTAACTGAGCCGTCGGCGGCGCATCAATTGATGGATAGTAAGTTCCATTCGCCATGTCGACACAACCATCGGCTTCAATATGGACTTGATATTCCGCTCCTTCAACGGGCATTCCGTTGTAAGTCTCCTGGAACGTTACATCGCTAATATTGTAGTGTGCCAATACTCGAAGAAGTTTGAGGTTTGAGACATCAGCCTTCATCTTTGTCAGAGCACTGTTTTCCTTAAGGAAGATTTGTGCTATTTGTTGGGGATTTCCCGAGTAAGGCTTAGTTTTTCCCAAATAAATTGAAGCTGGTACACCAGTCTTTTTATCCCACCGAATAGCCCAATTTCCGGGATTTGCTTGCTTGAAGCTGTTCCATGCTACCAATTGAACGGAATCGGGAAAAACTTGGCACAATGATGTGTTTAGTAGTATTAAAAGGCATGTTGCAATTGAAAGAAGTAATCTTGTTTTCATTTCTATCCTCTATTTTGGCAATTGAGAAATTTGTTAATATGATGTATCTTCTTGTAAGACAAGCATAAAAAAAACGTAAATAAGCGGATTACACCCCCGCGACACGTTTTACTCGTTCTTACGCGAGAGTTGTTTGTCGATCAGCGGGGTGGTGTTCCAGCACCACCCTGTATTATTTTTGTACTCTCATCAAGCATCACCTCCTCTTTTATTTACAGGTCAATAAAAGTTGTTTGCAGTGATACCAGCAGACATTGTTTTGTAAGGATTGTCTCCTCTTCTGCATCCACCAGATAAGTGCCCTAGCTCCATTAAAAACTATTGCCTCACCGTCTGATGATACACCGGACCACTAATACATGTTTCGGCCTTAATCCGTTTTATTTTAGGTTATTCGTGATTCTATCATCTTCTTCGCGCTTCAGTTTAATCGCTGTCGATTGCATTAATAGTACCCGTTTCTAGTTTTAGAAGATTCGTTCCGTCTGTGTTTACTACAAAGATTCCGGCTCCTGTTCCCGAGCCAGAAATGAATTCGATCCGTTTGTTATCAGATGACCACCGAGGTAACCTAACAGACGTTCCAATGGGTGGATCAGTTATCTTAATAATGTTCGCACCGTTTATATTGGATACGAAGAGGGCGCTGCCAGATGTGTCTCCTTGTACAAACACTAACTTCTTACCATCGGGTGATATGGAAGCTGAAACGTGGAACCCTATGGTGGGAGAAGAGACAATAATTTTTTGGACATCACTCCCGTCCGGATTCATTGAAAATATTCCCGCGATTGTACCATTTATTGAATCATATCTGGAGCTGTTGAAGAATATTTTTGTTCCGTCCGGCGACCATGTTGGATAACCGTTACTACCGATGGGATATCCATTATCACCTTCTCCGTACGTGAGTTGATTTACTACTTCGATCGTTAAATCCATAACATATATGTCAGGGATCATTAAACCATACTCGCAATGCGTGCACCAATCGAAGGCGATCTTCTTCCCATCCGGTGCCCAGCATGGATATTCTCCAGTGAGAGCTAACGAGTACTCAGGGATATACTTAACAGGACGCCAATTGGATCCGTCGGCATTCATGATCCACATCGCACTCCCCAGAGACGTCGATAAAGTTTCTGCGACAAAAACGATCTGCGATCTATCGGGCGACCAGCGGGGCATATCCTCATAGCTTCCGAATGTCAACTGCTTGAGTCCGGAGCCGTCTGGATTGATTACATAGATATGGGTCTGTCCGGAATTATACGGTGTGGTGCCACTCGTCATACTAAAAACGATTTTGTCGCTAAACCCGCCATGTAATCCGATCGGATTATTTTGGCAAGTTTGAAGAGTCAAAAATAAAACTAACGGCAAAAACAATTTGATGATGCTTTTCATAAAAAATCTTTCACCTATCTAATAATAGCTGATGATATGGGATGATCGGATTTTTTCACGGTTTCGTCGACGTCATATATGAATATTCTGTTCAACCTTACATCCAAAAGGCAGGATGACTCTCCCAATGGGTATTAGAACCATAACGTTAAGCTACCCAGAAATCCCCAGGATCCGAATATCCCAAAATGCAAAGCAACCTATGGTGAAAAGAAATATGAACGAAGGATGAAGGAAAGAGTAAAAACGGAGAATTTCGGAAAGCAATTTACAAAGAAATGGAGTCCGTATCCTTTTTTGCAAAGCTGCAAATATATTTTTGATGAGGCTATTTTGTATCAGCGCCATTCCTCCAATTCACTAGAGCACCATCCTTTTTCGAATTAACAAAAACATACTCTGAGAAGGCTTCGGTGTCAATTTAGGGATAGTAGGTAATTAAGAAGTGTATCCCCGCCAACCCCAAGACAAACTTCGTAAAAAAAGAAATGAGTGTCAAAGGCTTATTCAAAAATATTTGCGTTAATTATTCAGACTAAATCTAAAATGACATTATCCGCAATGCCCGGAATGAAATCATGGTACACTCTCACATATATATATCCTGACAGAAGGCAATTATGGAGAATTTCTCCTGTCTAAATTAATTTGCAATTGGCGGATAGCTTGGATCACAGCAGATCTTTGAGGCGGGTAGTAAAATTGCCGGAAGGATGACCCAACAGTTTCCTGATTCACGATAAAACAAAAAACCCATAGTCCAACTGCTGATACCAGCACGTCCTACGGGTCAATTAGTCTTCAAAGTTTCTAAAAATCGAATGCCCCGCAAGCATGTCCTCCGGCAAACTATCGCTAATGTATGAGATAATGAGTCTAGATGCAACGAATGCTGCGTGCTTAGGCGTTCAGTGATCAAGAATCGAATAAAATGAAGATGAATCATCGAATCCGATTCAAAAGAATTCGTAATTCGTACATCCGCGACGAAAAATTGGTGCAAAATTATTGTCTTGAACGAGATTTTCGTGAAAGTCTCTGCGCGTACTGGGAAATTCTACGTCACGACAATCGTAATTGTCGTGATATCAACGGCTTAACCCGTATACACTTTTTGTCAGTGTTTTCCCGTCGTTTGCGACTCGTTTGGTCATACTTTGCCGATTGAAAATGACCTTTTAGCCATTGCTTCGCCATAAAAAATCATTGCTCGTCACTCTTCGAGTACAAAATTCACAGAATAAAGATACGAAAAACCAGACCACCCTCCGAGCTACATTGATTCCTTTCCTATCCTCGCGTAGAAGCAACTCCTCGGATATCCTGTAACACTGCTTTACATTGCGGTATAAGAACACAAGAAACAATTCACACCACCACTTGGAGTTCTTATGCGTTACTGTATTCGGACGGTCACATGGAGATTCCGTGAGTCGATAGAACTTGACCCGGAATTCGTCAACAAACGATCTATCACTATTCGTTCGCCCTCCGACGTTTTCGAGAATTATCAATCTCTGTTCAAGGACCAAGTCCGGGAACGATTCATTGTGTTTTGGCTCAATTCAGCAAACAAGGTAATTGGTTTTGAAATAATTTCAGAAGGGATCTTAAACTCTAGCCTCACGCACCCACGCGAAGTTTTTCGTGGTGCAATCGTATCAACAAGCGCGTCAATCATTATTGCACACAATCACCCTTCCGAAAGCCCAGAGCCATCACGGGAGGATATCTCCATCTCTAAGCAACTAGTCGAGTCAGGCAAGATCATCGGCATTCCAGTACACGACCACATCATATTTGCCGGCGATACGTACACATCACTTGCTGAACGTGGATTGATTTGATGGTAAAAAAGAGCGCAGGTGATCGCGCTCTTCTGCTGTCATAAATATTCGACAGCTTTCTCTTGCAGTGATGTGCGGAGGGATGGAAGGCGGGAATATTGGATGTGGTTGCGCTGTGATATTTCCTTCATTGAGTAACCGGCAGACAGGTCATCGAGGAACAATCGTTCCTCTTCTGTCAATGATTGCATGAACTCATTTGCGATTGTGAAGTCGAGCGGCGTGATTTTCATTGGCAGAAGAAACTCAGCCAACGATGTTGTGCAGCCATCGAATGAATCTGACCTATCGACATAAACGCGATCATGGTTCCACGCATCAATTGTTCGCTTACCCATTTCCTTCGCCGGGAATGCACTGCGTTTGTTTAATTCCTTGCTACGAAAGTGCATCATGCTTTTCATCAGATTCGGTGACGAACGCGATCCTAACCTCTGACCTTCCTTCCAAGCCATGGTAACGAGCTCCGACCTCTGTAATCTGTCTCTCGTGAACTGTTCGCTGTAATGCCACAGGTCATCGTACTCTTGTTCACTCATATTACCTCCAAATAGTTGGTGATTTTGCTCACCTACTCTTATCCCAGAATATTTGGTATAAGAGACGGTCAACGAATTTCTACTAACCAAAAGGAGGGTTCATGAAGAGAAAGACAGTCGATATAGTGATCGTCATCTTAACGGGAATCGTATCGGTGCTCGCGTCGATATTTCCGAAAGGAAGGAGAAAATGAATTTTCTTGATGAGCTATTGAAGGAAGCCGAAGAGGCTGACGAGAAGAAGCGGATACAAATGTCGAAGGTGCGGTGCGATCAGGTGCTGCAGTCCATCGCCGTGCTGGAATCAAAGATCGATGAAGTAAACAGCATTGCTGAACATGAACAGAAGATAATCGCGGAGTGGCAACAGCAGGAAAACGGCAAGCTTGAACGGCAGATATCTTGGCTAGCCAGACAGTGCGAAGAATATATCCGTGCCAGTGGTGACAAGACGATCCAACTTCCGCATGGCAAGTTATCTCTGCGTGCTGGCAAAGCTAAAGTTGCAATTGTTGACGAGGCCGCGTTCATGCAGATAGCAGAAAAGAAAGGCCTGGTCCGCACCAAGCCAGAAGAGAAACTTCCCGATTTACTGAAGATCTACGAGTTCATCCGCATTAATAGATTCCCGCCTACAGGTGTTTCATATACTCCTGCTACAATAAACTTTTCATTCAAAACTAAACGAGGAGAAGAAGAGAATGGCAACGAATCGTCCGAAAGTCGAACTGCAGTTGAACCAGCCGATCAAGTTGAAGCTGTTGCGAAATGAACCGCTGATAGGCGAGAACGGCCACGGAACATATTACATGTACGCCGTGACGAACGAAGCAGGCGAAGAACTGGTATGGTTTGCGCCATCGCCGGCTCATGATGTAATCCAGTCTCAACAGCTCAAGGCCGGATCGGAAATTATCGTGAAGCTCACCGGGAAGAACAAAGTTGAGGTATCGATCCTCGGCAAAGCTACTGAGCCGGAACACCATGAGAAATTGGATAGCAAAAAGGATGTAATGATTCAGTCAATGCGTGATGCTGCGGATATACTGGCAGCTGTGCCTGATCTTGGATTCCGTGCAGAGGATGCCAGAGCGATTGGGCTCAGCCTGTTTATTGCGCGCACGTAATCATGATTGACATCTTTCGCAATCTTTCCTTACATTGTGCCAGACCAAGATAAAGAGACAAAGTGTACGCCTATGCAATTATGCTCGGCAACCGTACGACACGGTTGCTCCAGTATGCTACTTGCATAGGTGTCCTCTTTATCTTGGTCGATAATCAGGTTGCCGAAAGCTTTTGGCTGCTGGAGCTTTTATTTTTGGCGAGAACGTATGCCTCTGATTCGGAAGATGATGGGGGAGGTTTTTTCATATGTTGATATTTATGTACCGAAATTACTGCTGCAGGGGCTTTTTACTTTGTATTTGATTGGCAATAAATAATTACTGATAAAAATATTTTTTTAAGGGTAAAAATATAATCTATATTATGGAAGGTTTTTCAATGAAACAAAATACTTCGTTGACAACTACATTCCTTATCTGTTTAACAATTGTTTTTTCTCTTAATTGTTCAAAAAATAAAAGTGAAGATAAAGCGAAACAAGAAAAACAAATAGAGACCGCAATCCCTGATTCTATTTCGAAAAATATTGCTGAAGCTCTAATTAAAAATGAAGAACCAATTTCGTTTCAAACTATTGTTATTTCGCCTAGTAATAAAGCAAAGAAAATTAAATGGATTTCGATAGGTGGAAGTATAGTTGTAGGGACAGTGACATCCTACTTTGCAACTCCAATAGTTGGTCAATGGGTTGGATCTGTTCTCTACGGACTTAATGGTGTCGCCGCTACTAATGCAGGCTTGGCATTATTCGGGGGAGGGGCACTAGGAACATCAATGTTTGCATTTGGAATGGCAGGTGGTACTTTTGTAGTAAGTTCCATCACTGATTTACTCAGTGGAAGTTTGACTGAAAGTATGATCACTTTGGTAGCTGAATCCGGTTCAAATGAATATCATAAAAAAGCGAAAGAACAATTTGATGCAGAACGATATGATATTGCTCGTTATTACTATAATATCTCAATAGTCGAAAAGAAAGATGTCTTAAAATCTTATTATTCAATCGGATTAATAAATTTGACAATGCGGAATTATTCTGAGGCGATTCGTTATTTTAAATATATTTATCAATATTCCCCCAATTCTGCACTTGCTTGTGGTCAAATCGGAAATGCTTATTTGGCCAGTGGAGAGTACGAGAAAGGAATAAAATACCTTTTAGAATCGGTGAAAATTGAACCGATTTGGGAGGACGGATATCTACTGTTACATCAAGCGTATAAAATGAATAATCAACCACAAAATAGCTATGATATTTTACTTCAGGGAGTGAAAAATTGTCCCGATAGTTACCTTCTTAATTTTCAACTTGGAATTATCTTTATTGACAAATCCGATCTTCTAACGGCATCTGCTTACTTCGACAAGGCTGTTGCAATTGACGATAGTTATCCAGATGGATTAATTTTTCAAAGCTTAGTGAACGATAAACTTGGAGAAAGAAAGAGGGCATTAGATGCGTTGGTTCAAGTCGAGAGTCTTATGAAAGAAAATACTCCATATGGACTCCTCCATAAGATGGCTGAATACTATCTCGCAGAACGTAATTTAACAAAAGGAAGGTTATATCTTGAGAAAGCGATATCTCAGGCAAGAATACAAATGCAAACTCAGAAAAGTATTGAATCAGATCTCTCTGAGCTTGAAGCCCAATTGAATATACTGCCAATAGAGAAAACTCCTTGGTATAAATTCTGGTAAGAAGGGAGTCTCTTATGCAAATAAAAATATGTCTTTTTCTATTGTTATTAATTTCGATTTCCAACGAGTCATTTTCGCAAGCAAATATTGCGAAAACAATCGGTGTGGATATTCTTGAAAACGCACGAGGTGTATCTAAAATCAGACAATCTTATTATCTGATTGATGAAGTTGGCAATCAATTAGTAATGATCAGTGACGAGCTTGCTGATGAATCTCTTCCTAAGATTTTATCTAAACTGGAAAAACCAACAGACAGGATTCTTCTTCTTGCTGCCCACGCTCGCGCAACTCTTAGAATTGCATTGCCAATTTTAACAAGCATCGAACGAAATACGGCTCGTCTCGCATCAATTCAGGGATCAGAAGATGTGTTGCTTGCGCTAACTGCCAAGGATGTTAGAATCCAAGAAAAGGCCACTGATTTGATAACAAAATTATTAATGATTAACAACAGGTCAGCTCTCTTAAAGACACAAACAATATTTTTCCCTAGTGCATTAAATATTGAAAAAGAATACCCTGGTGTCTATCTTGGAGTAATTAAAAAGATAGACTTAAAAACAGAAAAGATGTTTTATGAAGCGGAACAAAACGGTTTGAGGCTGTATATAGGCGATGGTTCCGAAGTGATAAATATGGCAAAATGTGCCGAAAGAGGTACATTCGAGAAATCTTCGACGATTCTAAGGAATAATCTTAAAGATGCAGGATTTAATCCAAAACCTGGAGAAGAAGCACATCACATCATTCCAAAATCCGAGGAACTTGCGGTTCCGGCAAGAATACGACTAGCTCAGGAAGGTATTGATATCGACGATCCAATAAACGGTGTATTTCTGTCAAAAGAACTTCATAATAAAACTTTACTTTATAGTTATATACGTAAGGTAAACGGAGAAATCGTAAATGCACCAAAAGGAACTATTAAGGATGTTCTATCTAATATCAGGACTAAACTTTTAAAAGGAACTTATTAAGGCATCATCATTTATGAAAGTATTTCGTGTTCAGCAAGATGTCGATCATTTTCAGTTTGCTGTTCCAATCAGTGACGATGGTTGGGTAAAATTACAGACAGATGGAACTTCATTAAAAGACAAATGGGACCTAACACATCTGCGGATTTTTAATATAGATGGTTTGCGGGGAGATTTTTTTTCATTTAATTCTGATAATATTATCGCAAGCAAATACGCAACAGATTTATTATTACCTAGTTTACAAAGATGTGAAATCCTACCTATCTGCATTGGCAATACAGAGTACTGTTTCATTAACTTGATCGACGTATGTGATTGTTTGGATAGTGAACGATCAAAGTGGGTTTATGGTGCTACTACTGGACAAAAGATTGATATCGATAGATATGAATTTTATATCAAAAAATTACCCTCTGTCGGGCTCTTTAAACTTCCAGAAACACGAAGGAAAGAGATATTAATCCTGGAAAGCAATAATTTCAAAAAAGATGAATTTAGAAACATCTATAATACATCAAAACTCACCGGCTTGACATTCCAGTTGATTTGGGAAACTGATAATACGCAATACTGAACTTTTGTAAACTGGAAAGAACTATTCCGATACATACTACCGAAGATCAAAAATAGCTGTATAACGAGCGATGTTCGAAGAAAATTGCATTAAAGACGTGTATGCAGGCTTCATGAAGAATATTATACACACCGCCAGGATGATGGTTTTGGTACCGAGTATTTCTTTCTCATCTCCAAGATCGTTCATCACTTTCCAAACGGCGAGAAGATTACAATTTTTGAATAGCATAGAGCCACAGCATGATCGTTGCAATTTGTAGCAGAGCTATTGCAGATCTACTGCCATCATTGGCAGGGATATTTCACCGCGACGATGTTTGGTGTCCCAACCAAACTCGACAAATATTTACAGTAAAAAGGAAGCATTATGAAATCTACTATATTATGTTTAATAGTAATGATTACCCTGGGTTTTACAGGATGCGCAAAAAAATCCTATGAGGTCGAAAGAAGTCAACTTGCCGCATACACGGATCGACTAGAATTTATACAAAAGAGTGTTGCTGTAGGCGTGTTTTTCGGAAACAATGTCTCAGACGCAATGTATTTTCAAGATGTTGTACTTGATTCGTTGAGTGTAGTTAAAAACGAGCTAGCTAAGCTCACAATGCCAGAAGATTCGACAATAAAAATTCATCACATCCTATTATCTGCTTCTGAAGTGGCAACGCTTTCTTGCAGAGCGTTTCAAAGAGGTTTGACAATAGCTTCACAAATTCCCCGAGGTATGTTTCGTTATGTTAATTCATGGGATAATGCGGAATTCAAATCAGCTTGGCGATTAAGAGATAGTGCCACTGTAATGATCAAGATTGCCGATTCTCTTCTATATAGAAGGTCTTCTTCTAAATCAAAACAGTAATATTTAGGATTGTTTGTATATAAGCCGGAATCACTGCGCACTACCGGTAATTATTATGTGACCTCAGTAAGAAGATAAATCTTTTGCATCGGTCAATTTGTGGTATACTGATATAAATACGGCGCGGCAGCAATACCGCACCGTATCATTATGAACCGCCAGCACGTCTGAACTCGACGAGAAGAGTTTTACCAGGGAAGTGCCAAGAATCTGAAGCGCTGATATTCATTCTTAAACCATTCGCTCTACAAAACTGTACCGCTTTATCAATTTCCTCGTGCGTTATTTCATAGGGTTGAGCTACAAGAGAATGCGTTTTGCCATTCTTTGTAAATTCATAAATATGGTCAGCAATTGGTGATCTGAGAACGCATTTAGAATAATCTGCCTGACTATGGGCATCGGGGCAACTCTCTTTCTTTAGCCGATAAAAACAAGGAGGTTTACCACGTACCATTTTCACACCACCCGATTTCAAAAATGCCGTCTTTCTGTCATCTGAGACTGCCTCAGCGAAAGCACGATTTGCTACGTCCTCTCCTTCTGCTTGTAACAATTCGCGCAAAATAGCAACGGCTTGTCGGTACTTTGCGGATTGTTCATCATTAAAAATCTGTTCCATTATTTGCTCAGTTCTATTCCTCTAGGGACATAATTATAGTACACTATACAACCTCGTCGGTTTAAAGCTGCAAGATATTTAGAAATGTTTGATTGTTTGATCTGGCACGCAACACTGATTTCAATTTGCGATGGTGCCTTTTTATTCTGTCCAAAATATTGAACGATATAGTTCAACACTTTGGTTTGATTCGGTGTAAGAGGGGATTCCATTGTATTGCCTCCGTAGTTACTGTATCAATATTATAGTACTATCCGACATTTCTTTCAAATAGAAATCATTTCTAATCGTCCGATTGTTCGCGCACAGCAACGGCAGTAACTACATGAAATTTGCATTCGTAGCAGTAGTTGCGGGAATGCACTAATGCTATTGCCGACCAGCCATAGGAGTGTAAAAATATTTCGGCCTTGGTGTACGAGCACCAGGCAGGGGTGGGTATGGGTAGGGGTCAAAAGGGCAT
>Ga0182017_10001553_pt1 | contig 17663 bp, 18 predicted proteins | sample 712E3DmetaG_FD_120492 | JGI IMG/M metagenome (GOLD analysis project Ga0182017, IMG submission 120492) | Permafrost microbial communities from Stordalen Mire, Sweden - 712E3D metaG | ecosystem: Environmental > Terrestrial > Soil > Wetlands > Permafrost | place: Sweden: Stordalen | collected... | reverse complement strand
GCTATATCCGGAATGCCGCGATCTGCACCGGACAAATATGTAAAAGGAGCTCCTAAACCGTGGTTTGGATTATTACCGCTCTGGCTGCCGCGGTGGTCGTTTCGATCGCCAATATCATCGATAGTCATCTCCTGACAAAAAAAATGCCCAGCCTGGTGTCTTTCCTGATCCCCATGGGTTTGACTCAGGTGATTGCTGCGGGTATTTTATTAGCGGTTTTTCCTTTCCCTGCTAATGCCGGCGTTTCACATATACTGGCCATTGTTGGCGCTGCCGGTCTTAACGGGTGTTCTTCCATTATTGTGTTGAACACCCTTCGGAAAAGTGAAGTATCAAGGGTGATTCCCATTGTCAGTACCGGCCCCATATTTGTCGCATTGTTGTCTATTCCTCTATTGAGCGCGACGTTGGGTTATTGGCAGTGGTTGGCTGTTATCATGACCGTGGCCGGTGCGATTTTGATTTCGTTACAACGTAACCGCGGCGACGGCAAAACTAAACTACATAAATCATTCTTTTTACTTCTCCTGACTGCTTTAATCGGCGCGATTACCAGCATCGGTTTCAAGTACGGATTGAAGACGATTCCATTCTGGAATACGTATGGCATCACAGGAATCTGTACCGGAACTATTGTTTTGGCTTACTCTCTGCGGAAAACAAATTTATTGGAATTGAAGGACATGCCGCAGAGGGCTCAGAAAATCGGACTGGTTGTCGGCGACCAGTGTATTGGTATCGTATCTGCCATATTGGCTTTTAAGGCAATGGGACTCGGACCGGTAGCGCTTGTAAATGCCCTTTTGAATACACGTCCGGTATTTGTCTTTATCTTCTCCCTGGTGTTAAGCCGGTTCCTGCCGAATATTGTGAATGAGCCTCTCCATAAAAACACTGCTTTGTTAAAGTTTACTGCCATCGCCATAATGACTGCCGGCATCGTCATTATCAGCCTGTCGACGGTAAAGTAATTCCTTCATTAGAAGAAGAATTGGGATGGCAGGGCAAAATTATCCTGTATTAAATATCGTAGTGCCGCTTTTTTAAAATTAGGTTATAATATCATTACATTTTTCAAATAAACAGATTGATTACAATCAAATAGAGGGATTTATGAGCACAGAATCCGATAAGCCAAGACCTAACCCGACCGGGAGAGTGGCGATGAGCGGTGACATCGAAGTCACCACCTATCTGGAAATTGCCAAGGAAAAGGGCGGCGTCCAACCCTTGCCGACCCCGCAAGCCATCCCCGCCGCGGAACGCGAGGTAATCATTGTTCTGGATTTTGGTTCGCAGTACAGCTTGCTCATTGCCCGGCGGATTCGTGAATGCAACGTTTACAGCGAATTGTTACCTTTCGATACACCCTGGGAGAAAATCGCATCGCTCAAACCCAAGGGAATAATTATGTCCGGCGGTCCTTCGAGTGTCTATGAAACAGGCGCGCCATTAGCGCCATCCTATATTTATGAGGGCCGTCTGCCGGTGTTGGGTATTTGCTACGGCATGCAGGCTATGACGCACCAACTTGGCGGTAAGGTGATTTCTTCCACCAGACGGGAATACGGACACGCAGTTTTACATGTCAGCGACCGTCATTCACCGCTTTTTGCCGGACTTGATGAATCTCTGACCGTCTGGATGAGCCACGGTGACAGTATCCTGGAGATGCCGCCCGGATTTAAAGCACTGGCACAAACGGAAAATACGCCAAATGCCGCCATCGGCAATGAAAGAGGAATGTACGGCATTCAATTCCACCCCGAGGTGGTGCATACCCCGCAAGGGAAAGAAATTCTGAAGAATTTTGCTTACAATATTTGCGGCTGCAAAGGAAACTGGACAATCGGTAATTTTATCAATGAAAACATTGCCTCTATCCGGGAAACAGTGGGTAATGGCAAGATTATCAGCGCGCTTTCCGGCGGTGTCGATTCATCGGTGGTCGCAACTTTACTGCACCGGGCAATCGGGAATCAATTAACCTGTATTTTCGTAAATAACGGACTTTTACGGCGCGAGGAAGTAGAAAGGACCTTCAATACTTTCCGTTTGAACATGGGAATGAATATTATTTATGTCGACGGCACCGAACGGTTTTTAAATCGGCTGAAGGGCGTCATTGACCCGGAAACAAAACGGAAAAACATCGGTTTAGAATTCATCAGTATTTTTGAAGAAGAAGCCACGAAACTGGGTAAAGTGGATTTTCTGGCTCAGGGTACGCTTTATCCCGATGTCATCGAGAGCGCCTCATCCGGCAGCTCTGCCTCGGCTAAAATTAAAACCCATCATAATGTCGGCGGACTACCGGCTAAAATGCGCTTAAAATTGATTGAACCCTTGCGCTTTCTTTTTAAGGATGAGGTCAGAAAAGTGGGTTTGGAATTGGGATTGCCGGAAGAAATGGTCTGGCGTCAACCCTTCCCCGGACCGGGCCTGGCGATTCGCGTCATCGGTGAAGTGACCCCGGAAAAGTTAGAGATTTTACGTTCTGCTGACTTTATTTTGATGAACGAAATCAAAAAGGCGAATCTTTACCGCCAGTTATGGCAGAGTTTTACGGTGCTAACCGAGGTCCGATCGGTAGGAGTGATGGGCGACCATCGCACCTACGGCTATCTCGTGGGCATTCGCGCTGTCACCAGTGAAGATGCGATGACGGCCGACTGGGCACGTCTGCCCTATGATGTCTTGGCGCGTATCTCCAATCGTATTGTGAATGAAGTCCCGGAAGTGAACAGAGTCGTTTATGACATCACGTCAAAACCCCCGTCAACGATCGAGTGGGAGTAAAAATGGCAATAAAACTGAAAAATCTCTCTCAACCTCCCTTTTGCTAAAGGTAGAGGTTAATCACAGACTTCATATCAGAAATGGAGGTGAAAATTGAAAGTCCTGGTTGTTGGTAATGGCGCCAGAGAGCATGCCATTGTCTGGAAATTAGCCCAGAGTCCCAGGATAAAGGAACTGTATACCGCACCGGGAAACGCGGGCACCGCGCGCATTTCTCAGAATCTGGATATTGCCGCCAATGATATTAAGTCGCTGGCGAAGGCAGCGCAACAGAAGAATATCGACCTGGTCGTAGTTGGACCTGAAGTACCCTTGTCCGAAGGGATTGTCGACCATTTTGAAAGTCTTGGTATCCCTATTTTCGGCGCCAGTAAACTGGCAGCAGAAATCGAATCCAGCAAAGTTTTTTCCAAAGGTTTGATGCAGAAATATAATATCCCCTGTGCCAGGAGTGTCAGTTTTTCGGATTATACGCAGGCAAAAGAATATGTTCAGCAGCAAAAACCACCGATTGTCATAAAAGCCGATGGACTGGCGGCCGGTAAGGGTGTCGTTGTCGCGGCTACAATGGATGAGGCTTTAGCGGCGCTCAAAGATTTTATGCAGGAGAAAAAGCTGGGCACGGCGGCCAATCAGGTGCTGGTAGAGGAGTTTCTGCCCGGCCGGGAAATGAGTTATTTTGCTTTTAGTGACGGCATTACTGTTTTACCGATGGTCTCTGCCTGCGACTATAAGCGGGTGAACGACGGTGATAAGGGTCCGAATACCGGCGGTATGGGCAGCTACAGCCCGCCTGTTTTCGATAGCTCCCTATTGCAGAGACAAGCAATGGACGCGATCATGGTGCCCACGATTAAAGCGATGGCTCAGGAGGGCAGGCAATACAGGGGAGTGCTTTACGGCGGCTTGATGGTTAATAAAGCAGTCGTGAAAGTACTGGAATTCAATGCCCGTTTCGGCGACCCGGAAACTCAGGTTATTCTGCCCCGTTTAAAAACCGATTTGGTTGACATAATGATGGCAGCAATTAAGGGTAAATTAAACCAGATTAAGATTGAATGCTCCGACGATGCTTGTGTCGGGGTGGTAATGGCGTCCGGTGGCTATCCGGGAAATTATAAAACCGGATTACCTGTCAGCGGCCTGCTCGATGTGGACAGCGACGTTGTGGTGTTTCATGCCGGCACGAAGATCGGGGAAACACCATGGGAAGTCCTCACCAATGGCGGGCGTGTCCTGACGGTTGTAGCCATGGGTAAAACGATTGCCCAGGCGCGGGAAAAAGCCTATAATAATATTTCGCGAATTCATTTTGACGGGTGTCATTACAGAAGAGATATCGCACAGTTTAAAGAAAAATAGTCAAGAATCAATAGACAATAATCAAGAATTTTGGATTGGATTTTATGGTCGAAAAATCAGATACAAAACCATTTGATTTAGAAGAAAGAACTATAAAATACGCAAGGGATATGTTTGAATTCGTGGGGTTACGTCCAAAAACGCTCGTAAATATTGAATTGGTTAAACAGGTGGTACGTTCGGCAGGTTCTGTTGGCGCAAACTATATCGAAGCTAGAGAATCACTTGGGAAAAAAGATCAGACCATGAGGATCAGAATCTGCCGGAAAGAAGTTAAGGAAAGCAGATATTGGTTGCAGCGATTTGAAATTGAGGGCCAAGTTCTTCAGGGAAAAAGGCAAAAGTTAATAAACGAATCATCAGAATTATTGAAAATCTTTACAACGATAGTAGAGAAAATTAAATAAAAAGTCAGCATATTCTTGAAACTTGATACTTGAATCTTGATTATTAGCAGTGATACCGGGGAGGGGAAAGCAATGGTTTTAGTTGGCGTGGTAATGGGTTCAAAATCGGATGCGGAGGCAATGCAGCCGACGCTGGATATTCTGAAAGAGATGGGCATCGAACATGAAGTGAATGTGATCTCGGCGCACCGGACGCCGGATAAAGCCCGACAGTACGGCCAAACTGCGCGGCAGCGGGGCCTGGAAGTGATTATCGCGGCCGCCGGCGGCGCGGCGCATTTGCCGGGGGTGCTGGCCAGTTGGACGACGATTCCTATCATTGGGGTGCCACTGCCCAGCGGTGAATTGAAAGGCATCGATGCGCTGTATTCCATCGTGCAGATGCCCGGCGGGATACCGGTGGCCTGTGTGGCAGTAGGTTCTGCGGGCGCAAAGAATGCAGCTTATTTGGCGGCCGAGATTCTCGGTTTAAAATATGATAATATCAGAAAGGCGTATGATGCATACCGGAATAAACTGCAAGGAGACGGCAAATGATTGAGCGCTATTCCCGGCCGGCGATGAAACAGGTCTGGTCGGAAGAAAACAAGTTTAACAAATGGCTTGAAGTTGAAATTGCCGCCTGTGAAGCCTGGGCGCAACTGGGGGTGGTGCCACGCTCTGCAATACCAAAAATTAAGCTCGCTCGTGTCAACCTGAAGCGGATGGATGAGATTTTGAAAGAGACGCATCATGATGTTACCGCTTTTCTGAATACTGTCGCGGAAAGCATCGGAGAAGAATCGCGCTATATCCACCTGGGGATGACGTCGTCCGATGTTATGGATACGGCACTCAGTTTGCAGTTGATTGAAGCTTCGGACATCCTGGCAGAAGATATCAAAGAATTGACGGCAGAACTGGCCGGATTAGCCATCAAATATAAAAATACACCGATGGCAGGGCGCACTCACGGCGTTCATGCCGAACCGATTACCTTCGGGTTAAAACTTGCTATCTGGTTTGAAGAAATGAACCGCAACAAACACCGCCTGGCGGAAGCCCGGAAAATAATTTCTGTGGGTAAAATATCCGGCGCCGTCGGGACATTTGCCACGTTGTCACCTCAGGTGGAAGAGAAGGCTTGCCATAAATTGGGACTGACCCCGGCCCCGATTTCCAACCAGGTCCTGCAGCGCGACCGCCATGCGCAATTCGTAACGACGCTGGCAATCATCGCCAGTTCGCTGGAAAAATTCGCCACCGAAATCAGGGCTTTACAGAAAACGGAAGTGCGTGAAGTGGAAGAGCCGTTCAGTCCGGGTCAGACCGGCAGCTCGGCGATGCCGCATAAGCGTAACCCGGAGTTGTGCGAGCGCGTCTGCGGGCTGGCCAGACTGATTCGTGGCTACTCCGTAACATCCCTGGAGAATATTACATTGTGGCACGAACGCGATATCAGCCATTCCTCGACGGAACGTATCATTCTGCCCGATGCCTGTCTGGCTCTCGATTATTCGATGAATGTCTTCACTTCCGTGATGAAGGGGCTGAACGTTTACCCGAAGCGAATGAAGCAGAACATGGAAATCACCCGGGGCTTATTGTTTTCGCAAAGAGTTTTACTGGCTTTAATCGACAAAGGGATGAGCCGGCAGAGCGCCTACAAGATCGTACAGCGGAATGCGATGAAGACCTGGCAGAGCGATACTAAAAAATTCATCAATCTGCTCAAAGCAGATAAAGACGTAATGGCTGCATTAACGGTCCCGGAACTGGAAGGTTTATTCGATTATAACTATTACCTGCGTTATGTAGACGATGTTTTCAGACGGCTGGGTTTAACCGACAAGCAGTGGATTGAATAAGACCGGATAACGCGAAAAGGCCGGGGCAAGCGCCCTAAGCAGAAAGATGGATATCAGAAAATACAATCAAATTGCTTGGGATAACAAGGTAAAACAGGGGAAGAGATATACGATTCCGGCCGGTCCGGAAGTTATAAAACAGGCGAAAGCGGGTAACTGGCGGATTTACCTGACTCCAACCATCCCGGTGCCGGAAGAATGGTTTCCACTGTTGAAAGATGTAAAAATCCTTTGTTTAGCTTCCGGAGGCGGTGTACAGGGGCCGATTTTGGCGACTGCCGGCGCCGATGTCACCGTTTTCGATAATTCTCCGTTAATGCTGGCAACCGACCGGTCAGTAGCGGCCCGTGATTCCCTGAAAATCCGGACGGTCGAAGGGGACATGGCCGACCTGAGCCAATTCAGCAACTCCAGTTTCGATTTGATCGTGCATCCAGTCTCCAATACGTTTGTGCCCGATGTGCGTCCGGTTTGGAAAGAAGCGTACCGGGTCTTACGCAAAGGCGGGTCGCTGCTCTCCGGATTCACCAATCCGGTGGTTTATCTCTTTGATTGGGAATTGGCGGAACGTACCGGCGAATTGTATATGAGATATAAACTGCCTTATTCGGATGCCGCCGACCTGGATGAAGTACAAAAACAAAAAAGAATTACCGATGGCGAACCGATGGAATTCAGTCACACATTAGATACTCAGATTGGCGGACAGATTGCGGCCGGGTTTGTCATTACCGGTTTTTACGAAGACCGGGACGAACCGGAAGCGCTGGACCAGCTGGGGAAATATACGGCAACCTATATTGTGACACGCGCTGTGAAATTGTAAGCAATACACTGGATTCCCGCCTCTTCCCATCGTTCAGTGTACATTGACTGCGTCAAGCACCGAAAATGGCTCTTCGGCTCGACAATTTCAGCCTAAAGTAGTGAGATTGCCACGTCATCCCTCAGCTGAAGGATTCCTCGCAATGGGCGGGAGGCTTTGCCCATTCTACTGCCATCGATGTTATTATACGCTGAGAGATAAGTGTATTTTCCTCCGGTTTGACAGCTTTCTCCCTATTTCGCTACGATTAACTTAATGTTACGTATTATTACCGGCACTGCCAAAGGAACGCATTTGAAAGTCCCGGCGACCGGCCTCCGTCCCGCGACTGACCTGGTACGGGGCTCGATATTTGCCATGCTGGAGAATCTCACCGATGATTGGTCACGGGTGCTGGATATTTTTTCCGGCAGCGGTGCCATGGGAATCGAAGCACTGAGCCGTGGCGCGGATTGGGTGGATTTTGTTGACCGTGAACCACGGTGTTGTGCTATAATCAAAATGAACTTGGAGAAGACTAACTTCAGCACGCAGTCACATGTCTACTGCATGTCTGCGGCGAGAGCTCTCTCGCTTCTTGAAAAGGAGTACAGTGTTGTTATTATGGACCCGCCTTATCCGGATACTTCTATCGGTGATGTGGTGGAACAACTCGCAAGCTCAAAATTGGTAAATCAGGATTCAATAGTAGTAGTGACCCATTCGTCACGTTTTTCTTTAAAACCAAATTATGGAATGTTAACTCAATTTAAAGAACGTCGTCATGGTGACAGCACTATTTCAATTTACCGTAAGGAGAATGTAGCATGACAGTGGCTCTTTATGCCGGAACTTTTGACCCGATCACCAACGGACATCTGGATATTGCCATCAGAGCGTCGCGCCTTTTTGATAAACTTATCATCGGTATCTATGACAGTACCGCGGGGAAACATATACTGTTCACAACCAATGAAAGGGTGAAAATGGCGAAAGAGGCAACGAAAAATTATCCAAATATTGAAGTGCAGTCGTTTACGGGTATGACCGTCGATTATGCCAAAACAATCGGGGCACAGACACTGGTTCGGGGATTAAGGATGTCCTCTGATTTTGAACGCGAATTTGAAATGGCGCTGATGAATAAAGAGTTGCGTCCTGATTTGGAACTGGTGTGTTTGATGACAAGTTTACAATATCAATTCCTTAGTTCCAGCCTATTGAAAGAAGTTGCGAATCTGGGCGGCGATGTGAACAGCATGGTACCGAAGAATGTTGCCAAAGCACTAAAAGAAAAAGTTTTAAGCAAGAAGATTACTCTTTAAAGAGATGTCATCTATTTTATAAAATATCGAGGAGGAATTCATGGCGTACAAGATTACTGATGATTGTATTAGTTGTGGAGCTTGCGAGGGCGAATGTCCCAATAAGGCAATCAATGAGGGCGCAAGCACTTATCAAATTGCTCCCGACAAATGCACTGAATGCGTTGGTGCCCACGATTCATCAAAGTGTGCTGAGGTCTGCCCGGTAGAAGCCTGCATACCTGACCCTGCCCACAAAGAGACTAAAGAACAATTGATGGCGAAGTACAAGAAACTGCATCCGTAACTAACGATTTCACCTGAATACCGGTTTCGTTTAAAGATAGATGCCATTGCGAATCCATTAGTTGAATGATTCGCAATGGTATTTTGTCGTTTTAAGTGCCTGATTCAGTTTTATTCTAATACTGATCTTTTAGCTGTTTCCCAGTTTTTGGGATTTTTCGTAAGCGGCTTTTACAGCCTTGTAGATAATCTCGGGAAAATCTTCTTTTTCAAACGTCTGAATCGCCTCGGCGGTGGTACCGCCGGGTGAAGTCACCATCTTGCGGAGCTCTGCCGGTTCTTTCCCGGACTGGGCCAAAAGATGACCTGAGCCAAGCACGGTTCCGATGACCATTTGTTTGGCCATATCGCGCGGCAGGCCGATTTTCACGGCGGCATCGGTCATGGCTTCGATATAGTAGAAAAGGTAAGCCGGGCCGCTACCGCTGACGGCGGTGGCCATATCCAACCAGCCTTCATCGCGGGCATAAAACTCTTTGCCCATCGCGCCGAGGATTATGCGGGCGGTTTCCTTCTGTTGGTCGGTAACTTCCGGAGTTGCCGTCCACATGGTAATGCCCTCGCCGATTTGGGCCGGGGTGTTGGGCATGGAACGGACAATAGATTGATGATTTAAACCGTCGGTTAATTTATTCAATCTGGCGCCCGCGATAATTGACAGCACCAGTTGATTCGGTTTCATATGGTCTTTTAACTCGGTCATGACATTGGCGAGAGTTTGCGGTTTAATTGCCAGGATGACGATATCTTTCCCGTTGATAGCCTCAATATTAAAGGCAGACACAGCGATCATATATTTTTGCATCAGGTATTGACGGCGTGTTTCTACGATATCACTGACGGTGATATCTTTGGCAACTGCCAGTTTTTTACCAAGCATGGCTGCCAGAATCGCCTCCCCCATATTCCCCCCGCCGATAAATGCTATTTTCATTTTAATACCCGCCTGATTTCCAATATTTCACTGGATCCCGATTTTCATCGGGATAACTTCGTGACTTTGTTTCCCCCGTCATTTCACAACAATATTCACCAGTTTCCCTGGAACATAGATTACATTGACGATGGTTTTGCCCAGGATAAATGGTTGGACTTTCTCGCTGGACCGAGCCATTTTCTTGGCTTCTTCTTCGGTAATTGAAGCCGGAACGGTGGGACGGTCGCGCAGTTTACCGTTGACCTGTACTACCAGCGTGATTTCATCCTCTTTGGCTAAAGCCTCGTCCCATTGCGGCCACTTCTGGTTGTGGACGCTTTCGGTATGTCCTAACCGGTGCCACAATTCTTCCGCCAGATGCGGCGCGGTCGGCGCAATCATGATTACCAGTGCTTCAATAGACTTTTGCCAGTCTTCGAGCGGGACATTGGCGGATTCCTTCACTTTGTTGAGATAATTGGTTAATTCCATTAATCCGGCAATCATGGTATTCAGCCGCAGACGGTCCATATCGCCGGTCGTTTTCTTGATAGTCTGATGCGTAAACCGCTCCAGTTCTTTGGCTGCCTGGGCATCGATCGTTTTAGATTCGTATTCTTCCAGCACGATGTTCCAGACACGGTTCAGCCATCTGGCGACGCCGCTGATACCGGTATCGAACCATTCACCACCCTGTTCCCACGGTCCGAGGAACATCATATAAGCGCGCACCGTATCTGCGCCCAGTTCATTGACATAGGCATCGGGATTAACCACATTGCCCTTGGATTTACTCATTTTCTGGTGGTCGGCGACGATAATGCCCTGGTTAAAGAGCTTTTTAAACGGCTCGCCGAAATCTATTAATCCCATATCCCGGATGGCCTTGGTGAAAAAGCGGGCATAGAGCAGGTGCATCACCGCATGTTCGGCGCCGCCGGTATAGATATCCACCGGCATCCAGTATTTCATTTGCTGCGGGTCGAAAGGCGCCTGGCTGTCGTGCGGACTGCAATAGCGCAGGAAATACCAGCAGGAGCACATAAAACCATCGATGGTGTCCGTCTCGCGCTTAGCCGGGCCGCCGCATTTCGGACAGGCGGTATTGACGAATTTTTCGTTGTATTTCAGCGGCGATTCGCCGGTCGGCTTAAATTCCGCTTCTTCCGGCAACAGGACCGGCAGGTCCTTATCCGGCACAGCTACAATACCGCATTTCGGGCAGTGAATCATGGGAATCGGCGCACCCCAGTAGCGCTGGCGGGAAATCAGCCAGTCGCGCATGCGGTAGCTGATGGTGCCTTTGCCCCAATGTTTGGTTTCCAGATATTCGGTGACTGCCTTGATACCATCCTGGTTGTTCATGCCGTCGAATTGCTTGGAATTAATCATCATACCGTCTTCGATGTAAGCTGCAGTCAGTTCTTCGCCTTTCCACTCTGGGCCGGCAATGACAACTTTAATCGGGATATTATATTTCCTGGCGAAAGCGAAGTCGCGCTCATCATGTGCAGGCACGGCCATGACGGCGCCGGTGCCGTAACTGGCTAACACATAATCCGCAATCCAGACGGGGACTTTGTCGCCGGTGAGCCTGTTAATGACGTAAGCGCCGGTGAAAACGCCGTCCTTTTCCTTTTCGGTAGAAAGTCGTTCGATATCGGTAAAGCGGCGGGTCCTTGCCACATAGGCTTCGACCTCGGCTTTTTTATCAGGGGCAGTGATTTTCGCCACCAGCGGATGTTCCGGCGCTAAAACCATAAAGGTAACGCCGTAAACCGTATCGGGACGGGTAGTAAAGACCTTAATTTCTTTCTCCTCAACACCGTGCTGTTCGAGCCCGAAAGATATTTCGGTGCCGTAACTCTTGCCGACCCAGTTCCGCTGCATGGTTTGGATACGTTCCGGCCAATCGATGTCCTTATGTTCCATCAACTCGTCGGCATATCTGGTGATACGGAAAAGCCACTGCTCCAAATCGCGTTTGACAACCGGGGTTTCGCAGCGCCAGCACAGGCCGTTTTCGACCTGTTCGTTGGCTAAAACCACCTGGCATTTCGGACACCAGTTGACCGGCGATTTGCTTCTGTAGGCTAAATCATGTTCGAAAAGCTTAACAAAAAACCACTGCGTCCATTTATAGTATTCCGGGTCGCAGGTAATCACCTCGCGGCTCCAGTCGTACATCGAACCCATTGATTTCAATTGCTTGCGCATGTTGTCGATGTTCTGGTAAGTCCAGGTTTTAGGATGGATGCCTTTTTTAATGGCGGCGTTTTCCGCCGGCAGTCCGAAGGAGTCGAATCCGATAGGATGCAACACATTAAAGCCCTGTAACCGCTTAAAACGGGCATAAACATCGGAGGGGGCCATTGCATACCAATGCCCGATGTGGAGGTCGCCTGAGGTGTAAGGGAACATCGTCAGCGCATACCACTTTGGTTTGTCGCTGTCCTCTTTTACTTCGTAGAATTTTTCATCTTCCCAGATTTTCTGCCATTTCTGTTCGATTTCTCTTGGATTATATTTTTCGGTCATTTTATATTCCTTCGATTATTCAGTTCCCTCGCCCAGTACATTTTACCTCAACGGTAAAAGTATTTCGTCCTGCGGGCCTCAAGGAGAGGGACAGGGCGAGGGTGAAATCCATACCGTTCAATTATTCTACCCGTTAATAAAAAAGCCGTCCTGTGTGGACGGCCTCCGCGCAAACAGAGACAAACCCACTCAGTTTCCCGAGTATGTTCCCGTAAGTGTGAGGGCGAGCGTTTGTCTCATCATCAAAGCTAAAATAGCATAAACCGCGAATATTGTCAATAAACCGGGAGCGGGGACAATGTCATTGCGAATAAATTGAAGCAATCTCAACGAGCAGAAGGATTATGTCTTTTCGTCTTTTTTCCAGAACATGGTCATACCGCTGCCCGTTTTGTAATCCGGCCGGACGGTAAAACCGTAGCGGGTATAGAAAGGTTCTTTGTCTTTGGCGGCCAATAACCCGATAACAGAATTGTTGTTGGCGTGAACACGGATATATTCCATGATTTTGTTCATCAGTTGCGTGCCGATTCCCTGCAGCTGGTAATCGGGTTTGAGGATGACATCCTGAATGTAATAGGCCAAACCGCCGTCGCCGATAATCCTGGCCATGCCGATTATCTCGCCATCCATAACAGCGCAAACGCAATACAACGAATTAGGCAGAGCCTGCTCAATAACATCACGTTTATAAATGCCCCAGCCGACCGATTGGCGGAGTTGATTGTAATCTTCAGTGGTGGGGAGTTTTTCCACGATTTGATAATTCATCGTCAAGCATCATTGCGAGTCTGCAGCAGGCAGACGTGGCAATCTCCGATGGGCTCATCAGCGTACCACTACATAATTTTCTGGAAGTAGCAGTTGCGGGCGCCGGTGTGGCATACCGGCCCCGTGGGTTTTGCCTTGACCAGCAGAGAGTTGTTTTCGCAATCTTTCCAGACTTCTTTCACTTTAATAAAATTACCTGAGGTCTCGCCCTTGTGCCACATTTCCTGCCGGCTGCGGCTGAAAAACCAGACATCCGGCCCCTCCAGCGTAAGTTTGAGGGCTTTTTCATTCATGTAGCCGAGCATCAGGACTTCGCCGGTGTCGGCGTCCTGGATAATTGCGGGAACCAGGCCTTTTTCATTAAAGTTAATATCTTTTATTTCAATTTTCATTTTATTGACTCCATAGAAAATGTATTAATTAGGTCTGGTACTAAATCCTTCTTAATCTCCCCTTACGAAGAAGGGATCGAGGGAGAATTATGACAAAACTATTTATTAAGTTCGTTAATTGCTTCTTTCAACTTAATATCCCCGGTGTAGAGTGCCTTGCCGACAATGGCACCTTCCACGCCGAGTTGTTTCAGCATCTTAAGGTGCAATATCGAAGTCACCCCGCCGGCGGCGATGACCGGTAATTTTGTGCTGTTTACCAGTTCGGCGATGGCACTAAAATTAGGTTCGGTGAGCGTACCGTCACGGACAATATCCGTGTAAATAAACCGCCTAGCCCCCAGGTTGGCCATTTGCTGCGCAAATTTCACGGTCGTCAACGTGGTTTCCTGCACCCAACCGCGTGTAGCAACAAAACCGTCCCGTGCATCGATGCTGACGATAATATAATCATTGAACCTTTTACAGGCTTCTTCAACTAGCCCGGGGTTTTCCACTGCTGCTGTCCCGAGTATCACACGTTCGATTCCCATGGTGAGCATTTTCTGAATGGTATCGATGTCACGCATACCGCCGCCCAGTTGGGTGGGGATCAGCATCACGCTGGCAATGTTCCGGATGATTTCCGCATTTCCCGATTCACCGGATGCCGCACCGTCCAGGTCGACGACATGGAGCCGGGGAGCGCCCATCGATTGCCATTTCAATGCCACGTCCAGCGGGTCATCCGAAAAACTTGTGACCTGATTATAATCGCCCTGATACAGGCGGACGCATTTACCACCCTTGATGTCAACGGCCGGTATGATTTCGATATAGGTGCTCCCGGGAGGGCTATCAGCGGTCAGCTGTCGGCTCTCAGTTTTTTTATAAGTGAAGTAAGGATGCGTTTAACTTCTATTGTCCGAATGTTTAGATTATCATAGCTGGTATCGTTTATCAAATTCAGGTCACGAGCTAGCAAAAAATGATATTCTAATTCACTTGCCGAACCGAGCGCAATTTGGAGGAAGCGGGCTAGGTCAGCTTCCCCATCGCTGCCGCATCCTTCCGCAATATTCGCCGGTATTGAGGTAGCGGCTCGTCTGGTCTGCGATGTAAGTCCAAACAATTCGCTCTTCGGAAAATCAGCCGTTATTTTATATGTCTCTACCACCAGAGAATGGGCTTTTCCCCAAACGCTCAATTTTCTGAAGTCGTTCATTATAAAGCACTCAGCTTTCAGTTAACAGCAATCAGCCCGTGTTTGTAGGCTGACCGCTGAATGCTGAAGGCTATTAGCTACAAATTAATATTCGAGTATTTTCGCCATGGTCTGGCGTTGAAGGCCTTATTATTCTTGTTCTTATCTTCCAGAATGTCCAGAACACGGTTAATCATTTTACGGGTATCGTGCGGCATGATGATTTCGTCCACGCAGGCGCGGTCGGCGGCGACATACGCATTCTCGTAAAGGTCGCTGTATTCTTTGATGCGCTGCGCTTTGGTCTCTTCCGGCGTCTTGGAGTCGCGGATTTCACGCGCAAAGATAACGCTGGCGGCAGTTTCTGCGCCGACAATCGTGACGCGGGCCGTCGGCCAGGCCAATACAAAATCTGCGCCGATTGATTTATCCAGCATGCCGAAGTGCGCGCCGGCATATGATTTCCTGAGCATAACGGAAATCAACGGGACGGTGGCGTCAGCCCAGGCGTAGAGTAGTTTGGCGCCGTGCCGCAGAATACCTTTCCAGTCCTGTTCCGAACCAATCATGTAACCGGGACAATCGCCGAGAGCGACCACCGGGATATTAAACAGGTCGCAGAAACGAATGAATCTGGCCCCTTTATCCGAGGCATCGATATTGATAACACCGGCGGCCTGCATCGGTTGGTTGGCAAAAATGCCCACCGTTCTGCCATTAAAGCGCGCAAAACCGGTGATGACGCTGGCTGCATGGAGTGCCATCGTCTCAAAGAATATTCCGTCATCAACAATGGCTTTAATCACTTTCTGCATGTTGTAAGGCGCGGTAGCTTTATCCGGGATAATCGTATCCAGGTCCGGGCATTCCCGTTCCGGGTCATCTTTGGTCGCCAGGACGGGTGCTTTCTCGGTGTTGTTGGTGGGTAATAATGCCAGCAGCGCCTTGCATTTGTCGAGGGCGTCTTTCTCGTCGGCGGCTACGATGTGCGTACAGCCGGATTTTATAGCATGGGCTTTATAGCCGGATAGATCTTCCAGACTTATTTTTTCACCAAGCTGGGTCTGCACAAAAGCCGGGCCGGCAATACCCATAAAGCCGGTTTCTTTGCATTGAATTACGAAGTCCTGCATTACCGGATGATATGCCTGTCCGCCCAGACATGGTCCCATCAAGATTGCAATTTGTGGAATAATACCGGAGGCCAGGATTTGCGAACGAAAAGCCCAGCCGTAAGCTTCCAGCGTGTCCATACCTTCCTGCAAACGGGCGCCGCCCGAATCGTTCATGCCGACAAACGGCCAACCCTTTTCCTTGGCGAAATCAACGGCATAAGACAGTTTCTTTCCGTGTTGTTCTCCAAATGTACCGGCCATGGCTAAATAATCCTCTGACGCCGCGACTACATAGCGTCCGTTTACCTTACCAAACCCCGTTACAATACCGTCGGCAGGAATGTCTTTTTTATCCAGACCAAAGGCTGTCGTGCGGTGAGTAATGAACAGTCCGATTTCCGTAAAGGTACCCTTGTCAAAGAAATAATCTATCCTTTCTCTGGCTGTCCATTGCCCGCCTTTATGACGTTTTTCGATGACATCCGGACTGGCTATTTCTTCGATTTTCTGACGTTTCTTTTTGTATTCTTCCAATAATTCTTTTGTTGTTGCCACTTTTTGACTCCCTTACAAAATTCTTTTAAGTAATCATTATAATCTTAATTTTCACGATTGATTGTCGATTTAATTAAACGCGTCCTTTTTTGTTAAAGTCCTATTTTTTGTCGGACTTCCTGCATCGTCGCACGGGCGATCACACGGGCGCGCGCCGCCCCGTCATCTAAAATTTCTTTCACATAACCGGGTTTAGAGGCGAATTCCAGACGTTTTGCTCTTATTGGAGCCAGCGCCTGATTCATGTTCTTGGCTAACAATTTCTTACAATCCACGCAACCGATGCCGGCTTTACGGCACTCTATGCCGATGCTTTCGACCTCGGCTGGAGTGAAGTATTTATGCAGGGTGTAAATATTGCAGATTTCCGGGTGTCCCGGGTCTTTCCTGAATTTACGTTCCGGGTCCGTGACGGCGGTCATAATTCTGGCCGACGTTTCCTCTGCCGTGTGGGCGATATCGATTGTCGAGCCTTCCTCGGATTTACTCATTTTACTTTTACCGTTTAAGGATGGAATCGATGGGAAATTGGTCAGCTTCCCGATTGGTTCCGGAAAAGTTTCTCCGAATTGTGTATTAAACCGGCGGACAATCTCCCTGGCCAGTTCGATATGCGGCAGCTGGTCTTCTCCGACGGGGATAACCTCGGCTTTATACAAAACGATATCCGCGGTCATCAACACCGGATACCCGACCAGTCCGTAATTAATATTATCCGGCTGTGCCTTGGCTTTTTCTTTAAAGGTCGGCACCCGAAGGAGCCAGCTTAATGGCGTCATCATCCCCAAATATGTTTGCAGTTCGGTAACTTCGGGCACATGTGACTGCACGAAGATGATGCTCTTCTGCGGGTCAAGCCCGGCGGCCAACCAATCAAGTGCCAGGTCGTTAATATATCCCTGGATTTTATGCGTATCCTGCAATGTTGTCAGCGCATGAATATCGACAATGCAGTAAACGCAGTCGTATTCTTGCTGTAGCTTGACATAATTATCAATTGCGCCGAGCAGGTTACCGATATGCTGTCTGGCAGTGGGACGTGCGCCGGAAAATACTCGTTTCTTCATTTCCAAAATAACCTCATTATGAAAACTCTAACACAAACATAGTGAAAGGGACAAGAAAAGAGGGAAACTACGTGATTGTGGTGTCTTATCTGAATCACAGGGAGATTCTTCAGGTACTTCGTATCTTCAGAGATATTCATGGCACGGCCAAGCTAACCGGATACACTCGTTCGCCTAAAGCTCACTCAGTATGACACTGCGGCGTAGATACATTCGTTCGTTGAAAACTCACTCAGTATGACACTGCGGTGTAGATACATTCGTTCGTTGAAAACTCACTCAGTATGACACTGCGG
>Ga0182017_10001552_pt1 | contig 17665 bp, 14 predicted proteins | sample 712E3DmetaG_FD_120492 | JGI IMG/M metagenome (GOLD analysis project Ga0182017, IMG submission 120492) | Permafrost microbial communities from Stordalen Mire, Sweden - 712E3D metaG | ecosystem: Environmental > Terrestrial > Soil > Wetlands > Permafrost | place: Sweden: Stordalen | collected... | reverse complement strand
GACGCACCCCCGGCTGAAGTGTGGAAGGTTACAATCGACGTGTTCTCCGGTGTGCCGAACCCGGTCTTCACCCTTGAACCATCTGAAGTGGCGGAAGTGCAGGCTCGCCTGGACAGCGCGCCCCTGGTCCGGCCTATGGCCAGTGCCAATGAGACGATCATACCAGCCCGTCTGGGGTATCGAGGGATGCACATCAAAGCATCTGCCGGCGACAGGGTGATCGAGGATACCGAGATCAGCGAGGGCACGATTCTGCGCAGGACGACCGGAGCGGTGTACGACGGCAAATCGGTCAACCTCGAAGGTTACCTTCTGTCGTTGGCCGTTGCCAAGGGTGTGATCGATCAGGGGCTCGCTGACCAAATCAAGTCGCAATCGCATGGGAGCATTCCGTAGCACTTCGGCAATAGCTCCATCCTCTCAAGGCGCCGGGTCGGCGCGGGTTCAGTGGTTCAACGGTTCCGTGGTCGGTTCGCTTTGATGGCGCCGGTGGGGCAAACAAACCTCCGCATCGAAAATTTGGCGGTTAGCCCGGACGGGGTGATCGTCTTGGGGTGCGCAACGACGCGGCCATCAGCCTGGCGGGCAGGGTAGCCCTGTCCGGCGGGGTGAGCCCTGTCGCGCGGCTGACCACGGGGCGAGCGCCGACGGTCGAGGCCATGCCCGACGGCCGTGTTTCCCGGCGCGGTTGGTTCGGCCGGCGGCGCAATCGGCGCGCGGTGGTGCAGAGGCGCAGCCTGCTGCTCGTGCTTTGGGCGGCGCTGGCTCGCCTGGTCCGCGGGGCGTGGCTGGTCGGCAAGGTGATGGGCAAAGTCATCGCCGTGCTGGCTGTGCTGGCAGGCGGCGCCTGGGGCGGCCGCTGGGCGGTTCGCTACGTCGTGGATTCGCCCCGCTTTCAGGTCAAGCAGATCGATATCACGCCGGCCCAGCATGTCCGACGCGAGGAGCTTGTGGCGCTGGCCGGGGTGGCGCTCGGCGACCGGTTGCTCAGCATCGACACCGATGCGGTAGCAGCGCGGCTGGCCACCCACCCCTGGGTCGCGGCCGCGCAGGTGAAACGCCATCTGCCATCGGTGTTGCACGTCGATCTGGTCGAGCGGCACGCAGCCGCGGTCGCATCCCTGGGCGGCCTCTACCTTGTCGACGAGAATGGCCGGCCGTTCAAGCGCGCGCGCATGGACGAAGCCGAAGGCCTGCCGGTTCTGACCGGCGTCGGCCGGGAACCGTACGCCAAGCTACCCGAGGCCAGCGCGGGGGCCTTCCGCGAGGCCCTGGCGGTCCTCGACGACTACCGCGCGCGGCCCGGCCGGCCGGCGCTCTCCGAGGTCAGCATCGACCCGCGCTTTGGCTTTGCCCTCATCCTGCTGGAGGGCGGGGCCGAGATCCGGCTGGGCCGGGGTGAATACAGCAAGAAATTGGCGCGATTCGATCAGATCCTGGAAGCTGTGGAAAAAGAACACTTGGGCGGGTTGTCTGCCTTGCGGGTCGTGAACCTCGATCTAGGCGGCCGACAAGTCCCGGTGTTGCTGCGTGGCCGCGACGGAGACGCCGCAGCCGAGAAGCCGGCATCCAAGCCGGCCAAAACTTAACCGACCGAAGGAACGGAGACGAGCAAAACATGGCGAGACGAAGCTCCGACATCATCGTTGGGCTCGACATCGGCACCACCAAGATCGCGGCCATCGTTGCGGAAATGGTTGAAAGCGGGCTCGATGTCATCGGTATCGGCACCCATGTTTCGCGCGGGTTGAAGAAGGGGGTCATTGTCAACATCGACTCCACCGTCGCGGCGATCAAGCAGGCGGTGCTGGAGGCCGAGGGCATGTCAGGGTGCGAGATCTCGCAGGTCTACGTGGGGATCGCGGGCGGCCACATCAAGGGCGTGAATTCCACCGGCACGGTGGCCATCAAGGACAAGGAGGTCCGGCCCAGCGACGTGGCCAAGGTGCTCGAACTAGCGCGCGCCATCGCCCTGCCGGTGGACCGGCATGTGTTGCACGTGCTGCCGCAAGAATACCGGGTCGACGGCCAGGACGGCGTACGCGAGCCGCTCGGCATGTGCGGGGTACGCCTGGAGGCGCGCGTGCACATCGTCACCGCGGCGGCGGCGGCCCTGCAGAACATCATCAAGTGCTGCAGCCGGTGCGACCTGGAAGTGGTGGACACCGTGCTCGAGCCGCTAGCCTCGGGCGAGGCGGTGCTGGAGCGAGACGAGAAGGACTTGGGGGTGGCGCTGGTCGACATTGGCGGCGGCACCACGGACATCGCCATCTTCACCGAGGGGGCGGTGGCCCACACCAGCGTAATCCCGCTCGGCGGTCATCAGCTCACCAGCGACATAGCATTCGGCCTGCGCACTCCCCCGCACGAAGCGGAGAAGATCAAGCACCGCTGGGGCTGCGCCCTGGCCAGCATGGTGTCTGCGACCGAGACCATCGAGGTGGCCTCGGTGGGCGGCCGCGCTCCCCGCGTGCTGTCGCGCCAGATGTTGTGCCGGGACATCATCCAGCCGCGCATTGAGGAGATCTTCTCCTTCGTCAAAGCGGAGATCATGCGGCTGAGCTGCGAGGACATGCTGGCCTCTGGTGCGGTGATCACAGGCGGCGCCACCCAGCTTCCCGGCATGGCAGAGCTGGCGGAAGAGGTGCTGGGAATTCCGGTGCGGGTAGGCATGCCCAAGGGCGTCGGAGGCCTGGCCGACGTGGTCAAATCGCCGGCGTTTTCTACCGGCGTCGGCCTAGTGCAGTATGGGGCCAGCCAACAGAGCCTGACCGGACGCACACCCAGTGCTCCGTCCCGCAACGGCGGTGGCATCTTCACCCGCCTGCGCCGGGTCCTGTCGAGCGCGTTTTAGGCGCGTGGGGAGCCGGCGAGCTTTGCTCGCCGCGCACCATCGCGGGAGGGTTTGGGAACCCTTTGAGGGTTCCCATGACAACAGTTCCTACTCAGGGCCCGTGCGCGTGATGGCGGCGTCATCGAGAAAGACCTCGGCCAGCGGTTCGGTGATGTTGGACGCCGAACCACCCACGTTCCAGGACAGCCAGGTGCTGAGTACGGTTGGTACCCCGGTCACATCCACCAACAGAGCGCCGTCGATCCAGAACGTAACCTGTCCCGAGTTGTCCATCGCCTGATGCATGAACGCCTCGACCAGGAACCAGCGCCCGATGGGAGCCACGGTTGTTACCGAGGGAAGGTACTTGTACTGGCGCTGGTCATCGAACACGTACCAGGACATCTCGCCGTTCGAGGCTTGCTCCAGGTCGAGGCTCCATAGGTACCTATATGTCATAGGGTCCGCAGGATCGGTTCGCCCCTGGAACTCAAACACGTTCCAATACAACCCGATGGTGTAGCGTTGCCGAATGTACATCCACACCCGGAAGTAGGCATCGTTCGGCAAGACCCCCGACCTGTACAGCCGAGCATATGAGGTCCTGGTGGCGGCGTAGATGGCTGAGCTGACCGCGAATCGTCCACTGTGCGTGGGAGAATTGACGAGCGTCAGCTGTGCGCCATCTGATGACAGGATCCGTCCGCCCGCATTGGTCCCACCCTCGTCCCACTGGGACAGATTTCCGGCCTCGTGATCGGCAAACCAGTAGTAGTTCGGGTCGCTTCCCAGATGGATCTGATCGCTGCACGCACCGAGGGCCATGAGCCCCGCGACTGCCGAAACCAGGTAGGCAACGCGTAAATTCAAGGCTTGGTCGTGCTCGTTGTCTTGCGCGCCAGACCGACGAAGCGGCCCGCCGGGTAGCGCCCAAGATATTGGTTGGCCAGCGCTTTGGCGGAAGCAGCATCGTGGCGAGCTACGGCCGCTTCGATGCCGATGGCAAGCGCCTCTTCGGTGAGCACGCCTTCGGGAAAGCGCGTGAGGTAGGTTTGCAGCAGGGTGTCGGCTTGCACGGGGTTGTGCTCGCGGCGTAGGGATCGCAAGGCCGCCATCACCAGCGCTGCTTCCTCGGGCGGTGGCGGGGCCGAGGCCACCTCTGTCGGAAGCTCCTGCTCGAGCGAGCCGCTCAGATCGCCGGATGCAACGGCCTGCCGCTTTCCGGCCGACGAATCGCTCGGGCGGTCGCGACGGGTGCCAACATGGGCGGCAGACGCGGACGCCAAGCGGCCCTGGTCCGTTGCCGAGCGCGAGGTCGGAATGCTGTCAGCCGGGGCCGGTTCCACTCGTTGCTCTTGCAGCGCGCTCGGGTGCTTTGGCTGGGCGGTGGGCATGCTCAGCATGGTCGACCCCGACGAATTGTGGTCCGAACCAGCAAGCCAGCGACGAGCCAGCGTGGCGCTGAGGATGGTGGTGCTGACGAGCAGGGCTGTCACCAGGACAGCAACCCGCGCCACGCGCGGGCCGCGGGAGCGCCCTGCGCAGATCCTGGCGTACACTCTCCTTTCCGCCAACTCGTTGGGGGCGGTGGGCAGCAGCGATCGCAGCAGCCGCGCAGTCTCGGCTTCGTCGGGATCGCGGAATTCTTGCATTTCGAGAAATCGCTGTTTCATGGCTTTACCGCTTCAGATTCTCTCTGTCTACGCAGGGCTGCGACCATGGCCACCAGATCCTTGCGTGCGTGGTGAAGCCTGGTCCAGACGGTCTTCACGGGCACACCGTGCAATGTGGCGATCTCTTGGCCGCTATAGCCTTCAATCTCGAACAACACCAGGGTCGCGCGCCGCTTGTCGCTCATGCGGGCAAGCATCTGGGCGAGCACGCGCTGATCCTGCTTCGTCTCCAGTGCCATTGCCGGTGAGGCGCTCATGTCCAGCACTTCCGTGGCAGCCAGGTCCTGGCCCCGCGAGAACAAGTTCTTGAACCAGGCCCGGCGGCGGAAATTTCGCACCGTCAGTTGGGAGATGCGATACAGCCAGCCCGCCAGGTTTCCATCGTGGAAGGACGGCAGCTTGCGACGCACGACCAGGAAAACGTCCTGCGCGACATCCTCAATCTCGGCCTCCGGCACACCCAGAACGCGTATCCAGGCCACCATCTGCCGAAAGTAAGCGTGGTAGACATTCTCGAAGACTAGCTGACTGGGAATCTCAGGTAGGCGAGGGGCCTCCGCTGCGCCGGGAGCGCTGCTTTCCTCGTGCTGGGCACTAGTCCACCTTTGCACAGTCTAAGTATGTCACCAGAACCCGGAAAGCTTCTAGTCGCGTGGGGAGCCCGCCGGCCTTGCCGGCGGCGCACCATCGCGGGAGGGTTTGGGAACCCTCCCAGGGTTCCCATCTGAATGACCACCAAGCGACAAGCTGCCGCCTGCTAGCAGGCCCAACCAGAGCCGCGGCGCCGTGCCCACCTCTCCGATCGGATCGACCGTCAGGGAGAAGTGGCGTGCGCTGAGTTCCGCCTGAAAGGCGAGGAAAGGCGACACCCGACTACCTGTAGTTTGAACGCGAAGTGCGAATCGCCCTCCCGCATCAATGTGCGTCGAACTCGCACTCGGGTCGAGCCCGCGCCCGTGCGCAAGCAGCAAAGCCCCATAGGGCCCGAGCTCAATTCCGAGTTCGGCTGCACCCCAACGCCAGGATAGGCGTGCTGAAGCATCGAGGGATATCCGCGCCAGCGACATCTCGTATTCTTTCACCTTGGCGACGGCTGGATAGCTGGCCTGCAAGCCGGCGGTCACACCGAAGCGTTCGCCCGAGGCCAGCCAGCGCAGCGATCCACCCCAGCTCAAGGCAGAGCCGCGCTCGCCCGCTCCTGGCGCGATCACGAATTCGGGCGCAAGGTCGAGCCGGTAGACGCTGGGCAAGCGAGGTTGCGGCGAACCGGTGGATTCACGCAGCGACGGCGGGGGAGAGGACTCTCCCATGTCCGGAGGCTCAAGCACCAGCGCGGCGAAGACGGCCGCAATCTTCGTTCGCTCAGGGCAGTTGCGATCAGGATCGGAGTATGTGGCCGAGCGACCGGCCACATCCACTGACCAGCTTGTGCCCAGGTCGCGCACCATGACGGCCGCAGAAGATGTGCGGTCCGACTTGTGACTCAGCAACTGGCCCAAAGCCACATCGACCTCCGCGCTGGCCGGACAGTCTCCGGTGGAATCGGTCATGGCCGCCTCAGCGAGCCGCGGATCGAGCACGGAAGCAAGGACGAGCCAGCCGAGATAGCGGCGCCGGGGAATCATTGAAGAAGGGATATCCCGAGACAAGGCGCCCAGAATAGCACCGTCACCGGCCGCTCCGGTTCATGGGCAAGCACACGAGGCATGAAGCGTTGAGTTCAAGCAACTCTGGCAGGAGGTGGATCTTGCCAGCAGACATGTCATGCCGCGATACGTAGAAGCTTCTGCGGAAGTCCCTACTGGACCAGCAACGGCTGCGGGGGCAGGTTCGCCTGGTGTTGGGTTTCCCCATAGACCAAAGCAGATGCGGTGCCTTTGTCCGGGATCTCGATCGCCCCGACCGCAAGTGCAGGGAGCACGAAGGTCGGAGGCGTCGGAGCCGTGACGAGGCCATCGACGCGGAAGGTGAGAATGGCAGGTACGCTGTTCCAGTTGACCACGACGATCTGGGTCCTGTCGTCAGCCTGGTTGCGGCTGGCGTAGGCGTGAACCCCGGTGGGCGTCGACGATACTGAGAGCAGCGTGAAACCGAAGTGCTCCGCATAAAGATCGAGCGCCCAGTATGCCGGTTGCGGCTTGGGCGTACCTGTTACGTTCGCGAAAAGGCCCAGGGTCCAGCTCTCGCGAGTGCTCCAGAACACCGTCGCCCACAGCCCGGTTTCAAGGCCAACACCGAACGCATCTGCCGCCCACAGCCCGGCGGGAACCGTGCCGGGGGAGGCCGGCAAAACGGGATTAACAGGATCGCCGTCCCACGTGATGTTGCACTCGGTGATGGCGACCGGCTTGTCAATGCCGGTCGCTTGCAGGATGGATCGAACATGCGCGATTACGCCTCGCAGGGCGGGAGCATCGGCGGCAGCGGCGGCAATGGTTGTCTTGGTCGGGTCGATGGGGTAGCGGTGAATCGCAACGATGTCGAACATGGAGCCGCAAGTTTGCAGGATCGGCGTGAGCCAGTCGTTGGCGCCGGTCTGATATTTCCATGACAGATCCGGTCCAACGATTTTGATCGTCCGATCGACCGCCTTCATCGCTGCGACGTAGTCCGTGGCCGTTGCGCAATAGTCCGCCGCCGTGAAGCCGTCAATGCCAGCTAGCCCCTTCGTGTCCGGATAGAGATCAGGCTCGTTGCCGACGGAGAAGTACTTGACACCGTACTTCTTGGTTACGTTCGCATACAACACCATGGCCGCTGCGAAGGCGGGGCCATCGGCCGCGCCGGAGTCGGCACTAGCATTGTGGGCGGCGAGTACTGGCACCTGCACAATCAGATCGGCCTTGATGGCCTGGGCGTAGGTCACCGCCAGGTCCATCTGGGTGTCGTCGAACGTAGCAGGGGAGTTCTCGTCGTTGTTGGTGCCTCCGACGCGCGTCACGAAGGGCGCGAGCCTGAGGATCTGGTCCTCGGTTCCCGCGACCATGTCTCCCCAGATCGGGACCCAGGACCAGTAGCTGGTGCCGAGTCCTGTGGTGGGCCGAAGGGTTCGCTTGTCCGGCGCGGCCGCGATGGCGACAGCGCCAGAAACCGGGGCCGTATCACTTGGGCCATCCACCACGGGGGCCGCGGTGTCACTTGGGCTATCCGCCGCTGCATCCGGCACAGGACTCGCGTCAGGGTGCTGTGGCGCTTTGGCGCATCCCCAAAGGCCCGCCAGCAGGCAGGCGGAAAGCGGAATGGATCGGAAGAGCTTGGCGCAGAGAGATAGGCACATGCAGCTACTATTATCGTTGATCGACGCCCGGTCTTCGCATTTTGTGGGGTTGCGCGTTGGAATGATTCCGGGGTGCCGGACAGGTGCCAGGTCCCCTGTACAGGTGATCAGGTACCAGCCCCCTCTCCGCCGCACGTCAGCGTCTGAGCTTGACCAGGACGTGTGAAAAATTTGGCGCATTCGTCTAGGCATGCGATCCAAGTAGTCCAGGGAGAGATCACATGCTCGAATTCGACGACCAGGCTCAAGGTCCGAAGATCAAGGTATTGGGTGTGGGCGGAGGTGGCGGCAACGCGCTCAACACCATGATTGAGGCCGGCATCCAGGGCGTGGACTTCGTGGCCGCCAACACCGACTGCCAGGTGCTGGAGACCAACCAGGCGCCCACCAAGATTCAGATCGGAAAAAACCTGACCAAGGGACTCGGTGCAGGGGCCAACCCCGACATCGGTTGCGCCGCGGCCCTGGAAGATGCCTCGCGCATCGCCGACGTGGTCGGCGGGGCGGACATGGTCTTTGTCACCGCGGGCATGGGCGGCGGCACCGGTACCGGCGCGGCGCCCGTGATCGCGCGGGTAGCGCGCGAGGCGGGCGCGCTCACCGTAGCGGTGGTGACCAAGCCCTTCGCCTTCGAGGGCCTGCAGCGCAAGAAGAAGGCAAATGCGGGCGTGGCCGAGCTGGCCAAATCAGTCGACGCGCTCATCGTCATCCCCAACGACCGGCTCGTCGCTCTCGCCGGCAAGCACATGACCCTGCGCGAGTCGTTCAACATGGTGGACAGCGTGTGCGCCACGGCGGTGCGTGGCATCAGCGATCTGGTCATGATGCCCGGCCTGATCAACGTCGACTTTGCCGACGTGCGCACCATCATGACCGGCATGGGTCGGGCACTCATGGGCTCGGGTCACGGCAAGGGTGACAAGCGCGCGCTCGATGCGGCTCAGATGGCCATCAATTCGCCCCTGCTCGAGGACGTCTCGATCAACGGCGCCACCGGAATCCTGGTCAACATCACCGGCGGCCCTGACCTGATGCTGGCCGAGGTCACCGAGGCCTGCACCCTGATCCAGGAAGCCGCCGATCCCGATGCCAACATCATCTTCGGCTCGGTCATCGACCCCAACATGACCGACGAGGTGCGCCTGACGGTGATCGCGACCGGCTTCCAGAGTCGCACCGCCGTCGAGGCCTCAACTGCTGCCGGCAGCTTGAATACTCGCTCGAGCAAGAAGCCCGCCGACTACCAGATGTCGCTGCCCATCGCGCACGCGGCCCCAGCGCCGAATCCCGCGCCGTCGCGTGTGCCCCTGACCGCGGCGCCCCCGCCGGTGCCCGCCTTAGCCAAGGCGCAAGCAACGGTCGCCAGCCCGGTGCCGCCCGTGGTGATTTCAGCGCCTGCGCGCAACCCGGTGCCGGAAATCGTCGAGTTCGCCGACACCGCGGTCGACGAGTTCTCCGCGCCGACCTCGTATCCGGCCGGCGTTGTGACCTATACGCCGCCTCCTGCGCTCGGGGCCACTCCCGCACCCTCTGTCCCCGTGGCCGTGGTCGCGGCCCCGCTTTCAGAGTCGCGGCCCGTGATCCGTCCCGCGGTCACCTCGCCCATAGGCTCAGCACCGGGCAGCGGTCCGCGCCGCACTACCGGCACGGTACCGGTGGTTTTGGCCGCCGACCACCTGTGCATCGAGGAAAGCGAATTCGACAAGCCCACCTACCTACGCCGGGCGATGGCCGGCGAGACACCGCTGGCCATGCGCCTCCCGGGCGAGGGCAGCAAGCTTTAGGGTGGGTGAACCGTGGCGGGCGGGGCCGGGCGCAAGAGCCGGGCAGACGATACCAAGGTGCTCGCGCGCAACCGAAAGGCGCGCCACGAGTACGAAATCGACGAAACCCTGGAAGCCGGCTTGGCCTTGGTTGGCTCTGAGGTCAAGTCGATCCGCGACGGAAGAATCACCCTCATCGATGCCTACGCCAGCGTGGAAGGTGGCGAGGCGTGGCTGCATCAGTTGGACATCGGCATCTACGTTTTTGCCCACGCGCGCAACCACGAGCCACGCCGGCGGCGCAAGTTGTTGTTGCACCGGCGAGAAATCGACCGCCTGGTGGCGAAGGTGCGCGAGAAGGGCTACACCCTGATCCCGCTTTCGCTCTACGAAAGGCGCGGCCGGGTCAAGGTGGAGCTGGCGCTGGTGCACGGCAAGCAGGAGTACGACCGGCGCGAGGACGTCAAGAAGCGCGAAGCCCAGCGCGAAATGGATCGCGGGATGTCGCGGAGAAGACGCTGACCGGCGGACTTCGCGGCGTAGAACGCAGGCTAACCCCTGATGCGCAGCCAGCGCTGCATCAGTGGTACGCGCAGGCGCCAGAGTTCCCCGTCGCGACCGAGCAGCCAGCGGCGCTTCAAGGCGCCGAACACCTCCTCGGGTGGCGCGGGCTGCGTGTCCTTACTGCGGAACCCGGCCAGGTACTCTTGCGCTGGCACCTTTAAGGTGCCATACTGCCATCGTGGAGAAGAGGAAGCCTCACCACTCGCTGGAGCGAATCAAGGCGACCTTCTCTACCACTTCGGCACTCAGAATCACGAAGACGGCCCTGAGCTGTGCCGCAGCCCTGGACATCACTCTCGAAGACATAGTCGCCATCATCCAAGCCATCACACCGAAGGCCTTCTACAAGTCCATGACCAGCCAGCAATCAAGCACCGTCTGGCAGGACGTGTACCACGTCCCTTGGTGCCAGACGGTCCTGTACGTGAAGTTCACCACCGACGCCGAGGGATACCTCGTGATCTCATTGAAGGAGAAATGAAGATGTCTCGACCCAAGACACAGCCCTGTCCAGAGTGTGGGGGCACGATGCGGTACGAGCGGCGAGAAGACGTACTGGTCTACAAGGGCCAGGAACGGCCCTGGAAGACACTGGCCTGGTGGTGCACGCAATGTGGCGAGGCCATTTTTGCGGGCAAGCCGCTACTAGCCCGCGATCGGGCGTTCCAGCAACTCAAGGCCGACATCGATCAGGTGCTCGGCCCCGACGAAGTGGCGCAGGTGCGGGAGAAGCTGCGCCTGAGCCAGCGCCGGGCCGGCGAGGTTCTCGGCGGCGGGCCGCGGGCCTTTCAGAAGTACGAGTCCGGCAAACAAGCGGTCAGCGTTCCGATGAGCAACCTGCTGCGCCTGCTGGCCCGCGATCCATCGCGCTTGCGCGAGATAGCTTCCGGGCGTCCAAGGCCCCTGGCAAGGCATTCCGGGCGCCGAGCGGCATGACGGCCAGGAGAAAGATCGCCCATGCCCAACCCCAGGCAAGACCCGCGCTGAGTCGAGGCGAGTCAGAGAACGCCATGTCCGGATTGCGTTGAGACGGGCGACCCGTAGACGAGCGTCCCTTGGCGAGCGGACACGGAGAAGCGCTCGCCGCCTTGGCCTTTCCAGGTACCAAGGTCGAACTTCGCTCCTCGATCCGAGGCGCAGACGCGGTGGACCTTCAGGTTCTCGTAGGTCAGCGGCTGCCCGGGTTGGCAAAGCTCGGGCGGGCCCGGTGTGCTGAGGAAAAACGCTGCCCCAGGGTTGGTCGCAGGGCGATTGTCGATCACGGTGGCGGAGCCGTCGGATTCCACCAGCACCGCCGTCATCTCGTCGACCGCGATGGCTCTGGCTGCCGTGGTCCATCCGTCCTGCGCCAGCCGCGCCAGAAACGCCAGCAACCGCCCCATTCGATCGCGATCCTGAAAGTGGCTGTCGGTGATGAGGTTTCTCAGATAGCGGTAGGGGGAAAGGTCAAACCTGGGCGAGTCGACCAGAATGCGCTCCAGCGTGACACGCTCGTGGTACGGGTCGGCAAGTGCCTCGCTGGAGTAGACGGTGCCATTGCGCGCGGAGAAGACAAACTCTCCCAGCACGGCCAAGCCCGCGCTGGAACCGCCAAGCGGCGCACCTCGGGTGATGACATGGGCAATGGCCTGCTGGACGGGCGTGTCCTTCCACAGCCTGAGGTAGTCCCATTGGTCACCGCCCTGGATGAAGAGCGCATCGGCGCGGCGGATGGTTTCGATGACGGCCGGGTTCGAAGCGGCGTCTCGCGTCTTGAAAATCAGGGTCTCGACTGAAATCGGGTGGGGCGCGGGCAGGTGGTCGTAGATGTAGCGGCCATACTCTTCTTCGCCGTCAGCTCCGATCACGACGAAACGACCCCAGCCCGACTTGGCAAACAGCCAGGTGAAGGCCGCGTCGACTTCCGGGGGCGGGCCTTCAGGCGGCCCTCCGATGAGCGCCAGGCCGGGCGTGGTTGGCCCACTGACCGTGTGCCGCGTGTCCGAGCGAAGGTAGGGAACGTAGTCTGCCAGCATGGAGTAATCCCTAGCCGGCTTCGTCGGGGAGTGCCAAATGGAGCCGCTTTGCGATCGCGTCTGTGGGCACACCCATGGCCCAGGCCGCGCCTACCGCGGCCAACAGCCCGCCCGAAGCAACCACCTCGGGAACCACTCGTTGGTCAAGCGCCACGATTTGCTCAGCCTTGCCGGGTGGCGAGACGACCACCCAGGTTTTGCTTCCCCGGGAAAGATAGACCGCCGTGTGAGCCAGACCCTGGCCAGGTCGGGGCGACGGTTCGTCCGGGCCGTACGTCAATACCACCGTGCCGCCAAAAGATGCCGTGATCGCCGCCGCAGTCGGGTCATTGGCCTCGATTACCACGACGCCCTTCGGATCAATGGCCGCGACCAACACGCGAGCCGCCTGTTCCAAGTCGGCATCGAGGCCAGACTCAGCGTTGTGCGTGAGACGGGTCAGGATGACCGCGTCCACGCGATCGAGCCCCAGACCCTGGTGGCGGATGCTCGCTAGCCCGCGCTCCAGCACCGCGATGTCGACCTCGGGACAAAGCAATACCGCCAGGCTGCCTGCCAGGTTGGCCTGGTCGCCCCATTTTGACTGTTCGCAATCGACATAGAGACCTTCGCTTGACGCCCGCCCTATTCGGTGACCGGATTTCTGCAGAAACGCCGCCAGATGCCGCCCGGCACCCACAAGATCGCCGCAGCCAGTGATGATCGCCAGAGGAATCCGGCCGTCTCCGCCGTTTGGAAACAACGACTCGATGATGGCCTCGCACACCGGGCGATAGCGATCGCACAGGGGCGGAAAATGAAAAGCAATCGTCGGCTCGGCGTTCACCTCCAGAATCACGCCGCCCTGGTCCTCCAGCGGACGGCTGATGTCTTCGGCGACCACGTCCAGGCCTGCCACGTCTAGGCCAATCAGCCGAACCGCCCGCACACACTGTGCTGCCACCCGGGGATGAACCAGGTCGGTGACGTCGGTGACGCCGGCTCCGGCCCAGGAGTGGGCGATGCGGCTCAAGACCACCTGCACACCCGCGGGCACGACCGTGTCGAAACTGACCCCTTGCTCGGTCAGCACCTGCGCTGTGTCGTCATCGGCGCAGACATGCTCAAGCGGCAGCCGCAAGTCGTCCCCGCGCCGAGGATCGAGATTGGCCAGCTCGATCAACTGCGAAATCGTGTGCTGGCCGTCGCCCACCAGGCGCACTGGCTCGCGCCGCACGGCCGCGATCACCTGATTGCCGACCACTGTGATGCGATACTGTGCCCCGGTCGCGAATCGCTCGACCAGCACCTCCTCGCGATACTCCCGGGCGGCGGCGTACGCGTCAACAACTTGCTCACGGGTGCTTAGGTTGAGGCCGATGCCGTGGCCATAGTCAGCGTTGCGCGGCTTGATGGCCACGGGAATTCCCAGTTCGCAGGCAGCGGCCCAGGCGTGCTCTCCGCTGGTCACCGGCCGGCCCAAGGGGACCGGCAGCCCCAACTCCGCCAGGAGCTTCTTGGTGAGATCTTTGTCGAGCGAAATCCACTCGGCAATCTTGCCGGTGCGGTCGGTGACTGAGGTCCGGATCCGGCGCTGTTGCCTACCGTAGCCAAGCTGCACCAAGCTTTCGTCGTCGAGGCGACGAAAGGGGATGCCCCTGGCTCGCGCGGCGGCCACCAGAGGACCGGTCGCCCGGCCTAGACAGACGTCCTCAGCCAGCGCCCGGAGACGCCGCAGCTCGGCCGCGACATCGAAGTGCTGAGCGGTGAGCGCTGCCAGACAAAGGCGCTGAGCAGCCTTGAGGCATGCCTGCCCAAGCTTCTCCTCTTCGTACTCGACCGCGACATCCAGCACTCCCGGCGCTGAAAGTGGACCGATTCCACCCGAACTCACGGGCGTGCCCACCTGAGTCTGTAGCGCCAGCGCGACGTCGGGTAGCGCCTCCGCGATCGGTGTGCCCGGCAGCCCTCTCTCGCCAGCAGGACGCCGAGGAGACCAGCCAGGCAGGCGAGCAGCGAGCCGTTGCTGGAAGGCGAAAACGTCCTCAGCCCCTAGGTGCTGCCAAGTGGAGATATCGACCCGCGCCTCGAGCATGCAAACCTTGCCCCAGACATTTGGCCCGCGCAGGACTTTCACGCTCAATAGCTCCATCTGCCCATCTTCTCGCGATCAGAGGTGTGGGCCGCAATAATTCCACATCGACCCGTGTCTGGCACCCCGTATCGGCGCTGCGCTACTTCGCGCGCAGCCTACGTTTCACCTGCGCCAGCTCGGCCTGCAACTTGGCAAGCTCTTCGCCTTGCGCCTGAACCGCGGCCAGAATCATGCTGGTGTATCCGTACAAATCTACCATCGTGCCATCGCGGTCCACGGCTGGGCTGCCAGGAACGTCCTCGATGATGAAGCCCAGATAGCGCCGGTCGCCCAGGGCAGGATCTCGATACTCGTAGGTGGCCAGCTTGAAACGCGCCAAGTCTTCAGCCACGCGTTGCCGTTCGGCTTCAGTCAAGTAGAGAATGTTCTTCTTGGCCCGGCGGCTCGACACCGGGCATGGGCCACCGTTTGCGGTGTACCAAGCGCCCTGCTTGCAAAGTCGCGCGCCGCCGAGCCCGCAGGCGTAGGTGCAGGTCTTGTTCGCCGTGGTGCAGGCCGAGCCTAGCAGCGGGATGCCCGCGGGGCAGTTCGCGTCGGGGTTGGGAACCGCACAATGCCAGGTCGGCGATCCCACGCACGAAACCACGGGTCCGTTGGTGCAGTTGGTACACGCGCAGGTAAGATCTGCGTAGGTGCAATAGGCGTCTTGGGTCGGACAGGTTTGCCCGGCAGCGGCCTCGCGTGTGGCCGGACAGGTCACGGGCGGCAAGGCCACGCACCTGGCTGCGCTTTCGGTCCAGCTACCATTGGTGCAGGTCGCGCTGTCCCGGCAACTGGGGCGAGGATCGGTGCCGTATTCGCAAGTCAGTCCCTCGGTGCAGGGCCAGCCCGTGATCTGCGAGACATCGGCGGGACAGGCTGGAGTCCCGCCCGACGCGGTCGTGCCACCCGTCGCGGTCGCGCCGCCCCTGGCGGTCGTACCGCCCCTGGCGGTCGTGCCGCCCGACGCGGTCGTGCCACCTGCGGTCGTTCCGCCCGTGACTACCCTGCCACCCGTGCCACCCGCGGCGGTCACACCGCCAGTCATTGCTATTCCCCCCGAACTCGTGGCGCCTGCCGAGGCTGACGCGCCACCTTGGCCTGTCACGCCGTCGGTTGCGCCGCCGATCGGCGTCGTTCCTCCCACTGCGGTCGCGCCACCGGTAGCCCTTGAGCCTCCCAGCGCCGTCCCTCCTCCGGTTGCTTTCGCGCCACTGGCGCCGCCATTTCCACCGACGGGTGTGCCACCGTCACGCGCTGGAATGCCGATCCCATTCATCTGGCAACCTTCGAGACCACACAGAAGGGTCACGCTGGAAATGACAACCAGTAATGTGTTGCGCATGTTCTTCGGAAAAGGATTCCGTTTGTTCCGGCGATGGAAGTCTCGCTCGCGTGGTTTTGTCTACTCGAGGCTGGGCGTCACGGCCTCCCCGCTTGCCTGAGAATCCCGCTTCACGTCGTCCGAGTACATGTCGGAGTTCAGATCCAGCCACGCCGTGATTGCCCGAAGGTCCGCATCTGAGAGCGTCACCCCTTGGTGGCCGGCCTTGAGAAGCGGGTAGAGCTTGGATATGCGCGCGCCGAAGTTACCCGGCGTTGTCACCACGGGCCCCCAGCCGTAGTCGAAGTTGTAGTAGCTGAGGTAGGGCTTCAGGTTCTTGTACGAGGTGTAGAACTTGTCCGCGTCGCTCTGGTAATTGCCCTTGCTCAGGTCGCCCGGCTTCGCGCTCCCATGGCAGCTCACGCAGTTCTTGTCCAGGATGGGCTGGACCAGCCGCGCGAAGGACAGCGGATTGGTGCCGTCAGCTTCGGGCTGCAGCGTCGAAGCCGCTCTCCCGAAGGCGATGGGCATGTCCGCGCGGGCCTTCGGCGCCCGGTAGCGCCTTTCATGGCAGCCCTGGCAGGTGATCCGAGTCGCGCCGGGCACAGCGTAAGCGGCGGACATCATGGACTGCACGACGGTGCCATCCCCGTCGAGCGCCTGGAAGTACACCGGCTTGCCCGGAGGCAAGAGGAAGTGTGCGCTGCCGTCCTTCTCCACCGGCACCGTGCCCAGCGAGCCGCGCCCATTCTGGTCATTGTACAGGACCGCACCGTGGCCCAGCCGCGGGGCGATCGTTTGCGGCGTGGACTTGGGGTAGAGCTGCACCACCCGGAGCGCCTTGATTTCTACCCCGGTCGGCACGGGCAACATGCTGTCGTAGACGTTGAGCAGGTTCACCTCTGCCGGATCGGTCTTGTTCGCTGCGGTCCGGCTCATGGGAACCACCGGAGGAGTCTGGCGCGGGGCAAGGGGAATCGGGTCCAGGCAAGAGTGAGCGGAATCTTTGTAGAGGAGCTTCTTGTTGCCCTGGCTGTCGATCAGGTAGATGGCGAAGCGCTTGTTGGTCACGCCGTTCTGATTGCTATTCGGATCGTGCACGACAAGGAAGCGATTCTCGTCGAATGGCCAAGCCGTTGCGTACTTCAAGTCCTGGTTCGTGAGGGTTGTTGCCTCGGGAAAACCAGCGTCCTTCGTAATGACGGTGTATTGGGCCATGCCGTCGTCGTCCTCGATGTCCTGATCCATTGTGACAATGGAACCGTAGGCTTGATGGTGGTGGGGCGCGGCGGTGCCCACCAGCTTGTTCGATCCCGGGATGGCTCGGATGTTCATGATCGCGCGTGGAACCACGTTGCCGTGGAGGGCGTAGTTGCCCATGATAGCCCGCGGGTCAAGCCCATCGGGCGTGGTCACCCAGGGGTGGTGCACCTGATTGGAGCCACGATCCACATAGTCCCAACGCGTGTAGAGCAGAAGGCCGTTGCGGTCCACGCTGGGCTGCCACTCGTTGGTTTCGTGGTAGCTGAGCGGCTCGATCCCCGTGCCGTCGGCGTTCATGATGAAGAGCGTGTAGACTGGCACCGTTCGCGGATGGCAGCGGCCGTACCCTCCGCGGCGGTCCGAGACGAAGACGATCCGTCCGTCGGGAAGCCACGTGGGATCGAACTCGTTGTTGTTTCCTTGGGTCAACTGGGTGAGCCCAGTGCCGTCCACGTTGACCTTGAAGATGTGGTGGGTGGAGCTCTCCGTCCAGGTTCCCCACTGGCCGATGTCGGTATAGGCGAAGAGGATCTGCTTGGCGTCAAAGCTGAGGTCCGGGGACAGGAACCCTCCGCCTTCGAGGGTTTTTCCCTGGTGCGGGCCGTTCGCGCAGGTCGAGCTGGCCAGCACGTTTCTCTCCGTGGGGCTGCCGGACAGGACGTTTTCCAGGATGAAGAGACCGCCCCCCTTCTGGTCATTGAAGCCGTGGTACTGATCGCAGATGTGGGCGCCCTTGCCGTTGTCGTCGGTGGGCAAAAAGTCGCGCTTGATGAAGAGGATCTTGTCCAGAGCGGCGAGCTTGGGATCCGTGAGATCGAGGCCGCCGGTGGAAGTGGCGGT
>Ga0182017_10001551_pt1 | contig 17676 bp, 13 predicted proteins | sample 712E3DmetaG_FD_120492 | JGI IMG/M metagenome (GOLD analysis project Ga0182017, IMG submission 120492) | Permafrost microbial communities from Stordalen Mire, Sweden - 712E3D metaG | ecosystem: Environmental > Terrestrial > Soil > Wetlands > Permafrost | place: Sweden: Stordalen | collected... | reverse complement strand
CCAGGTCGAAAAGCGGATCGGTGAAGCGGGAAAACTCGGGTTCACGCGCTGCCTCCTCCCGCGCAGTAACGCGCGCAAGCTCGCCCGCCGGAACGGCGTCGAGCTCATCGAGATAGAAACCGTTGACCAGGCGATCACAGCCCTGGTCGGGTCCTGATCGGCATGCCTGCGCCTCCTTCCCGCATACTCATCAAGCCCGGCTCCGTGGTCACAATGGACGGGTCACGGCGCGTCCTCCGGGGAGGAGCCCTCGTCGTTAATGGCTCGTCGATCGAATCCGTCCTGACAGCCCCCGAGCTCGCCGCGATCCTCCCCTTCGACGGGAGCGTGCTCGACGCCCCCGCACTCACCGCGATCCCCGGCTTCATCCAGACGCACATCCATCTGTGCCAGACGCTGTTCCGCGGTCTGGCGGACGACCTCGAGCTCCTCGACTGGCTCCGCCTGAAAATCTACCCGTATGAAGCGGCGCACGACGCGGCCTCGATGCGTGCCTCCGCGATGACCGGCATCGCCGAGCTGATCCGGTCCGGAACGACGACGATCATGGACATGGGGAGCGTCGACAACGAAGAGGAGATCGCGGCCGCCGTGGAGGAAACGGGCCTCCGTGCGTTCGTCGGGAAGGCGATGATGGACAGCAACGATGTCTATCCCGCGCTCCGTGAATCGACTGACGACGCCCTCCGTTCGACGCTCAAACAGGCCGAACAGTGGCACGGCAAAGGGGATGGGAGGATCAAATATGCCGTGGCCCCGCGGTTCGTCCTCTCCTGCTCCGATCGGCTCCTCACGGGAGCCCACGCGATGACCGCGTCCTTTCCCGGCATGCTCTTCCACACGCATGCCGCGGAGAACCGGCGGGAGATGGAGGCGGTGCGCAAGCGCTGCGGTGCAGACAACATCGAATTCTTTGAGAAGCTCGGCATCCTCCGGCCCAACACCTGTCTTGCGCATTGCATCTGGATCAGCGAGAACGAAGTCGCTCTTCTCCGGGAGAGGGACGCGAAGGTGCTCCACTGTCCCACATCGAACCTCAAGCTCGGATCCGGGATCGCGCGGATTCCCGAGATCCTCGCGCGTGGCATCTCGGTTTCACTTGGCGCCGACGGAGCCCCGTGCAACAACACGCTCGACATGTTCCAGGAAATGCGCCTTGCCTCCCTCATCCAGAAGCCTCTTCACGGCCCGTCGGCGATGACTGCGGGTACGGTCTTCGAGCTCGCAACAAGAGGCGGGGCTGTGGCTCTCGGATGCGACAGTGAAACAGGAAGTCTGGAGTCCGGCAAAAAAGCCGACCTGGCCCTTCTCGATCTCGGCCGCCTCTGGAATCCCGCGGATGAAACGAATCCGTATTCCGCGATTGTGTACTCCGGCTCGCCGGAGAATGTCCGCTATGTCATGATCGACGGTGCGTGGGTGTACAGAGACGGTGCACACACGACACTTCGCGCTGGAGCGGTCGCCGAATCCGCAAAGAAGGAACTCAAACTGCTCCTCGACCGTGTGCACTGATGTTCCCCCGCCGCACGCGGCATTCCTGACACCACACTGACACTTACAACCATGAAACAGCTCGTTCTCGCCACACACAACCGCGACAAAGTCCGCGAAATCTCCGCACTCCTCTCCGACCTCGGCGTCGAGGTGCTCTCGCTCGATGCATTTCCTCAGATCGGACCCATCGTCGAGGATTCCGACACGCTTGAAGGGAACGCCCTGCTCAAGGCGAACGTAGTTGGCCGCTCGACAGGCCTTCCCGCACTCGGCGATGATACGGGCCTGGAAGTCCACTCTCTCTACGGAGAGCCGGGGGTCTACTCATCCCGGTATTCGGGTGAACACGCAACGTACTCGGAGAACGTTTCAAAGCTTATGGCAAACATGAAAAGCTTCCCTCCCAGGCGCCGGGCCGCCCGGTTCCGGTGCGCGCTTGCGTTTGTCGCGCCGGGAATCGGATCCCGCACAGTTGAAGGAGTCTGCCGGGGGAACATACTTGAGAAACCCCGGGGAACAGGCGGGTTCGGATATGACCCGCTGTTTCTTCCGAAAGGATTCGACAAGACACTCGCAGAAATGGACTTATCACTGAAAAACACGCTCAGTCACAGGGCTCTGGCAATAAAGGAAATACTCCCAATTCTGAGGAAATACTTCAAATAGAGGATTCGGAGTTGACGTTCCCCTATTTGATCGTTATCTTCTTGTTCAAAGATTTTAGCGATTTTCCCGACCGCTCTCTCGTGACATCGATATTTCGAAGAAGGAGGCTGGCACCATCCTGGGAATACACAACTGAGGGGGTCATCTGGCGCCTTCACCCCGCCGAAGGAGGAATGCTGGTCGGAGAGGAGCGAAATATCGGTTCGAAAACCACCTCATTTTTCTGTGTTGACAGTTCGGGGACGCTCTGGAAAGGGAAGAATTTCGGCGAGCAGTGGTGGACGGGGATTGAGACCGTCCACAAAGGCGTGCTCTTCCTCTATGGGTTTGCGACGCCTGATCTCCCCGGACGCAGAGGGATCACGGCGGTCGATTGCGCCACAGGGGATCTTCTCTGGAAGAATGGTGGATGGACGTTCATCGCGGCAGCGGGAGAGCGAATATACTCGTTGCAGGATGCGCCGGGTGGCCCCGTCGTTGCCGAGATTGCTCATCGGACGGGTGCGTTGATACGGGAAATAGGACGGGGGGGGGTTGCCATGCAACAGGTTCCCCATGCCGCCGATGATCTTGAAGACGTGGAGCATCCGCAGGTTCTTTCGGAAGATGATGTCTCGCCTCTCGCCGCGCTCGTCCGGCAATTCTCCGCCCCGGCGGCGACTGAGTGCCCCGTTGAATACTGTGAGCATGGCCCCTATCTCGTGATCGTGTACCACCGGGGGAGGGGGGAGGCCCGCGGGGAGAAGTCTCCGTACTCTCAGGAGATGAAGGTAGTGGAAAGCTCGTCGGGTGCCGGTGCCATGCACGTCACGCTCGACCCGGCGGTCCGGACCCCGGCACTGGGATCGTTCCTTGTGCACGCGGGCACTTTGTACTTCGTCCGCGAAAAGAAGACGCTCACCGCGGTCCGACTGCGGAAAAGCTAAATCACTGAAAGATCAAATGAAGATCAGCATAAAACAGGTGGACGCTTTCACGGAGACTCCGCTCACAGGAAATCCGGCCGGGGTTGTCCTGAAGGCCGATGGTCTCACCGACAGACAGATGCAGATGATCGCCCGGGAGATGTCCGTTCCGGAAACCGCCTTTATCCTCCCCGCGTCGACTCCGGGGGCCGACCTTCGCATTCGCTGGTTCACTCCCACGATTGAAGTACCTCTCTGCGGCCACGCGACAGTTGCAGGTTTCCACGCACTCGCCGAAGACAACATGTTCGGGATGGAGCATCCCGGCACCTATTCGTTCAAGCTCGAGACGAAGTCGGGGATCCTGCCTGTGGAAGTTACAAAGACCGGTAAGGACACCGATGTCCTTTTCGGCCTGACCCTTCCTGAATTCACGCGCGCGGGTCAGTACAAGCTCGATATCATGCGGATCCTCAATATCACGCTTGAGGAATTCGAAAACAGGATGCCGATCGTCGTGTCGAATTACCTGTATGTTCCGATCCGGCGTCTCCATACGATTTTTTCAATGAAGCCCAATTTCTTCGCGATGTCGCAGTTCCTCAGCAACCGGAACCTGAACGGACTCTGTGTGTTCACGACGGAGACCGTCGACAAGGGCTCGCATGTCCACTCACGGTTTTTCGCTCCGACAGTCGGGATCAACGAAGACCCGGTCACGGGGTCTGCGAACGGTCCGCTCGGCGCGTATCTCTTCGAACGGGGGGAAGTGACGCCCGTGGGCGACATCGTCACAATCATCGGCGAACAGGGGGATGTCATCGGACGGAAGGGACGCGTGACCATTCGTCTCACCGTGCAGGGGACGCAGGTGACCGCGGTGCAGATCGGCGGCAGGGCGGTGACGGTTGTCGAAGGGGAACTTCTGATCGATTGAAGTCCGCCCCCCTCTCCGAATGCCAGATCCGACTCACTCCGGGTAATGCACCCTGCTGAAGGAACACTGCATGACACTCAATGCGCTCCTGTTTGCGCTCGTCTTTGTTGCCGCCCTCGCGTTCTTCGCCCGCAATGTTGTCCGCCTCGTCGGTTACCTACGCCTCGGGAAGAAGGACGACCGGTTCTCCGGCGTAGGCCGGAGGCTGCGGCGAGTTCTCACGATTGCCTTCGGGCAGTCGAAGCTCCTCCGGGAACCCCTTGCGGGACTCCTCCACCTCCTGATATTCTGGGGGTTCGTCGTCCTCCTTTCCGCGGTTCTCGAATCGGTGGGAGAGGGGCTCTTCCCCGGATTTTCATTTTCATTCCTGGGACCGCTGTACCCGCCTCTTCTCTTTCTCATTGACCTCTTCGGCGCACTTGTCATCGTCTCGGTCGTCGTATCGATCGCCCGCCGCCTCTTTGCTCCACCGGCGCGGCTGCGTGTCACAGGACACGCAAAGTGGGACGCGGTACTAATACTGGCTCTCATACTGACAGTCATGCTCACGATGTTCGGCCAGAACTCTGCGCGGATCGCGACGGGCGTTCGGGGCGACGCGCGCTTCGTTGCCGTACAGCTCTCGGCCCTCTTCCCGCGCGAGAGCGCGCACGCATGGTTCCTTGCGTTCTTCTGGTGCCACATGGTCGCCGTGCTGGGCTTCCTCAACTATCTGCCCTACTCGAAGCATCTCCACGTGCTCACGTCCATCCCCAACGTCTATTTCTCCTCCCTGGCGCCGAAGGGCGCGATTGCCCCCATCAATCTTGCCGACGAGACCCTCACAAAATACGGCGCGACCGACATTGAGGATCTGACGTGGAAACAGCTCCTGAACGGCTTCACATGTACCGAGTGCGGACGCTGTACCTCCGTTTGTCCGGCAAACACGACGGGGAAGCTCCTCAATCCGAAGAAGATCATGGTGGATCTCCGCTCGCGCACGATGGAGAAAGCCCCTGCCATGGCCCTCGCCTCCGCGCCCGGAGGAGATGCACCGGCGGTTCCCGGCCACCAGCTCCTCGATAATTTCATCACCGAGCAGGAGCTCTGGGCGTGTACCACGTGCATGGCCTGCGTGCAGGAGTGTCCTGTCATGATCGAGCACGTCGACACCATCGTCGATCTCCGGCGGGGCCTTGTCCTGAACGAATCACGGTTCCCCGACGAGCTGAAGACCACCTTCGCGAACCTGGAGAGGAATTTTACGCCATGGGGATTCGGTCACGCCGCGCGCGCCGACTGGGCGGAAGGGATGGATATCCCCCGTCTGGCCGACACCGGCAAAACCGACCTTCTCTTCTGGGTCGGCTGTGCGGGGTCATACGACGCGCGGTACAGGAAAGTGACGCAGGCATTCGCCAGGATCATGCAGAGGGCGGGGGTGAATTTTGCCATCCTGGGAGCCGAAGAAAAGTGTAACGGCGACGCTGCCCGGAGGATGGGGAATGAATATCTCGCGCAGTCTCTCATCACGGAGAACGTCGCCACGCTGAACAGGTACGGGGTAAAGAAGATCGTCGTTACCTGTCCCCACTGCATGCAATCGCTCGGAAAGGAATACCGCCAGTTCGGCGGCCAGTACGAGGTGGTCCACCACACGACGTTCATACAGGAGCTTCTGGACTCGGGGAAGCTGAACATCCCGGCGCGCGCCGGGGCTACGATGACGTTCCACGACCCTTGCTACCTCGGCCGATACAACGACGTGTACGACGCCCCGCGCGACATACTGGATAGCCTGGGAACGCTCGTTGAAATTAAACGGAACAGGGACAGGAGTTTCTGCTGCGGCGCGGGAGGGGGGCGAATGTGGATGGAAGAGAAGGAGGGGAAGCGCGTGAACGTCGAACGGACGGAGGAAGCGCTTGCCACGGGGGCGGGCGTAATCGGCACCGGATGTCCGTTCTGCATGACAATGCTGACGGATGGCGTCAAGGAAAAGGACGCATCCGGTACGACGGCTGTCAAAGACATCGCCGAGCTCGTCCTCGAATCGATTTCGTAGATTCTATAGAGTAAACTTTTCATTACAAGAAAGCGAGTACACTTTGGCACTATTCAAAAAAGTCACTGACTGGTTGAAAACCCTCGGAGGGAAGCCTACAAAGACGCCGCTCCCCTCAACACCGATCCGGCAGACGTCACCATCCCCGGTACGGCAGGGGCAGCCCGGTCCACCCCGGCAGGGGCAGTCCGCCCCGCTCCGGCAGGGGCAGCAACAACCGCGCGAACGGGACCACCGCCGCCGCGGGAGCGCTCCCCCCCGTGAGCCGCAGGCCCGCGCGCCCCGCCCTCCCCGGACCCCCCGTCCGGCTCCCGCGCCTGCTCCGGAAGCCCCGCCGCAGCGCCGGTGGGATCCATCGGAGTTCACCGTCCCCCCGGAGGAAGGGAAGCTCCGGTTCCATGATCTCGACCTCTCGCCCGAGGTCATGCACGCGATTCTTGATCTTGGATTTCAATACTGCACGCCGATTCAGGCGGGGATACTCACAAAGACGCTCGCCGGGTTGGATGCGACCGGTCGCGCGCAGACGGGTACCGGGAAGACCGCGGCGTTTTTGATCACCATCCTCACCCAGTTCAGCCGGAGGCCTTCCCCAGAGCCGCGGAAGAAAGGGACGCCGCGCGCGCTCATACTCGCACCGACGCGCGAGCTTGTTCTGCAGATTGAGAAAGATGCGAAGGGTCTCGGAAAATACACCCGCACAAAAACGATGGCGGTATTCGGCGGGATGGACTACGTGAAGCAGAAGAGGATGCTTACCGAAGGCTCCATCGATATCGTCGCGGCGACACCCGGCAGGCTGCTCGACTACAAGCGGAAGGGAGATATCGACCTGAGTCAGGTGGAGATTCTCGTCATTGACGAAGCGGACCGGATGCTCGACATGGGGTTCATCCCGGACGTCCGCAGGATCATCGAGAGCACGATGCCGAAGGGGAAGAGGCAAACGATGTTCTTCAGCGCGACGCTTACCCCCGAGGTCAACCGCCTTGCCGTCGCCTGGACGCGCGACGCGGTCCACATCGACGTTACGCCGCCGCAGGAGATGACGCTTGCGGCCATCGACCAGGTCGTGTACATCACGACGAACGCCGAGAAGTTCACGCTCCTCTACAATGTGATTACACAGTTCAATCTCGAGCGCGTCATGGTCTTTGCAAACAGGCGTGACGAGACGCAGACGCTCAAAGACCGGCTGGCGGCCCACGGCATAAGCTGCGGGCTCCTCTCCGGGGACGTCTCTCAGGAACAGCGTGTCAAGACGCTGGAGGCGTTCCGAGGGGGGAAACTCAAGGTTCTCGTGGCGACCGACGTCGCCGCGCGTGGCCTCCACATCGAAGGGGTGAGTCACGTCGTCAATTATATGCTCCCCATGGACCCGCAGGACTACGTCCACCGTATCGGCCGGACCGGCCGTGCGGGGGCGACCGGGACGTCGGTCAGCTTTGCGACAGAGACTGAAGCTTACGAGATACCTGCGATCGAGGCGTTTATCGGCAGGTCGCTTCGCGCGATCACGCCGGAGCCAGCTCTCCTTGCGGCCCCTCCGACCCCATCCGCGATGCCGGTCCGGGAGCGCAGGAAGCCTGCCGGGCGGAGCGGCCGCCCGGGGAGTGGCCGTCCGGGCAGCGGACGTCCGGGGAACCGGGGACCCCGCAGGGGCGGCTCAGGGGGGCGACGTCCAGCGTGACGGGCAAACCGTATCACTTCGCGAATCTAATCAGTATATTGAAATAGCAGGGAAGATCTTTCTCACATGCCTCCTTCGTCCCACCGGGATGGGGGAGGCATGATAGTTTGTGCACGGACAATCGGGGGAGGCTTATGCCCGATTTCGAAAGGGGGGGGGCTATTTTGGGACTGAAGATATGTGCAATTGTAATCATAATCACGGGGGCGTTGGAGTGTGTTTTCTGCCAGGCAGGTACAGCCGGCTACCCGTTTGACACTCCTGTCGATCCCCGGGGCGTTGCGATGGGGGAGTCTTTCGTTGCACTCCCATCAGATCATGCCGCGCTCATGTATAATCCGGCCGGTCTTGCGGGTTTGAGCGGTTTGAGCGTCTCGTATTCCCGGAAGAGCCTTGACTGGTTTCTGCAAGACTGGAGCTTCTACTCGATCAATGCAACAGTAGGAACGTCGTTTGGCGTATTCGCAGCACAGTACAATCGAGAATCGATTTTGAAATACTCTCCGTCCGTGCGGGTGCGGCATTCAGGCCGTTCGATGGCGTGGAGGGGGACAGAGACAGGCCGTCGTTCCGGTATGGTGCGGGGGTTCATCTCCCGCTACAAAGAATCGGCATAGGGCTCCCCCTGAACGCGTCAGTTCAATATACGGTCATACCGGTAATCGAGCACGGCTATTACCTCTCGCCAGGGGAGCGCACAGGAACCTTTCCGGTTTTCTCGATCGACATCCAGTACACGGGGAGTCCATGGTGACCGGATTGCGGTTGGGGAGGAACACGATTATTCGTCATTACGTAATTGAAGTCTCCTCCCTTCTCATCGGGCTGACGGCATCTGCCCTCTCTCAGGGGGGTATTGACGGCTATCCATTCGAGGTTCCCGCCGATCCCCGGAGCTTCGCCATGGGGGAATCATTCGTCGCGCTCCCGTCAAACCCTGCGGCGCTCGTGTATAACCCCGCAGGCCTTGCAGGGCTCTCCGGCATACATGTCTCGTATTCCCAGCGGAGTCTTGCCCGGGAGAACGATTGGACGCTCCGGTCATTCAATGCGGCCGTTGGGACGTCGTTCGGCGTATTCGCGGTCCAGTACAACCGGGATTCGTACGGGATGCTGCCCTTCACGACGGATGAAACGAAGCCGCCCGTAATGAACACATATGATTATGATGTCGCATTCGGTTATGCTCTCCTGCTGGGGAGGGGATTTTCCATCGGCGCTGCAGCGAAATACTACGACTACGCAGGATACATTCCCGATCCCTCAATTGCATCTGTGTCGACGTCCTCAACGACGCCGGCACGTCTCTTCGACGTCGGGCTCGTGTATACGTTCCGCCGTTTCCACTCGCAGGCGGTAGTCGAGGATTCGATCACGATGGGAATGTCGTATCAGAATATCGGCTCCAACCCCGGAATGAATTACCCTGGAATACACATGCTCGATTTCATTCCCGCTGGGATGCCCGAATACTTTCGGGCTGGCGTGTCGTACGCGTTGAAGGTCATTCCCCGGAAGGCGGGAGACCCCTCCCCGCTTGAAGCCGTTATCTCGGGGGAGTACCGGAGTCTTCAAACCTCGGGGGGTCCGGACGTATGGGGGTTTGGCCTTGAATGGACAATCGATGAGATCGTTTCTCTCCGGATGGGCGGATCAACCCAGGAAGGCGAGAACAGTCCCCTTCTCCGTTACGGGTTGGGTGTCCGATTGCCCGTGCGAAAACTCGGGTTTGACCTGTCGCTTCAGTATGCGGTGATTCCGTGGCAAAATCTCTCTGCATTTTCGATCGACGTTCAATATCCGGGTGGTCCCTTCTGATGAAATCTGCCGGCGACCCCCTCGAAAGCTCAAAGGGGGGTAAACGGTTCTATAGCAAAGCTCGCATATGGCGATTTCTGCTCTCATCTACCGCTTCTTCCTCGGTCCGGTATCCGACACCGGGACCGGAGTGAACCCCAGCTTTGCCGCAAGTGAATTCGCGATCAGCCCGAAGTCCCTCTTCTCCGGCCCCCTGACGCCGGGATTCCCCTTCAGTATCAGGTTCCCTTTGAACGTCTGCGCCGCCTCAGTATCGCCGTTGGGGAGTGCGACATACCCCTCCTTCATGTCGATGTCAAGATAATACGGGTCCCATCCCTTTTCCCCATCCTTCCTCCGCCGGAGGAGAACCGGATCACCTATCACGTTCTCTTTGATGGTTACGACAGACAGGTCGAATGCGAGATAATCGTATACATCCATCCAGCGCCCCCCGTACGAGATATTCCGGGCGATCGTATTGTATTTCGGGACCGCGGGTGTGCTGTCCTCCATGTGGAGGAGACCGGGATAGCGTGTGCTGTACGGCGGCTCGTTATACTTCATGTCGTCCATCTCGGTGAAGAGCTCCTTCGTCGTCCCGTCAAAATAGTATGACGCCCACCCGAGCCCGCGGGCATCGACGTGAAGAGAGGGGCTGCATTCGACGTAGATGTTGTTCTCCACGATATTGTCTCTCCCCCCGCCGATCATTGTTGCCCTCCCGGCCCTGTAGAAAAGATTTCCTGTAACCGTGAACCCGCTCGCCCAGTCGTCGAGATATACCGCCATCACGCCATGGAGTCCCGGCCCCTTCAGATCATGGAAGTAATTGTACCGGATCACGTTCCCCCGCCACGTCCAGTTCCGCCCCGTGTGTATTGCTCCCGCATCCCCCGTCTCCTTCATCAGGTGATGGAACTCGTTGTATTCGATGATGTTGTCGTTTCCCCGTATCGCAACCCCCTCAAAAGGGGAATCGTGTATCAGGTTGTGCGCCACGCGCTGGCCCACTCCGTCCATGACGACGGCATACTGGCCTGTCCGGAGCCAGGTGCTGTAATCATGTATGTGATTATCTTCGGCGTAATGTCCCCCCGGTGTCAGTGTTTTCCGGTCGCCGCCTTTCAGGAGTATTCCCCCCAGCCCGACAGCATGGATGTCGCAGGAAACGATCCCGTGGTGAACCCCTCCTTCGATCGTTGCCGCGTTCCCCCCGAGGTTCGTAAAATGACACCCCGACACCGTGTTATCATGCCCGCTCCTGATGCGCACCCCCTCCCGCCGGCCGTAGACGAATGTGAACCCTTCGATCCGCGTCCGGGAACAATCTTCCAGCGCCATGATCGGCTTTTCGAGTATCGAGACATCCGCTTCTCTGATCCCCGCCGGCGGCCAGAGGTAGAGAAGTCCGCGGCTCCTGTCGAGGTACCACTCCCCCGGGGAATCCAGTTCTTCGAGGATGTTCTGAAAGTAGAACCGCTGGTTTTTTGTGTAGCCGTACCCGTGATGGGGCGGCCGGAGCGTGATCTCATGCCTGGCGGTGTCGATTGACTCGATCCGCTGGTATGAATCGCTCCAGTCGAATGTCCAGTACCCATGCACAAAAATGTCTCCGCTCGGGGCCCACCGTGCCGGCTCTCCCCCGTCGTATGTGATCCGTCCGTAGTGTCTCCCCGCCGGAACTCCGTCATACCGTTTCTCCCGCCCGAGCCCCTTGTTGTAAAGACTGTCACCGCTTTGCGGCACGTTGGCGATGTGAAGCCACCCTTCGTTCGGATAACGTGCGACGGTCATCCTTGTGCCGTTGACGAAGAGTTCCATCGGGGGCTCGCCGTGAGGCACGATCTCACCGTAGTCGTCAACTCCCTGTGCCCTGAGGTCGCTCACGAGGACATGTGCTCTGGCCGCCGGGCCAAGACGTGCAATCACCGCCTGATCGGTGACAGGAGAAAAATGAGCGATCGGCTTCCCCCCGCTCAGCCTGACCGTTTCGGTCCTGAATGCACGCCAGATCATCGGTCCGGAGACGGTTCCCGAATCCTCCGCCGTGAGCAGGAATGTGTCTCCCAGTGTGTACGTTCCCCCCCGAACATTGACGGTGGCTCCCCCCGGGAAAAGACCCAGAGTCTTGATACGTCTCAACGCATCCCGTGCGCCGGCAAGAGTTCGGAATGGACCGTCGGTTTTGTTTGTATTCGGCGCAGGGAGTTTCCCTGACCAGGTATCGTTGCCTGAGGGGGAGACATAAAATTCGTGCCCTTGTGCGGCGACGATGGCAACAGCCGCCAGCAATGCGACAAGCGTCGGAACAATGCGATTCATGGGAGTAGGATCAGATGTGAAGAACGAGAGAGGAGGGAACTTTGTCCAATATACGCGTCGGGGCCCTAACCGGCAAATCGCCCGTTCTGATCCGTCTTTGAACATTCCCGGAAAACCTGTATCTTACATGACTTTCATCGTCCTCCATGACGTCCAAAGAACGCGTCCTGACCACTTTCCGGCACGGTATCCCTGATCGTGTTCCGATCGATTATCTTGCCAATCCCGGCATCGATGGCCGTCTGAAGAAACACTTCGGGCTCCGCCCGGGAGACGACGAGGGGCTCCGGCGACTGCTCGGTGTTGATTTCTTCGAGATTATCCCTCAGTACACGGGACCTCCACTGCATCCGGAGATTCCGGGGCGAAAAATTGACATCTGGGGGATCCGCACACGATGGGTGGAACACGATGCCGGGGGATACTGGGATTATTGCGATTTTCCCCTGAAGGATGCGGACGAGGAGACTGTCGCGCGCTGGCCGATGCCCTCTGCCGACCGGTTCGACTACGCCGGGGCGCTTGCCGAATGTGAGAGGATGAAGGACTACTGTCTCCTCATCGGGAACCCCGGGGCGGGGGATATGATCAACACCGCCGGGATGATCAGGACGATGGAACAAACGCTGCTCGACCTGATGACGGACGAACCGGCTGCGCTCCTGTTCATGGACCGGAAAAACAGCGTCCAGCTTGAAGTCTACGGCAGGATGCTGGAAAAAGGGGGAGGGAAGCTTGACGTCATGTGGTTGGGTGAAGATCTGGGGACGCAGCGTGGCCCCATGGTCAGTCTGCCACTCTTTCGGAAGCACATCCGCCCCCGTCATCAGAAATTTGTCGACTTGGCGCGGAGTTTCGGCATCCCTGTCATGATCCACTCCTGCGGATCGAGCAGCTGGGCATTCGACGATTTCATCGAAATGGGGATCACGGCCGTCGACACGCTCCAGCCCGAGGCAAAGGATATGGCCCCTTCGTACCTGAAGGAACGGTACGGGGCCCGGCTCGCATTCCACGGCTGCATCTCAACCGCAGGGAGCGTCGTCACAGGGACGCCGGGTGATGTTGCGAGGGAGATACAGCAAACCCTTGATGTGATGATGCCCGGGGGTGGGTATGCGTTTTCGCCCACGCACATGCTTCAGGACAATTCACCGACAGAAAATGTCGTCACAATGTATGAAACAGTTCTCAGGTTCGGACGGTATACATGATGAATAGCTGGACAATGCGCCTCATCATAGCGAACGTGGCGCTGTACGTGCTCAGTCTTGCGGCCCCCGGGCTCATGAATGCCATGACGCTTGTTCCGGCGTATGCGCTCCTGCGTCCCTGGACGCTTGTGACGTACATGTTCATGCATGCCAGCCCGAGCCACATACTCTTTAATATGCTCGGTCTGTTCTTCTTCGGACCCCGCGTGGAGCAGGAACTCGGCGGCGCACGTTATCTGTGGCTCTATTTCATCAGCGGGCTCATGGGGGCGGTCCTTTCATTCGTGTTCACTCCCTTCGTGGCGATTGTCGGAGCCTCGGGGGCCATCTACGGAGTCTTCCTTGCGTTTGCGTACCTCTGGCCGCGGGAGAAAATATTCATCTGGGGGATCCTCCCCATCGAGGCACGGTGGCTCGTCGTCGGCATGACGGCCCTTTCCCTTTTCGGAGGGCTGGGGAGCGAGGGGAACATCGCACACTTTGCCCATCTCGGGGGATTCGTGGGCGCGTACGTCTACCTCAAGCTCATCGACCGCTACATTCACCGCGCGCAGGTGAAGGCCGCATCTCCGGTCGTCGTTGTTTCCAGGAATGCGGTTGAGCGCTGGGCCAGGATCGACAGTACAAAACTTCACGAAGTGAACAGGGAGGAACTTGATCGGATCCGCATGAAGCTCTCGACGCAGGGGGTCGAAAGCCTGAACCCGCAGGAAATCTCTTTCCTGGACCGTTTCAGCGAAGGCCTGTGATCGCCACAGTATCACCCGTGATCCACCACCGAGCACAACCGGAGACACTCTATGAAACCGATCGCCGCAGGCCTTTGCCTGCTTCTTCTTGCCGGGAGTTCCGCAATGGCTGAGACGATACTCCCGTACAAAGTTCATACGACGGTCCTTCCCAACGGGCTGAAAGTGATCATGATCCCGATGGAATCTCCGGGGCTCGTCGCCTACTACTCGGTCGTCCGGACCGGCAGCAGGGACGAGGTGGAGTCCGGCAAGTCGGGGTTCGCTCATTTTTTCGAGCACATGATGTTCCGCGGAACGAAGAAGTACCCCGGTCCGGTCTATGACAGCATCGTGACCTCGATCGGGGCGAGCGCCAACGCATTCACGTCGGACGATATCACGGCCTACCACCTGAATTTCGCAGTGGAAGACCTGGAGAAGGTCATCGAGGTGGAGAGCGACAGGTTCCAGAACCTCCATTATGAGCTCCCCGCGTTTCAGACCGAGTCAGGTGCGATCTACGGGGAATACAGGAAGGGCGTGACAAATCCGTTTGAAGTGCTCGACGAGAGAGTGCGGGACCTCGCATTTGACGTCCATACCTACAAGCATACGACGATCGGGTTCGAACGGGACATCAAGGCCATGCCCGAGGCCTACGACTACAGCCTCGATTTCTTCAAACGGTTCTATCGCCCCGAGAACGTGGTGCTCCTCATCGTGGGAGACGTCAAGCCGGACGCCGTCCTCAAAGTTGTCAGGAAGTACTACAGCGGGTGGCAGAAGGGGTACCAGCCGTCCAGCGTTCAACAGGAGCCGCCGCAGACAGCGGAGCGGACGGGCACTGTCACATATCCCGGGAAGACGCTGCCTATCCTCGACATGGCATTCAAGGGGGATGCGTTCGATCCCGCGAACACCGATTTCGTGGCGGCGACGGTTCTCGGTGATCTGGCGTTCGGAGAAACAAGCGACATCTACAAAAAACTCTACATACAGGAACAGCGGGTGGACGCGCTACAGGCCGGCATCCCGCTGCAGCGCGACATGCCCCTGTTCGAAATCGTTGCCAGGATCAAGAAGGATGAGGACATTCCTGCAATACAAGATGAAGTCCTGAAAACCATCGCGTCGTTCCAGTCCACGCCGGTGGATGCGCAGAGGCTTGCCGGCGTGAAGAAAAGGCGGCGGTATGAATTCCTGATGAACCTCGACACGCCGGACAGGGTGGCGGGCCGCCTGGCCCATATTGTTGCGATCACCGGAGGCATCGACGCGGTGGACGCTTATTACACCGCACTGGCGAAAGTGACCCCGGAGGACATCATGAAAGCCGCGAAGAAATACTTCGTCCCCGAACGGCGGACCATTGTGGTCCTGAAAGGAGCGGCGAAATGAAGACCCTTTCCCTCACCGCAGCCCTCGTGTGTGCCGCCTTTTGTTCCATGACAACCGGAGAAGCGAGCGTGAAGACTGACAACGCCGTTGTCGTCCCCGTGAAGAACGACCCGACAGTCTGCTTCCGGATCTGGTTCAAGGTCGGGTCGCAGAACGATCCCGAGGGGAAGGAAGGTCTGGCGTCGATCACCGCGGCGATGCTCACGGACGGCTCGACGCTCAGGAACAGCTACGAGCAGATCCTGGAAAAACTGTATCCCCTCGCCGCGGCCTACGACGCGACAGTGTCGGCCGAGATGACCGTCATTTACGGTCGCGTCCACAGAGACAACCTTGGCGAATACTATCCGCTGTTCTTGGACGCCATGACCGCGCCCGCGTTCTCGCAGCAGGATCTGGACCGGATCAAAAGCCGGACTCTGAACTATCTGGAGAACACACTCCGCTACTCGAGCGATGAAGAGCTCGGGAAAGCGGTCCTGTACAATGCGATCTTCGCCGGCACGCCGTATGGGCACATCACCTCCGGCTTTGTCTCGAGCGTGAAAAGCATCACGCTCGACGACATCCGCAGCTTCTACAAGATCCATTTCACGAAGGACAACCTCGTGATAGGCCTCGGTGGAGGCTATGACGCGGTGCTTCTTTCCCGCCTGGAAAAGGATCTGGGGAAGCTCCCCGCCGGGAAACCCCACCCCGTCGATCCACCCGTCCCTGCGCCCATCCGGGAATTCAAGGCGACGATCGTCGAGAAGGATGCGCCCGCCACCGCGATAAGCATGGGGGTCCCGATCGACATCCTCCGGGGGAGCAAGGACTGGTACGCGCTGGCGATCGCGAACTCCTGGCTGGGGGAACACAGAAACTCGAGCAGTCATCTGTACCAGGTCATACGCGAGGCGAGAGGTCTGAACTACGGCGACTACTCGTATATCGAAAATTTCCCGGAGGCAGGGAGACGGAATGTCCCGCCGCAGAACGTGTGCAGGCGCCAGCAGATATTCGAGATGTGGATCAGGCCTGTCCCGCCGGAAGCCGGGCACTTTGCCATTCGTGCGGCGCTCCGGGAATACCGGCATCTCGTGGAGAACGGGCTGACAAAAGAGCAGTTTTCACTCACACAGAAATTCCTGAAGAAGTATATCCTCAACTATGCCCCCACCACGATGGCGCGGCTCGGGTATGCGATCGACGACAGTTTTTACGGGATCCCGGGGAGCCATCTTGCGCAGTTCCGTGCGATGGTGGGGACACTGACTCTGGCGGATGTCAACAAGGCGATCAAGAAGCACCTGCACTACGGCGCCATGGCGATAGCCGTTGTGGCAAAGGATGCGAAGGGGCTTCGCGACGAGCTTGCGAGCGACCTGCCGAGCCCGATAACGTACAGGACAAAGAAGCCGGAGGCCGTTCAAATCGAAGACAAGGAGATCGCGGTCTTCCCGGTGAAGCTCGCCCCGGAGGTTATCACGGTTGTTCCCGTTTCGGAGATATTCAGGTAGTCGCGGCCCGCTTCCAGTAGAAATAGAACGGCAGCCCGGCCAGCAGGAGGAGCAGTCCGACGAGCGAGTCCGATGACTGCTTCACGAACGTGTTGATGACAAACCACGTCGCGACGGCGACGAAAAGTATCGGTACCACCGGATATCCGGGGACGCGGTAGGCGGGATTGGCGGAAGGATACTTCCGCCGCATGATGAATATCCCCGCTGCGCCGAGCGCGTAGAATATCCACGCGGCGAATATCACGTATGTAAATATCTGATCGTACGTCCCGGTGAGCGTCAGCAGTGACGCCCACGCGGCCTGGACGACAAGCGACCGGGCGGGGGTGCGGTACTTCGGATGGACCTGCCCCATCTGCCTGAAAAACATCCTGTCCTTCGCCATGGCGAAGTAGACGCGCGCGGTGGTCATCGACGTCGCATTCACCGTTCCGAACGTCGATATCATCACCGCGGCCGAGATAAACATCCCCCCGTAACCGGAAAACACCTTCTCCATCATGTCCGCCGCGACCAGTCTCGATTGTGCCATCTCCCCGATCGGCAGCACGTAGAGGTACGCAAGGTTCGTGAGCACGTAGATGCAGATGACGGCGATCGTTCCCAGTATCAGTGCCCGGGGTATGTTCCTTTGCGGGTCCTTCACCTCCCCCGCGAGGTACGTCAGGCTGTTCCAGCCGTCGTACGACCAGAGCGTTGCCACCATGGCGATCCCGACAGCACCGAGGAGATCCCCCGATGAGGGGGTCCCCCAGAGAGGGAAGAAGTGGCTTACGCTCCCCGTCCCCGCGGCAAACCCGAGCACGATTATCGCGGCAATCGCCGCCACCTTGAGCGATGTAAATATCACCTGAAGCAGGCCTCCCCGCTGGACCCCCGTGTAGTTCACGACCGCCACAGTCACAATCGCCCCGATCGCGACCATCTTGACTCCGATGTCGGCCAGCGGGGCGATGTCGCCGAT
>Ga0182017_10001550_pt1 | contig 17678 bp, 14 predicted proteins | sample 712E3DmetaG_FD_120492 | JGI IMG/M metagenome (GOLD analysis project Ga0182017, IMG submission 120492) | Permafrost microbial communities from Stordalen Mire, Sweden - 712E3D metaG | ecosystem: Environmental > Terrestrial > Soil > Wetlands > Permafrost | place: Sweden: Stordalen | collected... | reverse complement strand
CGCCAGGGTGCTGTGTTTCCGCGCGGAGGAGGTGCAGCTTTCCCGGAACGTCCGCGCACGGTCCAGGACCTCAACAATCTCCTCGCGGCTCAGTTCCTCGAGTCCCAGGAGGTGTTTGCGGTTCCACATGGGTTGTTCCCCGGTCCGGCGCTCTGTCGACTGTGCACGCACTATATCCCCCGCCCGTGACCCAAATCAAGCAAAAACGCCCCTCACCCCGCCCAACCGGCTCTGTCCTCTTCTCCTTCGACCTTTCCGTTTCGTCATTTCGATTTTGAACCCCCTCTCCCTCCGGGAGAGGGTCGGGGTGAGGGAGCGCTGTTCCCTCGGCCTTCGGCCTTTCTGTGTCTCCATCCGCGTGCCCGTTTCGCCTGTTGACCTCGCGCAACCTTCCCGCTACAATGCTCCCGGTCTCTCACGGAGGGCCGCATGAAACGTTTCATCTGGATCACGCTCCTTGCGGGCGGGGCCGTCATCGCGCTCATGGCCGCGTCCCTCATCCTGGGACATCTCCAGGAAAAGGCCGCGAAATCCGGCCCCGGTCCCGACCTCAAGGATTCCGTCGCCACGCTCCGCAAAGCGTTCACCGACTGGGACTACGCCCTCGCCCGACGCATCTCGGACATCCCCCCGGAAACTTATCAGCAGCTGTTCGACGACGCCCACAGCGACAACTCGACCCTCCGACGACGCTTCCAGGGCGTGCTCGCCTCCATGGACGCTTTCCCCTCCATCCGATTCTCAGGGTCCACCCCGGAGCAGGCCAGCGTCGCCTACGAGACGGTCGACGGGACGTCTCTCACAAAGCCCGTCGTGGTCGGCAGGTGGAAGGACGGCGGCTTTCATCTGGTCGCCGCGCGGTTCTTCACCGCCTCGACGGACAACTCGTCGACCCGCCCCATCTCCTTCCACGAAGGCGACAACCTCTCGCTCGAGGACGTGACGGAAAAGCTCTTCACCTCGCTGACGAGCACGGAACCCCGGGACTTTACAACCCTGATGATGCTCGACAACGCGACGGCCCCCAATGTGACGAGACAACTGGACGACGTCCGCGCGCAGGTCATGGCCTGCCGCGCCGACCGGCTGAAGCAACTGCTGCCCAGGGTGGAGCGTCTTCCCCGCGGAACCCGGTCGTTCCAGCTCGCCGTAAGGGGCACCGTGGACGAGAAGAGGCTTTGGCTGGACCTCCTGGTCGTGCCGGGTAACCCGGTGCGCATGCGCCATTTCCGGGCGGGTCTCATCGAGAAGTCCGAGCCCCCCGTGAAAGCGCCCCCGGCCGAACACGTCACGCCGGAGGGAAGAAACTGACAGGCCGTTATCCGCTGTCCCTCTTCCCGGCCCCCTTGGGGGGAAGGTTAGGGCTCGCCCGCCAGTTTGTCCGCCGTAGCCTCGGCGAAGGAGGAAGCCTTGGCGACGGCGGATGAGGGGCGGATCCGCTCGCCGTTTCTTCCCTCTCCTTCTTCAGGGGGAGAGGGCCGGGGTGAGGGAGCGCTGCTTCCTTTTCCCCCTCTCCTCCTTCAGGGGGAGAGGGCCAGGGTGAGGGGGCAATTCTCCGAGGTCATCTATAATGAAAACCAAAGGTCAGCTCGAAGCCGAAATCAGCAAAGCCGTCATCCGCTTTGAAATGGAGTACATGGGCCGCGGACCCGAGGAAACCCGTACCTACCTCGTCGAGGACATGGTCCTCGTCCGGCTTCGCGGGGTCATGACCCCGGCCGAAAAGCAGCTTGCCGAGGCCGACCACGACGCTCGCGGCCGCGCGCTCATCAAGCAGATGCGCATGGAGCTCCTCGAAAAAAGCCGCGCACCCATCGAGGCCATCATCGAGGACATCACCGGTCGCAAAGTCCGCTCACTCCACCAGGACATCAGCACCCTCGCCGGCGAGCAGATCATCCTCTTCACCCTCGACGGCCCGCCCCGCGTCGAAACCGAACCCCGCGCATAGATCGCCGGGCCTCGGCCTGTCTCTGATTTGGTGGGCAAGGCTTCCTGCCTGTCACCCGCCGGCACGACCGGCCCGACGGTTGCCGAGTGGGCTTTATCGCCCATTCCCCGAAGTGCGCACCCCACGACGGAAATCTCTTGACATATGCGTCCCGGACGGCTCTAATCCCCCGCACAAGGCAGATGGACGGGAGGTCCCGATTTGCGGGACCTGCCGGGAAATGTGCCGGCAGCGTGCGAAAACGCGGCCGGCTTTCTTTTTTGGCCCCAGTTCTTCAGGGCAATGCCATGGACGATCGCACCGGCAAGATTCTCCGCGACAACCTCTCCGACGACAACTACGCGAAACTCATGCGCCTGGCGAACCCCAAGCTCCACCGCCTCGTCGCCGACGCCGTCGAGCTCTGCCGGCCCGCCTCCGTCTTCGTCGCGAGCGACGCCCCTGAGGACATCCGCTACATCCGCTCCAAGGCCGTCGAGGCCGCCGAGGAGAAACCCCTCGTCACCCCGGGCCATACGTGTCATTTCGACGGTCCCAACGACCAGGGACGCGACAAGGAGGTCACCAAGTACCTCCTCAAGCCCGGCCTCGACCTCGGAAAGCACATCAACGCGACCGACCGCGAAAAAGGTCTCGCCGAGGTCCGCGGCTACCTCAAAGACAGCATGGCCGGCCGCCAGATGATCGTCCGCTTTTTCTGCCTCGGCCCCACCCGCTCCGTCTTCGCCATCTCCGGCGTCCAGATGACCGACTCCTTCTATGTCGCTCACAGCGAGGACCTCCTCTACCGTCCCGGGTACGAGCAGTTCAAAGCCCTCGGTGATTCCCAGGAGTATCTCTGCGTCCTGCACTCCGCCGGACGACTCGTCGACGGCGTCAGCGCCGATGTCGATAATAAGCGCATCTACATCGACCTCGACGACGAAGTCGTCTACAGCGTCAACACCCAGTACGCCGGGAACACCGTCGGGTTCAAGAAACTCTCCCTGCGCCTGGCCATCCGCAAGGCCGACCGGGAAGGCTGGCTCTCCGAGCACATGCTCCTCGTGGGCATCCGCGGACCCCGCGGCCGCGTCACCTACTTCACCGGGGCCTTCCCCTCCGGCTGCGGAAAAACCTCCACCGCCATGCTCCCGGGCGAAACCATCGTCGGCGACGACCTCGCCTATCTCCGCAAAATCGACGGAGAGGTCCGCGCCGTCAACGTCGAATCCGGCATCTTCGGCATCATCCGCGACGTCAACCCCAAGGACGACCCCGTCATCTACGCCGCGCTCACCTCGCCCGGCGAGGTCGTCTTCTCCAACGTCCTCGTCAAGGACGGCAAACCCCACTGGGAGGGAAGCGGCCGGAACCTCCCCGACGAAGGCGTCAACTACTCCGGCCCATGGCGCCGCGGAAAAAAAGACTCCGCCGGCAAGGACCTCCCCCCCGCCCATTGGAATGCCCGCTATACCCTCCGGCTCGCCGGACTCCCCAACCTCGACCCGCACCTCCACGATCCCGACGGCGTCGCCGTCGGCGGGGTCATCTACGGCGGCCGCGACAGCGATACCTGGGTCCCCGTCCAGCAGTCGTTCGACTGGACGCATGGCGTGATCACCCTGGGTGCAAGCCTCGAATCCGAAACCACCCTCGCCACCCTCGGCCAGGCCGGGGTCCGCGCGTTCCAGCCCATGTCCAACCTCGACTTCGTCTCCATCCCGCTCGGCCGGTACGTCAAGAACCACCTCGACTTCGCCGCCGACCTCAAAAAGCCCCCGCTCATCTTCGCCGCCAACTACTACCTCAAGGGCAAGGATGGAAAATACCTCAACGGCATGACCGACAAGCACGTCTGGGTGAAGTGGATGGAGCAGCGCGTGCACGACGAGCTCGCTGCCGCCAAAACCCCCACAGGCGGCATCCCGCTCTATCACGATCTCAAGCGCCTCTTCCGCGAGGTCCTCGACAAGGACTACACGCCCGACCAATACTCCTCCCAGTTCACCCTCCGCGTCGTCGAGAACCTCTCCAAGCTCGACCGCATCGAGAAAATCTGGCGGACCGAAGTCGCGGACACTCCCGAGGTGCTGCTCACTGTCCTCGCCGAGCAGCGGCGTCGCCTCGAAGACACCCGACGCAAACTCGGCGACTACATCCCACCTTCCGAGTTCGCCCCGGCCTGACCCGCCCGGATGACTCGTTTGGCCCAACCCCTCAGACGACGCACACCCCCATCTTCTAGATAATGCCGTTCTTGTCTCTCGTGCCCGCGAACGACCTCGGCCGCATCTGGCTGTGCTTACCTTACTTATGACGAATATTGACTGCCAAAGCCGGTGCCGGAGCATTCCGCAGAGATAATCCTTGCTTCCGGCATCCGAGAGGCCGAATATGGTAGTGGGTTAACGGATTTGACGGTTCCCGGCAGGCTGCATAGGCAACCCGGGTATCCCCAGGAGGCTCTGCACGTGACGAGCCCGTTGCGCATCGGAATCAGTTCGGGACACTTTGAGTGGAAGAGCTTCGAGGAGGCTTTCAGCCGCTGCCGCTCGGAGTGGGGGTTCGACACCCTGGAGTTGTGGAGCGAGCAGATCGGTTTCCCGCCCAACAAGGAAATCTGCGACGAAATCCGCGGCCTCCGTCGCAAGTACAACCTGTCCCTCGGCTACCACGCCCCGTTCGTCGCGGGGTACGAGTTGGCGCAGAGCGACGCCTCGCGCAGTGCCATGGTGCTGCGTGAGCTCCTGGGCGTTTGCGCTCACCTCCACGTCGAGTTCCTCGTCGTCCACCTCGGCGCAAACCTCGACAAGCCCCTCGGACTGCGGTGTGCCATGTCCGGCATCGCGCAGAACCGCGGTCTCATCGAGAAGCACAACGTCAAGATCGCCCTCGAGGTCGTCCCCACCCTCTGGGGTCGCCAGATCGGCGACACGGTGGAAGACTTCGAGCTCCTCTTCCGCACCATCGACCGCCCCTGGCTCGGACTCAACCTCGACTACGGTCACGCCCAGCTCAACGGGACCCTCGCGGAGTTCATCGAGAAGCTCGGGGACAAGATCATCTACGCCCACGTCCAGGACACGCGCGGGGACCTCGACGAGCACCTCGGCTACGGCATGGGAGTGATCGACTGGCAGCGCGCCCTCACCGCGACGCTCGAGACCGGTTTCCGCGGACCCTTCGTCGTGGAGTACCCCAGCTTCCACGGCCCCGACAAGACCGAGCGCTTTCTCCACGACCTCCGGTCCCTGGCGAAGATCGTCGATGCGCGGAGCGAGGAGTCCCGCGCCCGTCCCGAGGCCGGCCTCGCTCCGTGACCGCTCTCCCGGCGCCGCCCATCGTCACCGCGTAAGAGCCTATCCCAGCTTCCGCTCGAGAACCTCCTCCGCAAATCGCACCCCCGTCTTGTCCTTCGCAAAGTTATCGCGGAACCGCGTGTAAAAGTCCACCAGCCTCCGGTTCTCCTGCAAGTACATCATGAAATACCGCGCCGCCGCATGGTTCCCCCCGTGCGCGCCATCCGCCGCCCCCGCGCCGATCAGTATCAATATCCACGACGCGCCCATGAATGACGTGCTCATCCCACGCCCCCTTCCCACCTCAGAACCTCACCCGCCCGCAGTGACAGATCGCGACCGCCAGCGCATCCGCCGCGTCCTGAGGCCGCGGAAGCTCCGCCAGGCCCAGGATGACGCGCACCATTTCCTGCACCTGCGTCTTGTGCGCACCCCCGGCGCCGACCACCGACTTCTTCACCTCCGCCGGGGTGTACTCGCAGACCGGCAGGTTCTCAAGCGCCGCCGTCAAAACCGCAATCCCCCGCCCCTCCCCCGTGCGCATCGCACTCTGCATGCCCTTCCCCACGAAGAGCCGTTCGATCGCCGCCACCTCCGGCCGGTGCTCCCGGATCACCTCCAGAAGCCCCCGGTGAATCTGCACCAGCCGCTCCGGGTAGCTCATCCCCGTCCGCACCCGCACCGCCCCGAAGTGCACCGCCTTCATCTTCGAGCCCACGCAGTCCACGACCCCGTACCCGCACACCAGCGTCCCCGGATCGATCCCCAGTACCCGCATAAGGCTCCCCTGTTCCGTCAGTCCCCGGCTTATGGGGAGGTTTCCTTCGGAGGCGTTTCGCCGAGACCGAACCAAGGCCCCATCAGTTTCATCCGGTTCGCGAAGACCGTGGACGGAGCGGTCACCCCGGTGCCGTCGTAGAAGTCCACGCGCGAGAAAAGCTGGCGGAAATCGAGGTGTCGGTTCTCGTCCATGTTCCCGGGAGAGGTCCGCAAGGCGAACCGCGTCTCGTCGAGCGACACCCGCTTCCACGCCTCCGCGTGCTCCAGTTCGACGCGTGCCTGGTAAACCGACCCGTCCCGCTCGCACACCTGCACCAGGAGCACCGCCGGCCACTCACTCTGGTATTCGAAGACAAGCGCGGCCGCGGGCTTCACCGAGTACGGCCGGCTATGCAGCTCGTACCCGAAGAGCGATCTCGCCGGGTGTTTCACCAGGTAGCTCACATCGAGGTAGGCTTCGCCGCTTCCCGGCTCCCGGGCCATCCGCCCGCTCCCCTGGTAGATCTCCCATCCGTCCGCGTTCCCCGGCCGCACCGCGAACACGTAGTACGCCCCCACGCACGCCGCCACCGCCGCGATCACCGCCACTCCCCATCTCGTCGGCATGTGCATGAGCAAGACTTGTTCCCCCCTCGCCTTTCGTCATTTCCGTTTCGTCATCGTGCTTCTGGCCCCCCCCTCCCCCGGAGAAGGTTGGGGTGAGGGAGCCGTTCCCTCAGGCCTTCGGCCTTTCTGTCTTCTCCTCGCCGCTAGCCTCATTCTCCGCCTTCGCGTCGCGGAACTGTCGCTGGTAAAGCCCCCGATAGACCCCGCTCTTCTCCACCAGTTCCCGGTGCGTCCCCACCGACTCGATGCGCCCATGCTCCAGCACGATGATCTTGTCCGCCCGCTCCACCGTCGCCAGCCGGTGCGCGATCACGAACGTCGTCCGCCCGCGCTCAAACTCGCTCAGCGCTAGCCGGATCAGGTGCTCGCTCTCGCTGTCCAGCGAGCTTGTCGCCTCGTCCAGGATCAGCACCGCCGGGTCCTTGTAGATCGCCCTCGCGATCGCTATCCGCTGCCGTTGTCCCCCGCTAAGCAGCACCCCACCCTCCCCGATCACCGTGTCATATCCTAGCGGCATCCGTTCGACGAACTCGTGCGCGTGCGCCGCGCGCGCCGACGCCTCCATCCGCCCCTCGTCCACTTCCGCTCGCCCATACGCGATGTTCGCCCGCACCGTATCGTCGAAAAGCAGCACCTCCTGCGTCACCAGGCCGATCTGCCTCCGGATGCTCCGCAGGCTCGCCTCCGCGATGTCCCGCCCGTCGAAAAGGATCCGCCCCGACGTCGGGTCGTAGAACCGGCTCAACAGGTTCGCCAGCGTCGTCTTCCCCGCCCCCGACGCCCCCACGATCGCCGCCACCTCCCCCTGCGCCACCTCCAGGTCGATGTGGTCGAGCACCGGCGTCACCCCGTCGTAGCTGAAGCTCACGTGCTCGAATCGCACGCCCTGCGCCAGGTTCGCAAGCTCATACGCCCCCGGCGCCTCCAGCTTCTCTGATTCCATGTCCATGTATTCGAAAATCCGCTGCGCCGCCGCCTTCGCCGACTGATACCGCGTCTCCACGTTGGCGAGCTTCCGCAGCGGGTCGTACATCATCGCCAGCACCAGGAACAGCGTCATCACGCTCTCGGTCTTGACCGTCCCCGCGATGACGTAATACCCGCCCATGATCACCACCATCGCGCAGCCCACCAACCCGAAAAACTCCACCAGCGGTCCCGTCGCCACGTCCGCCTTCATCACCTTCAGGTTCTGCCGGAAGAGCTTCGCGTTCTCCCCGCGGAACCGCTCCTTCTCGTGCTCGTCCCCCTGGAAAATCTTTACGATCCGTATCCCGAGGAATGATTCGCTCAGAATCCCCAGCAGCTTCGCCTTGCTCTCCAGCGCCCGTCGCGCGCCGCGCTTCGCTTTCCGCGCCAAAAGGCCCACCCCCAGCACCACGAAAGGCATCACCGCAAGCGAAACCAGCGTCAGTCCCGGCGCAAGATACAGCGCGTACCCCAGGTACCCCGCTAGGTTCAGCGGCTCCCGGATCGTCTTCCCGAAAATCGTGTCCAGTCCCTGCTCCACGTTCACCATGTCGTTGGTGAACCGGCTCATCACCTGCGAGTTCCGCGCCTGCGTGAAAAAACCGATCGGCAGGTCGATGACGTTCCGGTACAGCGCGTTCGAAATGTCGATCGCCCCGCGCTGCGCCACGTAGCTCGTGTAATACTCCTGCAACCCCTTCGTCAGCCCCTGCAGCGCCTTCACCGCCACCAGCGCCGACATGATGACGATGAGCGCGCCCAGCCGGTGCTCCAGGCAATACTCCGTCAGCCGTCCCAGCGGCTCCTTAAAGGGCCCCAGCCAGTCGTGGTCCGATAGGCCCTTCAGCGACTGCGGCCCCTTCTCATGGAAGAACGTCTCGAACACCTTCAGGATCATCGGCAGGCTCGCCACGTTCAGCCCAACGCTCACCACCCCAAGGGTCACCCCCAGGAAGAGCCGCGTCTTGTAACGCGCAACGTAGTGCCACAGTCGCCCGAGTGTGTTCACGAACGTTTCTCCAGAAATCCCCGCACCGCTTCGTACACGTCGTCCACCGTGATGTCCCTCATGCACTCCGCGTCCTCGCACAGCTCGCGAAAACACGGGGCGCACTCCCGCTTGCTCGAGAAAACCCGCGCCCCGCCACCGTACGGCCCCGTTCGCTCAGGACTCGTCGGGCCGTAGAGACTCACCACCGCACGCCCCAGCGCCACCGCTAGGTGCATCGGCCCCGTGTCGTTCGCCACCACCGCGCTCGCCTTCTCCAGGATCGCCGCCGACTGCTTCACCGTTGTCGAGCCCGCAAGGCTCGCCGAGCGTTCCGTCATCATCCCGCGGATCCGCTCCACCAGCGGCCCGTCCGCCCCCGACCCCAGAAACAGCACCGCCGCCCCCAGTTCATGCGCGACGCGGTCGCCCAGCGCCGCGAAACAATCCGCAGGCCACCGCTTCGTCTGCCACCGCGACGAAGGAAGCACCACCACCAGCGGCCGCCCGCCCAAACCCTCCGCGGCGAGCGCCTTGCGCGCGAACTCCCGCGCCTCGTCACCCACCGCCACGTGGAACACCGGCCGCTCGCTTAACACGAGGCCCAGCGTCCGCGCCGCATCGAGATACCGGTCCACCGCGTGCACCGGCGCCTCGCCCTTCCGCCGCGGCACCCGCACGTTATAGAACAACCACCCCAACTCCCGGGCGTCCGCGAACCCCACTCGCCGCTTCGCACCCGTCAGGTAACTCAGCAGTCCGCTCCGAAAGAGCCCCTGCAGGTCCACCACCAGGTCGAACCGTCCCCGGCGCAGCGTCCGCACGAACCCCCGCATCTCCCGCCCCTTCCGCGCGAATCCCGTCAACCCGCCCCACCGTTCCCGCTCGAACAGAATCACCTCGTCGAGGTCCGGATGTCCCGTTAAGAGGTCCGCGTTCGCCCGCGCCACCACCCACGCAATGTGCGCCTCGGGATAGTTCCGCCGCAGCGCCTCCAGCACCGGCAGACTGTGCACGATGTCCCCGAACGCGCTCGGCTTCACAATCAGTATTCTCGCGGCGTCGCCGCAGAGCCGTGGAGCGGAAGAGCCGGGAGCCGGTGACGCCACCCGCGACTGCTCAACGGCGGTCTCCTGCTCACCTGTTCCCCTGTTCAAGAACACCCCCCGCTTTCCAGGTTATTCGCTTTGGTGGGACAGGCATTCTTGCCTGTCGCCATTCCATGTAGTGCGCCCACCCATGGGGCGCTCTTCCCTCGTCCCTTTTTTTGCCGTTTCACCCCTCTCCCTCCATAGGCCTGTCCCGAATTCGTCGTCGGGAGGGAGAGGATACAGGGCCTGCCCTCCGTAGTCCCGATTGTCTAATCGGGACTCTCCTATCTGCAATTCCGCCGCCCGTATCCTGTTATAACATTGTTATAACATCGGCGCCCTTCGTCATTCCCGTTTCGTCATTAAATCGACATTAGTCATTAGCAGGGCGCTAAAGAAGTCTCCCACGTGTCATTCTGAGGCGCCCTGCGCCGAAGAATCTGGCTCCCCCTGAGACCAAGGTGGCGATTTTCGCGGAAAACGCGGACCTTCTTTCAACTCCGTGGCCAGATCCTTCGCTTCGCTCAGGATGACAGGACTTCTTTAGCCGCCTGTTAGAATTTAGTCATTCGTCTCTGTCCTTGGTGCCTTGGGGGTGAGATGTCTGTTTCCCGCTGTTGTTTCTTTCACCCGTGATTCTCTTGTCTTACCCTCTCCTCTGTGCCCTCTGTGGTGAAATTCTTGGGGTTTCTCCCCGAACCGCGTATTCCCTCTGCAGTTAAAGAGCCATTACTCGCCCTTTCGCCCCGCTTCCCAACATCTCAATTTTTCCTGGATTCGTTCCTCAATCTCCGCCATGAACTCCCTCCTTCGCCACTCCGCCATCCCGCTCCCCGACAGGTATTCGTCCAAAAACCGCATCCGGTCCGTCGCCCGCACGTCCCCGGCTTCCTCCGTCACGAACCCCGCCGCGAGTCGCGCTATGTCCCTCGCGCGCTCTCCCTCCGACACGGTCTTTCGATGCCGGATCCCCTTGAAATCCACCAGCGTAAAGTGCATCTCTCCCGCCTTCGCTCCCTCCCCGCGGCTTACCAGGATGTTCGCCGGCTTCAGGTCCCGCTGCGTGAACCCTCGCTCGTGCAGCCTCCGGACGAGGCGCCCCAGCGACCGCGCTAGGCGTCGCCCAAGTCGCCTCGTCTCCGCCGATGCGTCCTTCGTAAACGTCAGGCGGACGAACTCCGCTAGGTTCCCGGCGTTCTCCACCTTCCGCGTCACTAAAACGCTCTCACGCAAGCACCCCAGCGTCCGGCTCTCCATTGCCGATAGCGGCTCCGCCGCCGGGATTCCCCGCGCCAGGAGCGCGTGCGCGCTCCGCCACTCACTCGTTGCCCCCACGCGCCGAAAGAACGTGCGGAAGAGCCGTAAACCCCACTCGCGCCGCTCGTCCTTCACCACTATCGTACAGCTCTCGGGCCCGAAATCAATCCTCTGCTCCCACACCCGCGTCCCACCCGACTCCTTCAGCAGCACCGCGTCGGGCATCACGCGACCACGCTCCGGGATCCCCGCGAGCACCTCAGGCTCCAGTCGCATCAGTTCTCGCACCGTGTGCCCGCGCATCCGCCCCAGGCGAAACCGCCGGAACCCCCGGTTCGTCCCCACGCAATATCGGTCCCGCCGCGACCAGAGCCGCTCCCGCGCACGCACCGTGTGCTCCTCCACAAGCCTCGCATACGCGTCCCGGTGCTCCTCAAGGAACGGTATGCCGCGCACGTATTCCTTCCAGAACCTGAGTCGCGTCGTTCGCGACACGGCCCCCAAAAAAAACCGGTTGAGCTGCGTGAGGTTGGCGATCCGCGCGCCCAGTGCCAGCGGCCTCCGGCGGTTCTCCACGGCGAGGTCGGTCATCGCCGTCCACCCGGCCTCGCTCATCGCGTCCTTCACGAGGAACAGGTTGTGCGCATGCAGGTGTCGGTGAGCCACCCCCCGGTCGTGCAGGCGCCGAAAGAATCGTGCGAGCCCCGTCGCCCCGCGCCGGAGCGCCCGGCCGTGCTCCGCACCGTCCAACTTCGATAACTCCTCCGTGACGAACCGGTCGAGAGGCGTCGCGTCCGACTTCGCCTCCATGATGATAGCGTCCTCGCGCAGCACCCCCGCCGCTCGACGCGTCCCCGCCGCTAGGCACCGCACCGTCGCGATGCCCCGCCGCTCGAGCTCCAGTCCCGCGTTCCATTCCTTCATCCCGCGGCCCTGCCGCACCAGGTCCCGCATCAGGTCCCTCAGACGGGGCCGCAGGAATATTCTCACCACGATCTCGAGTGCCGGCGCCCGCGCGCGAGGAAGACTCGCCTCGAACACCATCCGCCGCGGCGATTTCCTCACGAGGCGCGCCGACGGGTGCTCCGCGAGTTTCCACACGTCCAGCGCCCCGGCCTCGACCAGAAACTCGGCGACCTCCTCGCGCACCGCCCACCGCATCCCGTTCACCGTCACTTCACGGACGCCTCCCGCGGCCGAGCCCCTCCCGTCAATGGATGGAGATGTCTCTGTCATCAGTCCTGCACGACCCCCGGCCTCGCAGCCCGTTGAAAACGTCTTCGGATCCTTACTTATGTGGCACAGGCGCCCGCGCCTGTGCATTCTTCTCCCCAGCCGAGGGCGGCTGGGCCACATTTCTATCGGCCTGCCGCTTCGTCCATCAAATCCGCGTACCGTCCCGCCCAGTCCGATACGGCGTACCGTCCCGTAAGCGACCGTCGTCCCGCCTCGCCCAGCTTCCGCCGGTACTCCGCATCCTCGATCAGTCTCCCGAGCGCCGCGACCCACTCCTCGCGGTTCTTCGCCGCGAGGCCGTTCTCTCCGTCCCGCACGATCTTGCTGTTCACCCCCACCGGCGACGCCACCACCGCCGCGCCCACGGCCATGTACTGCAGCAACTTGAACCCGCACTTCCCTCGTGTCCACACGTCATCCGACAGCGGCATCACCCCGATGTCGAAACTCCGCAGGTCCTCCGCCTCATCCGCCAATGACCATCGCTTCTCCACCGTCTCGATACCCATCGCACCCGGAAACCTGTCCGAAACCACCTTAAGCACCGCCGACCTGTACCGCCGCGCGATGTCCCCAAAGACCTCACGAAGTCCTTCCAGGTACATCACGGTGCTGTGACTCCCTATCCACCCGATCACCACTCTTCCATCCGTCCGCCCCCCTCGCGCTCCCCTCGGACTCATCTGCGTGTCATCAATGCACGTGGGAATCACCGTCGCTCGCCCACCGAAACTCTCCGCTAAACTCGCTAAATACTCGTTCCCCGCTATCACTTTATCCGCTGCCCGTATCATGCGCCTGAACCGCCATGCCCGTCCCCGGCTCTCCAGTTCCGCACGGTTTGAGTCGCGATAAAGCACAGCATCATCGTAGTCAAACACCAGTTTCTTGCTGCACCACCGCAGCATCTTTGCCTGTCCACCGCGCAAAAGCTTCCTCAAAACCACCACTACATCCGCACCTCGAAGCCCCATAAACTGCTTAATTCTGCCGGGTAAACCATCAGGAATCACCCACTTTTCCACGTACCAACCACGCTTTTCCAAGGTCGGAATGAACACATCCACCCTATGCCGGACGCATACGTCGCCCAAGTCCGGAACCAGATAGATGATCCGTCTCGCCCTCGCGGTCTCTGCCATCTCTTGCCCCCCTGTCTCTTATCCTAAACCTTGGGGATTCTAGGCCTTATCTCCAGTTGATTCAAGGATTTTCGGCGATTGCCGATGGCCGTTTCCCCCCGCATCTGAGGGCCTTTTTCGGGGCTTTTTCGGGCCATTTTCGGCCGCTCGAAATGCCCTCATTGTCACATCAAAGGTCGGCCTCGGCCCCTCTCAAGCCGCAATACCTTGACAAATAAGGGCTTGCGGCGTATTGGCCCTCGCGTTTCCGGGTGCCGCCCGGCATGCGAGCTGGAAGCGCTTTTTCCTGCCACCATGGCCCACGCAACTCTTTGCAGTCACAGGGTTTAGGACGCCCCATTTTTTTCGTTCCCCCCTCGTCTTTTCCTTAGACTTCCCACCCCCCCTTTACTACCATGACAGTCCATCCAAGGTGGCCTGTTTCCCAGTTTCCAGCCACGCCGGAACTCGGTGTCACATAATAAGATACGGCGAATTCTTCGCCCGGTGGAGCCGCATGAGCGCAATAGATGGCAGCCGCTGGCAGGACGTCTTGGCCGAAATCCGCAAGACCCTGCGAAAACAGCAGTACGACACTTGGTTCAAAAGGGTACAGTTCACCTCCTCGGCGGGCGAAGAGATCCAACTCATCGTCCCCAATCGCTTCTACGCCGACTGGCTCGAGAACAACTACCGCTCGACCGTGGAGGCGGCAATCCGCACGGTCTTCGGGGGCGAACCCCGGGTGCATTTTGAGGTCGACTCCTCGCCGCGCGGCTCCCGCGCGGAAGCCGACGACGAGGAGCTCGCGCCGAATCCGCGGTCACTTGCCCTCAACAAGGCTTTCCAGCTCAATGCGTTTGTCGTGGGGAACTGTAATCGCCTGGCCCAGGCGGCCGCGCGGAGCGTGGCGGAGTCTCCCGGCGCCGTCTATAACCCGCTCTTTGTTCACGGGCGCGTGGGAATGGGCAAGACGCATCTCCTGCAGGCGGTCTGTCATCGGTTCCTGGAGTTGCACCCGGGCGGGGCGGCGGCCTATGTCGGGGCGCAGGCGTTCGTCACGGAACTCGCGCGCGCAAAGGAAGAAGACCGCCTCGACGCATTTCGCGCGCGGTACCGGGCCCTGTCTCTTCTCGCCTTCGACGACGTGCAGCTCCTGGCCGGCAAAGACGCCTCGCAGGAGGAGTTTTTCCACATCTTCAACGAGCTTCACAGCCAGAAGCAGCAGGTCGTGGTCTCCGCCGACCGGCCGCCCCAGGAGATCGACAAACTTTCCGACCGGCTCGTCTCGCGTCTGCGATGGGGACTCATCGTGAACCTCGATCGGCCCGACCGCGAGACGAAGCTCGCCGTCCTCGCGACGAAGGCCGCCGCCCGGCGAATGACCGTCCCCGCGGACGTCCTGGAATTCCTGGCCACCGAGGTGGATGGGAGCGTTCGGGACCTGGAGGCGGCGCTGGTGCGTCTCGCGGCGTTCGCGTCGCTCGGCCAAAAGCCCATCCGTGTCGCGGTGGCGCGGGAAGCCCTCGCGGCCCAGGACTCGAAGCGTTCGCGCGTGATCAGCGTCCCGCAGATCCAGGACGCCGTCACGCGGCACTTCGGCCTCAAGGCCGAGGAACTGCTGTCCAAGAGACGGTCGCGCTCCGTCGCGTTTCCCCGACAGGTCGGCATGTTCCTTGCGCGCCGGCTCACGAACCTGTCCTTCGACGAAATCGGCGTATTCTTCGGCGGGCGCGATCACACGACCATCCTCTATGCCTGCGAAAAAATAGAAAAACAGTCGGCAAAAGACCCGGCGCTTGCGTCCAGCATCGAAGAGATCACGCAGGTGCTCAATAAGGAACTCGAAGCGGAAATGTAGTCTCCGCCGCGCCGGGGCAAACGTGTCAGTAACCTGGCAGCAATTCAGGTCGTTACTGACGCACAGGGACGTTCGGCTCGAGGGAAAGTTCCGCCCAGTCAGCAATATCGGCGTCACGAAGCAGTTGCTATCGTCACGCTGACACCATCCAGCCGGACAAGTCTTGCGCCAAGTACTTTAACGGGCACGAGTTGCGGTGTGCCCTCTCGAAGTTACGCACCGGAAAGTCCGTTACTCTTATTACTACTATCTTCTAAGTACTCTAAAAGAAAAGAAATAGGAGGGCGGTTCGATGAAGCTCAAATGTGAACGCGCGGCGCTGTATGAAGCGGTGCAGCTTGCCGGTGCACTTGCATCAACAAAGATGGCCAAACCCATCCTCCAGAACGTGAAGATGGTTGCGGAGAACAAGCGTCTGGACGTGATGGCCACGGACCTCGAGGTAGGCATTCGGTTTCGCCTGGAGAATGTGGAGATCGGCCGGACCGGTTCCGCCGCGGTGTCGGCGAGCCGGCTCCTCGGAATCCTCCGCGAGTCGCCCGACGACCAGATGGACATCGAGGTGAACGAGCGCAAGTGCGTGGTGCGTGGGAGAGACAGCACGTTCGACATGCTGGGCGACGACCCGGCGGACTTCCCCGAGGTTCCCGAGATGATGAAGACCTGCCCGGTCGAACTGTCCCGGGCCGACTTCGTGGACATGGTCGATAAGACGGTCTTCGCAGTGGCGAGCGAAAGCACGCGATACGCCCTCAACGGCGTCTGTTTCGTCTTCAGCCCCAACCACATCGAGATGGTAGCAACCGACGGGAGGCGCCTCGCCCACATCCGCAAGAAAGCGAAGGGCGTAGGGGCCGACATGGGCAGCATCATCGTCCCGGCCAAGGCCCTCCAGCACGTCCGGCGGGTGCTCATCGAAGAGGACGAGTCGGTCGGCATCAAGGTGGACCAGAACAAGATCCTCTTCCAGAGCTCGCGGGCGCTCGTCAGCTCGGTGCTCGTCGAGGGACACTTCCCGCCGTACAAGGAAGTCATCCCGAAGGACTGTGACAAGAAGGTGACGCTGAAGCGGGAGGCGTTCCTGGGCGCAATCCGCCGGGCGGCGCTCCTCACCACCGAGGAAGCCCGCTCCGTGCGACTCGATTTCTCCAAGGACGCGCTGGTTCTCACGAGCGAAGCCCCCGAGGCCGGCAAGGCCGAGGTGAAACTGGCCGTGGACTACTCCGGCGATAACCTGTCGATCGCCTTCAACCCGAACTTCCTCATGGACGTGCTGCGCGTGCTGAGCGGGGACGACGTGTTCATGGAGATGAAGGACTCCACCCGCCCGGCGGTGCTGCGCGAGGACGGGGAGTACCTCTACGTCGTGATGCCCATCAACATCATGGGGGAGTGAAGGAGTCGTGACGCCCCACCGACGACCCGTCCACACGCTGCGGGAGGCCGTGGCGTCGTTCCTCGAGACTTCGGGTCTCGCCCGGCAGACCCTCGCGGACCAGATCGGCCGGGCGTGGCTGGACATCGTGGGCGCGGAAGTGGCCGCTCACACGAAGCTCGCCCGGACCATTCACGGGGGGGTCCTGCGGGTGGAAGTGGATTCCGCGACGCTCATGGGCGAGCTCGCCGGGTTCCGCAGGCCTGCGCTCCTCAAGGGTCTCCAGGAGCGGGTTCGGCGCAAGCACATCGAGGAGATCCGGTTCGAGTTGTCCAGCGGTTCCTGACGGAGAGACTGTTTTGGCGAAGGAAAAAAACGGACAAGCCGGCGCGCAGAAATACGACGCGTCGAGCATCAAGGTGCTGGGGGGCATCGAGGCGGTGCGCAAACGCCCCGCGATGTACATCGGCGACACGACCACCCGCGGACTCCACCACCTCGCCTGGGAAGTGGTCGACAACGCCGTGGACGAGGCGATGGCCGGCGTCTGCACCACCATCGACGTGACGATAAACGCCGACGGGTCGCTCAGCGTGCGGGACAACGGCCGCGGGTTCCCGGTGGACGAGCACAAAGAGCAGAAGATGCCGGCGCTCGAGGTCATCATGACCATGCTGCACGCCGGCGGGAAGTTCGACCACCAGAGCTACAAGGTCTCGGGGGGACTGCACGGGGTCGGCATCACCGTGGTGAACGCCCTCAGCGAGTGGCTGGAGGTGGAGAGCCGGCGCGACGGACACGTCTATCACCAGGATTACGCCCGCGGGGAAAAGAAGACCCCGCTCCAGAAGTTGGGCCAGTCCAAGACCTCGGGCAGCAAGGTCACCTTCAAGCCCGACCCGCAGATCTTCCAGGTCACCGTGTTCGACTACGAGACGCTCGCCGCGAGGCTCCGCGAGCTCTCGTTCCTCAACGCCGGACTCCAGCTGCGTCTCAAGGACGAGGTGACGGGCCGCGAGGTCGCCTTCAAGCACGACGGCGGGCTCAAGAATTTCGTCAAGTTCCTCAACGAGGGGAAGGAAGTCGTCCACAAGGACATCATCTCCTTCGCCCACGAGGAGAACCAGATCCAGACGGAGGTCGCGCTCCAGTACAACGACGG
>Ga0182017_10001548_pt1 | contig 17684 bp, 17 predicted proteins | sample 712E3DmetaG_FD_120492 | JGI IMG/M metagenome (GOLD analysis project Ga0182017, IMG submission 120492) | Permafrost microbial communities from Stordalen Mire, Sweden - 712E3D metaG | ecosystem: Environmental > Terrestrial > Soil > Wetlands > Permafrost | place: Sweden: Stordalen | collected... | reverse complement strand
ATGTCCCATAAGGCTACAGCAACGAATCGTCCGGCCCATTCGGACCCTCTTTCATCGCTTCCCAAAGAAAGTGTGCCGCCTGCTGCCCCGGCGATGAGCAAAGAAGAGGAAATCCTGCTCAATCTCTCGCTGTCATTTCCACGTATGGCACAGCGCATAGCCGAACGCATCGATGCCTCGAACCTGGAGCACCCTCTCGTCAAACGCCTCTTCGCAGCGGTCCTCGCTCTTGATCCTGATGAGGAACTCACTCCTGAGAAGATCATGACAGTTTGCAGCACCGAGGAGCGGAACGTTATTTCCAAGTCCTCCATCGATCCCGGTATCGACATGGATGAGGTCTTTCAAAATGTCGAAGGCTGTATCAGGAAAATTGCAGTCAAAGGGATTGACAGGAGGATCGTCGTTGCGAAGAACGAAGGGAATGAGAAAGAACTCAGCCTGCTTCATCTTGAAAAAAGCCGACTTCTGCAAAAGCCCGTTGGACTTTTTCAACCAAAAAAACCAAAATAGAGTAGTGAGGTATTCTTGACCGACCCCTTTGACGTCTACAAAAATGGCTTCGACGATGGAGAAGATGACGAGTCCGTCCGGAATCTCTCCGAGGAAGATCTCTTCCCGGAAGGAGATGCCGTGGAGACTGCCGAGACAAAGAGCGACTCCGATCAGGAGTTCGACCCTCTCAAGTCTTACCTGAAAGGTATCAGCACGCTTCCACTGCTTACCAAGGAAGGGGAAGTCGAAATTGCGCGCCTGATCGAACATGGCAAGGAACGGATCGAGGGTGCCCTCTTCACTATCCCTTTCATATTCAAAAAACTCATCATGCTTGGCAGGCTCGTGGAGAACGGCGAAGCCCCCCTCATTGACCTGATACAGGATGGCGAAGACCTTTCAGATGAAGATATCCTGAAAGAGAAAGAGCGGTTTGCACGCATTACTGCGGAGATCGCAGCCCTTACTGATAAGAGACAGCGACTTTTGGCTAGTTGTGCAACCAGCCGAAACAAAGAAAGCCTGCGGCGGGTATCCACGAAATCCGCTACCGCAGAGGAAAAAATAACAGAGAATAAGGCGCTGATCATAGCGAAGATAAAAGAGCTCAACCTGAAAGTCGATGTTGTAAACGCCTTTTTCGAAGAGTTGAGAAAGATGGGTGAACAGATAGAAAGCCTCCAGTCAAAGGTCCGCATGCTCAAGAAGCCTGGCACCGATAGAGAAGTGAAGGAACATCTTTCAGAAATAGCACGCATAGAAGAATCCTTCGGTGTAGGCAGCAATGAAATCATTAAGATCGCTCAGGAGGTCCTCAATGCCGATCTTGATGTTGGCAAGGCAAAGAGCAGGCTCGTTGAAGCAAACCTAAGGCTCGTAATCAGCGTCGCAAAGAGATATATCGGCAAAGGCCTTACACTCGGGGACCTGATCCAGGAAGGGAATATTGGACTTATGCGCGCCGTCGACAAGTTTGAATACAGGAGGGGCTACAAGTTCAGTACTTATGCCACATGGTGGATACGGCAGGCCATCAGCAGGTCGCTGGCCGATCAGTCGCGGACCATCAGAATACCGGTCCACATGATAGAAAATATAAACCTGATCAACAGGACCGCAAAACAGCTGGTACAGGAAGAGGGTGCAGATCCAAACGTTGAAGATATCTCGAAACGGGCGAAAATCCCGGTCAGCCGTGTGCGCAGTATCATGAAGATAACGAAGGAACCCATATCGATCGAGACCCCCATAGGCGATGATGAAGATGCAATGCTCAAGGATTTCATCGAAGACAAATCCATTCAATCCCCGCTTGACCTCGCCATACAGGACGATCTGAAGACCCAGATCGACAAGGTTCTGTGCACTCTTTCGCCTAAAGAACAGCTCGTGATTCGGAGAAGGTACGGTCTGGGGGAAGATGCTCCACACACTCTCGAAGAGGTTGGGCAGGAATTCGAAGTGACTAGGGAAAGGATACGCCAAATAGAGGTCAAGGCGATCCGCAAACTTAAGCATCCATCGCGGAACAAGTGGCTAAGGGACTTTCTTAATAAACCGTAATCCCAGCCTGTAATTTTCTTGTTCTCATTGACAGAGTCATGGCAATCCTATTATTATAATTGTTACTTTTTTTTGCGCATTTTACTTCATTTTTGTCGATATCGACATCGACGGCTGATAAGGTTAATCAGTTGCAATCATGGATAGCGGAGGTCTTCATGTCAGGACATTCCAAATGGTCACAGATAAAGCATAAAAAAGCGAACACCGACGCCAAAAAAGGCAAGTCTTTCACTAAAATAGTCAAAGAAATAACCGTTGCGGCCCGTTCCGGCGGCGACCCAGACGGTAATCCCAGGTTGCGGCTCGCCATTGACAAGGCAAAAGAAGTAAATATGCCTTCCGAAAACATTAAAAAGGCAATAATGAAAGGCACCGGAGAACTGCCGGGCGTAAACTATGAGGAAGTCATCTATGAGGGCTATGGTCCTGGGGGCGCGGCAGTCCTGATGGACGTTCTGACAGACAATAAAAACAGGACCGTCTCCGAGATACGCCATATACTCTCAAAAAATGGTGGAAACCTCGGCGAATCAGGCTGCGTCGCGTGGATATTCGACAAGAGAGGGTACATACTCGTCGATAAGGCAAAGGTTGATGAAGACACGCTGATGTCCATCGCCCTCGATGCGGGCGCTGAAGATATGAAAAACGACCCTAAAGAAGACAATTACGAAATCATCACCGCGCCGGAAACCCTTGATACGGTCAAGAATGCAATCGCCGGTCATAAGATGGACATATCTCTCGCCGAGGTCACAATGCTTCCAAAAAATTATGTGCCTCTTGAAGGCAATGCCGCCGAGCAAATGATAAGGCTGATAGATGCACTCGAAGACCATGACGACATTCAGAACGTTTATGCGAATTTCGATATCGCAGACGACACCCTCAAGTCGTGATTTATTATAAACTAAGCGCTATTGACAGTTTCAATCATGACGGTAGACAATAGTTAATATATGTTCGAGCCAATACGTATTACATTCAAGCGAAAATTCCTTGCCGGACTCGTAATTACCGTACCAGTTACGCTCACCATTGTTGTCATCGCCAGCCTCTTCAAATTCATAGACGGGATTCTGGGTCAGTTCTTCGATATGTTCCTGGGTATGCATATAGCCGGCCTCGGCTTTATTGCTGCCGTCGGCATCATCTTCCTGGTCGGAATAATATCTACGAATGTATTCGGGAAAAGGGTACTTAACCTGATAGAATATATTTTCCTGAACATCCCGGTATTCAAGAGCATCTATACGTCCCTGAAGCAGCTTATCGATGCCTTTTCGCCTGACAGCAAGGGGTCTTTCAACAAATTCGTAATTGCTGAATATCCCCGTGCAAGCTGCTATGCCTTCGGCTTTCTCACTAAAGAATGCACGGTACGATACGATAACGAAGAATTAAAGCTGAAGACGGTCTATATCCCGACCAACAACCTTTACATGGGCGAGATAGTGCTGCTGGACGACAGGAGCATAACCTATACCAACATCCCGATTGAAGAAGGCATACGCATAGTACTCTCCGGAGGCATTGCAACACCCGCACTCATCACAGCGACAAAGGAAGGAGCTTAGTGGGACTCTACACGGTAATCCTCGCTGCCGGTCTCGGCACAAGAATGAAATCATCGACACCTAAGGTACTGCACACGATAAACGGCAAACCGATTATTAGCTACGTTTTCGAGGCTGCCCGCGCTTTAAAACCCCTACAGATTGTAGTCGTTATCGGCCCGGAAAGCAACGGCATACAGGAAGCACTCAGGGACGAGAGAGTTACATTTGCAGTCCAGAAGGAACCCAAAGGTACTGCAGACGCGCTGAGAACTGCTTCCAGGAAACTTGTGGGATTGAAAACTGGCAAAGGAACGGTCCTGATCCTGAGCGGCGATACGCCTCTGGTAAACCCGCTGACTCTTCAGCAATTGGTTACAGTCCATAAGCGCAAGAGGGAATCTCTTTCGGTCCTCTCTTTTATCGCCGGAGGCGATCATGCCTATGGCAGAATAGTTAGAGATGGTGACAATTTGACCTCAATTGTCGAAGACAAGGACGCGACCGAGGAACAGAAAACAATTTCTGAAGTCAACAGTGGCATCTATGCTATGGAGTCTTCGATACTCGCTCTTCTTAGAGAGGTCAACATGAACCGACAAAAGGGGGAGTATTATCTGACCGACATCGTAGGCATAGCAGCCCGCAGGGGATATCGCGTCGGTTCGCATGTGCTGGGCTACGAAACTGAATTGACCGGTATCAACACAAGAAGGGAACTCTGCATGGCAGGACTGTACCTGAGAGACAGGATTGTTTCGAAATGGTTCGACAAAGGGGTATCGTTCATCGATCCGGAATCCGTAATGATCGATCCGGACGCGACGATCGGCATGGATACGGTCATCTATCCCAATGTCTTCATCGAGGGAAAGAGCATGATCGGCAGCAACTGCAAGATCTATCCCAACACCCGCGTCATTGACAGTACAATCGGCGACAATGTCATCATCAAAGATTCCTCCGTTATCGAATCCTCAAACATACAGGATCGTGCAGAGGTGGGTCCCTTTGCCCACCTCAGGCCAGGTTCCATAATAGGGGTTTCTGCAAAGATCGGCAACTTTGTCGAGATCAAGAAATCAGTCATCGGTAACGGCACAAAGGCGTCGCACCTCAGCTACCTGGGGGATGCCGAAATCGGCGATCATGTCAACATCGGCGCCGGTACCATAACCTGCAATTATGATGGATTGAATAAATACAAAACAGTTATAGAAGAAGGAGTTTTCGTCGGAAGCGATACGCAGCTTGTCGCACCAGTTAAGGTCGGAAAAGGAGCTTATATAGGCGCCGGCTCGACAATTACCAAGGATGTTCCGCCCATGGCGCTTGCAGTTTCCCGGACATCCCAGAAGAATATCGAGAAATGGGCGGAGGGAAAGTCCGACGGGAAAGATAAACACAAAACCAAATAATAACTACTCTGTAAATTGTTAATCAGCAAAGGAGGCAGACATGTGCGGCATCATCGGATATATCGGATACAGAAAAGCCATCCCGATAGTGATGGAAGGCCTCAAGAGGCTGGAATACAGGGGATATGATTCTGCCGGGATCGCTTATTTCGCCGACGGGGACATAAATGTCAAGCGCTGCAAGGGCAAGATCCAGCAACTCGACTCTATCGTCGACGCCCAGAAAATCGAAAGCACGTCCGCCATCGGCCATACCCGCTGGGCTACTCATGGAAAGCCCTCCGATGAAAACGCCCATCCTCACAGGTCCGGGGGGATAGTACTGGTCCACAACGGCATAATCGAGAATTATGTCGAACTTAAACATAAACTTCAGGCCGAAGGTTTCGTCTTCACGTCCCAGACAGACACCGAGGTGCTCTGTCATCTAATCAACAAATATGCTTCCACCCTCCCGCTTGAAGATGCAGTAAGGTCTGCACTGAAGGAAGTCCGCGGTGCCTACGCCTTTGCCGTCATCGATAAAAGAGAACCTGACAAGATCGTCGCAGTAAGAAAGGAGAGTCCGCTCGTCCTGGGTCTAGGCGATAATGAATATTTTCTGGCATCTGATGTGCCTGCGTTTATCAGCTATTCACGGGAGGTAATCTTCCTCGATAATAATGAAATGGCCGTAATGCATAGGGATGGGATTGTCATTACCGATTTCGAGGGCAACCCGGTGAACAAGAATGTCGTAACTATATCCTGGAGCCCTTCGATGGCCGAAAAAGGTGGATACCGCCATTTCATGCTCAAGGAGATCAATGAGCAGCCAAGGTCCATTTCGGATACCATCAGGGGAAGAGTATTCCCTGAAAAGGGTGAGGTCGACATCGGAGAATTCGGACTGAATGCTGAAGTCCTCAGCAAGATCGATAAAATATTCATCGTTGCCTGTGGCACCTCGTACCACGCAGCAATGGTTGGCAAATACATGATCGAAGAGCTTGCAAGGGTCCCGGTAGAGATCGATATCGCCTCGGAATTCAGATACCGTGCACCGATCATGGGAGAAAAAACTCTGTTCATTGCAATAACTCAATCAGGTGAGACTGCTGATACACTGGCAGCCATGCGGGAAGCCAGGAGACTCGGGGCTTCTGCCCTGACTATCTGCAATGTGATCGGCAGCACCGCATCCAGGGAGGCAGACTACGTATTCTACACTCATTCCGGACCGGAGATAGGCGTGGCGTCCACCAAGGCCTTCTCGGCACAGATAGTTGCCTTATACCTGTTTGCAGTCGCTATTGGAAAAAACAAGGGCACTATCGATGTCGGGACTGCAACTTCGCTTATCGATGACCTGCTGCGTCTTCCGGGAAGTATCGAGGCCGCACTGGAACTCGACGGCAAGATACACTCCATATCCAAAGAACTATTCAAGGCGAAAGACTTTCTATACCTCGGCAGGGGCATACAATACCCCATCGCTCTCGAGGGGGCGTTGAAGCTTAAAGAGATATCATACATACATGCAGAGGGCTATGCAGCGGGCGAAATGAAGCACGGTCCAATAGCTTTAATCGATGAAGAACTCCCGGTTGTTGTCCTTGCCCCGTCAGGCCGCCTATTTGAAAAGGTCCTGTCCAACATGGAGGAAGTCAATAGCAGGGGCGGCATCCTGCTCACGCTGGCCACCACAGGTCATGAGGCCATTACCAAGCTGTCTCGTTACTCTCTTCTCATGCAGGGAAGCAACAGCTACCTCAACACCGTTATCTTAACTATTCCACTTCAGCTTCTCGCCTATCATATAGCTGTACTTAGAGGCTGTGATGTCGATCAGCCTAGGAACCTTGCCAAGAGCGTAACTGTAGAGTAGCCTCAGCATGAGTTAGCGGTTTATGGATGGTCGGCCCTGTCCTTTTATAGGGTCCTGTATGGTATACTTAAGGAGACGATAATGGCTAAAGATGTTTTATTAGAGGATCTTAATCCCCAGCAAAGAGAAGCAGTTCTTCATGCTCATGGTCCCCTGCTTATACTGGCCGGCGCTGGGAGTGGTAAGACGCGCATTATCACCTGCAGATTTTCTAATCTTGTCAAAAAGAAAAAATTTTCGCCTTCATCAATTTTCACAGTGACGCTGACCAACAAGGCCGGAGAGGAAATGAAAGAGAACATCTCCAGGTGTCTTGACTGCGATCACAAACAGAACTGGATCGGCACGTTCCATTCCCAGTGCAACAAGATACTTAGAAAAGAGATAAAAGCCGTCGGCTTCAAGCCCGACTTCGCTATTTACGACGATGACGACCAGAGTTCTCTTATCAGGCACATACTGAAAGAATTCAATATCTACGAGGCCCTTTACAAAGGGGTTGCTTCCCGAATAGGCATACTGAAGGCCTCGATGATCAGCCCAGAGGATTTCCTGTCACAGGGAGACGGCTTCAGCTTTGATGAAAAGCTCGGCAGGGTTTATCTGAGATACCAAGATGAGTTGCAGCGGTCCAACTCGCTCGACTACGACGACCTTGTAAGGCTGACAGTCAAGTTGTTCGATGAGAACCCTAAAGTCCTGCATAAGTACCAGGAAATGTTTCCAGCTATCCTGGTCGATGAATTCCAGGATACCAACCGTGCCCAATTTCGGCTGCTTCAGCTACTTGCCGGAAAGCAGAAAAACGTATGCGTCGCCGGAGACGACGATCAGAGCATCTTTAAATCCAAGGGGTCAGATACAGGAAATATCCTGAATTTCGAGAAGGAGTTCCCTGGCACTAAGGTCATCAAACTCGACCGCAATTACCGCTCGACCGGCAACATACTGAAAGTCTCCTCGTCCGTTATCGCCAAGAATATCCAGCGAAAACCCAAGTGCCTGCAAACCGATAATTTATGCGGTGAGAAAGTATTTTACTGCAATCTTGGCTCGGAAGAGGATGAGGCTAAATATGTCTCCCGCGCAATAAAAGACCTCTATCTTAAGAGCAATTACGAATATAACAATTTCGCCGTCTTCTACCGCATCAACTTACAGACGAAGACACTGGAGGATGCCCTGAGAGAGGAGAGCATACCCTACCAGGTGATCGGCGGCACGAGCTTTTATCACCGAAAAGAGGTGAAAGACATCATCTCATATGTGCGGCTGGCCCTCAACAACAACGACAATGTAAGTCTGAGAAGGATCATCAACAGCCCGGCCAGGGGAATCGGCTCCACCACTATCTCCAAGATCGAACAGGAAGCGAAGAAGAACTCATTGAGCCTGTTCAAAACATTGAAATCGATGCTCCAAACCAATGGCGTTGCCGCGTCCTTCAAGGACAAGCTTGCCGACTTTGTGAAGACCATTGAAGATTTTTCGTCTCGTTCGTACAGGAGCGCCGCTGATATGATCAAGGACATTGTAGAAAAGACGGGCTATCTCGATGAACTCGAGGAGGAGCGTATCCAGGCAATACTTGAACTCTCATCGTCGGCGGAAAATATAGCCTCCCGTGACTTCATCGACCGCGTATCGCTGTCGTCTGCTTCTGATGAAGCGCCGCCTGCACACGCGGTCACGCTTATGCCACTGCACAATACTAAAGGCATCGAATTCCCGGTGGTCTTTATCATCGGTCTCGAAGAAGGCACTCTTCCTTATTTCAAGGCTTTCGACAATGCTGCCGAAATGCAGGAGGAGAGACGCCTTCTCTATGTCGGGATGACCCGCGCCAAACAGATACTCTCCCTGAGCAGCGTCAAGCGGAGAAGAGTATATTCCAAGATACAGGAGCAGGAACCATCCCGGTTCCTTGCAGACATGCCGAAAGACTGCTGCACGTGGGTAGAACGTGCCCAGCAGAAGGAAAAAATGGTTGCTTCATCGGCGCTCCATCCGCCGACGAAAAAGGCACCATCCTTTATCGTCGGATCAAGGGTGAAGCATCCCGCTTGGGGGGTCGGCATAGTTAGGGACTGCTGCGGTGAGGGAGAGGAAGCCAAGGTAACTGTAAATTTCCCCGGCATAGGATTGAAGCGCCTGGCGGCAAAACTTGCAAATCTCGAAAGGATCTGATATGAAGTTATCACTTGTTGAAGTGAGACATATCGCACAACTTTCGCGCCTGGCACTTTCTGAAGATGAGGCCGAGCTGTATGCACCGCAGCTCAGCAAGATCATAGACTATGTTGAGCAACTGAACAATCTTGACACTTCTGCAATTGAGCCCACTTCCCATATCATAGCGTTAAATAACGTAATGGCTGACGATATTATGGGGGCCTCTCTGCCTCGCCTTGAAGCATTGAAAAATGCGCCGGACACAACAGGGAAGTTTTACCGGATCCCAAAAATAATCGAATAACGCATTAATACTGCAGGGGCTGCCATGCGGCAGTCCATTGAATAAAACGCAGCGTTTTCGCAAGTATTTTCGGACAACTTATGCGAAAAAGGAGATAGAAGCATGTTCCGCTGTTTTTTAAGATCTAAGATCCATCTCGCAACTGTAACAGAATCAAATCTGGCCTATGAAGGAAGCATAACAATAGACAGCAATTACATGGAAATGGTCGGGATCCTTCCCTATGAACAGGTAATGATAAGCAATATGAACAACGGCGAGCGTTTCGAGACTTATGTCATCCCGGGCAAACCAGGGTCGCGTGAGTTCTGCCTTAATGGCCCCACTGCCCGTAAAGGCGCCGTGGGAGATCGGATTATCATCTTTTCATACTGCTGGATAGACGACCATGAAAAGATGAAGAGCTTCAAGCCGGTCATCATCAAACTAGACGATAAGAATAAACCGGTATAAGCGCTGCGGTTATGAAGACGGGATTATGAAATCAAAAATACTGCTGAACATAATCCTGTTTTTTATTACAGCACTTGCGATTGCCATCGCCGCTGCTTACGCATCTGAACCTCTAAGCGTCATGGGCCATCCGACCTCAACTGGAACGGCTCCGAAGAGACTCGCTCTCTCAACAGTTACGGACGTTAAGGATTCTGTGCTGACAGTTAATATACACAACACCGAACATGCTATGACTATCGACGACAAAACCAGATTAACGCGAGACGGCAAGCCGGCCGTCTTGTCCGACATCAAGACTGGAATTAGAGTAAGAATCACCTTTGTTGAACGTTCAGGCCGTAAAATTGCAACTGCTGTAGATATTCGTTCAGATGCGAAACCGGAGGGTATCGAACCTCGGCCAGCCTCACCTGCATCGTCGAACAAGACTGTACCTGCATTACACAGATAGCAGAAAGCAGCAGCCTGAACCAGCCGCTAAGACGGCTCAGAAATAATAACAATATTATTATTTCTTTGATCTTCAGGTCCGATACTCGGCGTTGATCTTCACGTATCCTTCCGTAAGATCGCAGGTCAGGACCTTAGCATTGCCCTTGCCGAGGTGAAGGTCAGCGACAATCTTGATCCTCTTGTCCTTCAGCCTGCCGTTCGCCTCTTTATCAACGCCGGTTGTGATGCCGTTCCTGGCTACCTGGAGTCCGTTCAGATATATGTCTGTCTTCTCTTCTTTTAGCGCGATGCCCGAATATCCGAGTGCCGCCATAAGCCTTCCCCAGTTTGCGTCATTGCCATATATCGCAGTTTTTACAAGCAGAGAATTTGCGATGGCAAAGGCGCCCTTCTCTGCATCCCTTTCGCTCTTTGCATTTTTGACCTCGACTTCCACCAGCTTCGTGGCGCCCTCTCCATCCCTGACGATCAATTCGCTGAGTTCATAAGCCAGTTCTGTCAAAGCTCCCTCAAATATCTCATAGCCCTTTGACTTCATCTTGATCGTTTCGTTGCCTGCCGCGCCGTTCGCCATGATTAGAACGGTGTCGTTCGTGGACATATCGCCGTCTATGGTTATCCTGTTGAACGACCTGCCTACAGCCTGCCTCAATGCAGCATCGAGCGCCGGTTTGTCGATGACGGCGTCGGTGACGATAAAAGAGAGCATGGTCGCCATATTGGGCTGAATCATCCCGGCACCTTTACATATCCCTGTGATGGTAATCATCTTGTTGCCGATCTTTTTCCTCTTGGCAACTATCTTTGGAAACGTGTCCGTAGTCATGATAGCGGCTGCCACATCATCCATAGTCGCGTTTCCGAGTCCGTCCACAAGCACGTCTATTTGGGGTCTAATCCTGCCCATGGGCAGTGGAGTGCCGATAACGCCTGTCGAGCAGACATATACCTCATCGGCCTTGATACCCTTTACTTTAGCCGCAAGTTTGCCCATCTCGACAGCATCCTTCATTCCCTGTGCTCCGGTACATGCATTGGCATTTCCGCTATTTACGATCACGGCACGTCCTGTGCCCTTCCCGATGAGTTTCATATCCAGTCTTACAGGGGCAGCCTTCACGCTGTTGGTTGTAAACATGCCGGCCATGACTGATTCATGTTCCGAATATATCATGGCAAGGTCTTTTCGCCCCGGCTTCTTTATCGCCGCCTCCACGGTAGAAAAGAGAAATCCCCTCGGCACCGTAACTGTTTCTTTATCTATGGACATAATGCCAATCCCTCCAATGCAGTCGTTTCCTGGAAGCCCATCATGATATTCATGTTCTGAATCGCCTGTCCCGAAGCCCCTTTCACAAGGTTATCGATAGTAGAAATCATTACAAGTGTATTCGTCCTTTCGTTGACTTTGATACCGATGAAGCAGTAATTGCTTCCCCTGACATGTTTAGCGTTGGGATAAAAACCCTCTTCGAGCACTTTAACATAAGGTTCCTTTGAATACTTCTTGTTATACAATTCGATGACTTTGCCGGTACTGATCTTTTGCGTAAGTCTGGCGTAAGCGGTCGTAACTATTCCCCTGTCCATTGGTACAAGATGTGGAGTAAAGTCCACCATTATCGCCTTGCCGGCTATGGCCGACAATATTTGCTCGATCTCGGGCGTATGCCTGTGGACGCCGACACCGTATGCCTTGAAGCCTTCGTTGACTTCGCAGAACGATACCATAACATCCGCTTTTCGTCCCGCGCCGGAGGCGCCCGATTTCGAATCCACGATAATGCTCTCCGGATCGATAATACCTTCTTTCAAGGCGGGATTTAGGGCCAGTATAGCGCTTGTAGGATAGCAGCCGGGATTCGCGATGAGACGTGCCTTCTTTATCTCTCTCCTGTACAACTCAGGAAGCCCGTAAACAGCCTTTTTCAGCGTATTCGGATAGTGATGCGACGTTTTGTACCACTCCTCGTATACGACAGGGTCCGACAGGCGGAAATCAGCCGAAAGATCGACGACTCTTTTGCCTTTCTGATAGAAAAAGTTTACCGCCTCCTGCGACGCTGCATGAGGCAGTGCCATAAAAAAGAGATCGGCTTTCTGGAGGATTCGGTCCTTTTCCATGGGCTCATAAACCAACCCGCCAAATTTGACCAGATGTGGAAAAAGGTCTGTAACCCTTTTCCCTGCGGACTTTTCGGATGTGACCGCCGTCAATTCCACGCCTGGATGCTGGGACAACATCCTGAGTAGCTCTGACCCTGTGTATCCGCTTCCGCCGCAAATCGCCACCTTTACCATATAAGTCCACCTTTCAGTTGTGAAAATAGCATATTACACATTTTACACCAGATCAAAAAAAAAACCCGCCAAAGAGCGGGCTTTTGAGAAGTCTTATTGGTCTTATACGACCTCTTACCTCTTTGAGAACTGGAATCTCGCTCTTGCGCCTTTCTGACCGAATTTCTTTCTCTCGACCTCTCTGGGGTCTCTGGTCATCAGGCCTTCTTTCTTCAGTTTCGTCTTCAGGTCCGAATCGACGACCACGAGTGCACGCGCTATACCGTGTCTCAAAGCTCCCGCCTGTCCGCTAAGCCCACCACCGACTATTTTTGCCTTCACATCATATTTACCAATGGTGCTGGTGACATGCAGGGGCTGCCTGATGATCATCCGCAAAGTCTCGCGGGGAAAGTAAGTGTCTACGTCTTTATCGTTTACGACGATCCTGCCTGTCCCGGGGGTCATTACAACCTGCGCGACCGATCTCTTCCTTCTGCCTGTTGCGTTATAAGTTATGGCGGCCATTTCTTTACTTTACTCCTTATTTGGAAAGTTGAATGAGTTCAGGTTTCTGTGCGGCATGTCCGTGATCAGTGCCCGCATAAACTTTGAGCTTCTTTATCATTGCCCTGCCGAGCCTGTTCTTCGGGAGCATTCCCCACACCGCTGCCCTTATCACCTCATCAGGTGCGGAAGCGAGCCTGTCCTTGAGGCTCTCCTCTTTAATGTGGCCGATATACCCAGTATGATGATAATACTTTTTATCCTCAAGTTTGTTGCCGGTAACCTTTACCTTGTCGGCATTGATCACGATCACAAAATCCCCTGTATCGACGTTGGGAGTAAAAATAGGCTTGTTCTTGCCTCTTAAACGATCTGCAACCTTGCAGGCCATCCTTCCCAATACAATATCTTTGGCGTCAACGAGGTACCATTTCCTCTGGACTTCATCTTTCTTTGCGAACTTCGTCGTCTTCATTTGTTATTTCACCTTCCTAAATGTGCGCAAAACACGCAATCGTAAATATCGTTACAAGTTAAGTAAGATAATCGAAATCGATGCTATTTGTCAACATTCCATACAGATTGCTATAATAGCACATATGAAGATGGCACTCACTATAGCAGGCTCCGATCCTACCGGAGGGGCTGGGTTACAATCCGATATACGGGTCTTCGGCCGCCTCGGCGTTCGCGGACTTTCGGTGGCGACAGCACTCACGGCGCAGAACACTTCGGGCGTGGACGCTATTTACGGGATAGAGGCGTCTTTCATCGAGGCACAGCTCAACTCGCTCCTCAACGACATACGCCCCGATGCTTTGAAAACTGGCATGCTCTACTCGAAAGATGCTATCAGGGTGATTGTAAGGGTCATCAAGGGCTTCAACCTCGAAAACCTGGTCATAGATCCGGTGACAGTATCTTCATCAGGACGACCCCTCATGGAAGATGGTGTGCTCGACCTTATCAGGGCTGAACTTTTCCCGCTTGCAAGGGTCGTTACCCCTAACATTTACGAAGCGTCGGCCCTTTCAGGCATAAATGTGACAGACGAAGAAAGCATGGAAAAAGCGGCATTGGCTCTCAAGGATACAGGACCTGAAGCCATTATTATCACAGGCGGCCACCTCGAACGGGAAACCCTCGATCTGATTCTTTACGGCGGTAAGTTCTATAAATTACGGGCAAAGAAGGTCCCTGGAGAGTTTCACGGCACCGGATGTGCCTTCTCCGCTGTAATTACAGCCTATCTTGCCAAGGAGTCTTCTGTGGTCCACGCAGCGGAAAGGGCCAAGGCCTTCATGCACGAAGCGATAATCAAGGCCCACTCTGTAGGCAAGGGGATGAAACTCCTCGATGTCTAAGGCCAAGACCGTCTTTCAGTGCCAATCCTGCGGGTACAGCAGTCCTAAATGGCTTGGTAAATGTCCGGACTGCGGGGCATGGAACAGCTTTTCTGAAGAAAGGCAGTCTCCAAAATCCCTCAAGTCCATTGTAGATGGTAATTCCGGGCCGATACCTCTGAGCTCAGTTACCGGCGGCAATGAGAAGCGCGTCCCGGTCGGCATTGCAGAACTCGACAGGGTGCTGGGCGGCGGACTCGTCAAAGGCGCAGTAATCCTGATCGGCGGAGACCCCGGCATCGGGAAATCCACCATTATACTTCAGGCAATATCCAGTATAGCATCCCTGACGGGGACAGTTCTTTATGTCTCCGGTGAAGAGTCGCCTGAACAGATAAAGTTGCGTGCTGAGAGACTGTCTATAAATTCCGACAAAATCCTGCTGCTGCCGGAAACGGTAGTAGAACAGATACTAAGTGTGGCCGATAAGCTTAAACCTGCAGCCATCGTCGTCGATTCGATACAGACAGTCTATACCGAGGAGTTGACCTCGGCTCCTGGATCTGTGGGACAGATTCGGGAGTCGGCTGCCAAGATGATGTTTTATGCCAAGAGATCGGGCACGCCGGTTTTTCTGATCGGCCATGTTACGAAGGAGGGGGCAATCGCAGGACCTCGAGTCCTCGAGCACCTCGTTGACACAGTGCTCTATTTCGAGGGCGACAGGGGTCATCCTTTCCGCATTTTGAGAACTGTCAAGAATCGCTTCGGTTCGACTAATGAGATCGGCGTCTTCGAAATGACCGACTCAGGGCTTAGAGAGATTAGCAATCCGTCCGAGCTTTTCCTTTCCGAAAGGCCCCTTAATACTTCCGGTTCTACCGTGATAGCTAGCATCGAAGGCACCAGGCCTGTACTTGTCGAGTTGCAGGCCCTCGTATCTCCGACCACCTTCGGGATGCCACGCAGGACAAGCATGGGTATCGACTTCAACAGGCTTAACCTTCTTATCGCAGTCCTCGAAAAAAAGGGCGGCATTCATCTTGGCGGAATGGACGTTTTTATCAATATCGTCGGCGGGCTTAAGATAGTCGAACCTGCTGCGGACCTCGGAATCATAGCTGCCATAGTTTCATCTTTCAGGGAATTGCCGCTTGACCCGCAGACCTTCGTCTTCGGTGAAGTCGGTTTATCTGGTGAAGTGAGGGCTGTTGCACGGGGTGAGGCGCGGATAAAAGAGGCGGCCAAGGTCGGATTCAAACGGGCGATTGTGCCGGCAGGTAATGCTGAAAGATTAAAAGACAATTTCGGATTAACTATTACGGGAGTGAGGAATATCGATGAAGCTATTGAACATATCGGAATATAATAATTTTTCAGGGCCGAGGCGTCGCCTCGCCGGTACCACGCTTTTATTTTGGCTCTTGGCCTCTGTCTCGTGTCTCCTTCTTCTGATCTCATGTGCCGCTCCCAAGCTCGCGGAGAAACCATCACACAGAGGGACTTCGCTCAATGACGCGCTCTCACAATACCGCAAGATATCGTCGATAAGTACTGTCGTCGGCCTCGACTACGAAAAGAACGACGTTATCATGAGCGGGGATGCCTCCCTGTCCGTATCGCCTGACAAACTCTCACTAAGAATCTATTATCTGGGCTTTCTGCAGGGCGAAGTCTATGAGGAAAACGGCAAGATCAAAAGCAAACCGAAACTTGATAAAAACAAGAGTCTCATACTTGTAGAGGGTCTGAAGAGCAGCCTATTCTGGTGGAATATAACGGACTACACAGTAACTGAGACGGCGGACGCATATGAACTCCGGAATGGGTATAGGCGGGTGGTCGTAAACAAAGAGAGCCTTTTGCCGGTCGAACAAACTATCGAACTTGAAAACGGTGATACCATTGCAATTTCTTACGACACCCCCTCGCGGATTATTTCGGAAGACGGCAAGGAAACGCTCGATAATTCTCCTTTGTCGTGGTACCAGTCAAGGGTGAGGATACAACTCAAGAACTATATCGTCAGGATCAATGTCAAGTCGTATTCGCTAACCAGATAGCATTACGTCATGGCAAAAAAATCCCTCGGTCAGAACTTCCTCTTCGATCCGGCAATCCTGGGCAGGATTATCGAGGCCGCCAGCATCGGCCCCGACGATACGATTGTCGAGATCGGTCCCGGCCCTGGCAGGCTTACCACGCTGCTCTCCAAAGTTGCTAAGAAAGTTGTAGCGATAGAACTTGACAGTGATTTATATATAAAATTACAGGACGAATTGGCCGGCCGTGAGAATGTCGAACTCGTCCTCGGCAACGCCCTTAAATATCGTTATGATGATCTCGGTTCTTTCAAAGTGGTGGCCAATATACCCTATTACATAACGACACCTATAATCTTCAGTCTGATAGCGGCCCGCGACAACCTTGTATCGATGACTCTTACTATACAGAAGGAGGTTGCTCAAAGGATTGTCGCTAACCCGGGCACAAAGGATTATGGGGTACTCTCTCTGGCGGTGCAGTACCACGCAGATCCCGAGATAAAATTCATTATTCCGGCAGGCGCATTCAGACCGGTACCAAAGGTCGATTCAGCAGTCATTCACATGCATATTCGAAAAACGCCGAAGGTTATTGTTGCGGACGAGGCCCTCCTCTTCAAGATTATCAGGGCCGGTTTCTCGCAGCGCAGAAAAACACTTTCCAATGCCCTAAAACCGCTCATGCCCGATATCAAGGACGTCCTGATCGATACCGGGATAGATCCGGGCAGGCGGGGCGAAACCCTGAGCATGGATGAGTTCGCAATACTGGCCGCTCATATTCATCGGATAAACGAAAAATAAAACGGGCCGGTTTTTTCAAGCCGGCCCGTTAATGCACAACCAAAAAAGGGGCGGGCACAAGACCCGCCACTACATTTATTTTCCGCCCTTTTCTATGCTCAAGGTCTTTGTGACCTTCTGCCACATTTGGGCGTTCCCTTCGTCTTCCTTCTTGCCGTAAGGCAGATACCAGAGTTCAACATCCACCGTAAAGTCGTTGGTGATGATATCTCTGCTCATCTTCCCGTCCTTTGTGGATTCCTTATAGACAGGAATATAGAACTTCTCTGTAACCGTCCTCATCGGAGGAAGGCTGGTGTCACGGAGGATTCCGCTCTTTTCGTAAGGACCTCTGCCCATCTTGTCTCCTATTCCGAACTGCTGCGGTATAGGCATATATATTCTCTGATCCTGGTAAAACACATTTCCTTCTTTAGTT
>Ga0182017_10001547_pt1 | contig 17686 bp, 18 predicted proteins | sample 712E3DmetaG_FD_120492 | JGI IMG/M metagenome (GOLD analysis project Ga0182017, IMG submission 120492) | Permafrost microbial communities from Stordalen Mire, Sweden - 712E3D metaG | ecosystem: Environmental > Terrestrial > Soil > Wetlands > Permafrost | place: Sweden: Stordalen | collected... | reverse complement strand
GCCCTCCGGGTCCTGCTTCAGGACCGGACGGCCCTCATCGTCGCCCACCGGCTGTCCACCATCCAATTCGCGGACCGGATCCTGGTCATCCACAAGGGGCGGATCCGGGAGGAGGGAAGCCACGCGGAGCTCCTGGCCCTCCAGGGATCCTACGCCCGCCTGTATCGGTTGCAGTATCAGCCTTGACTCAGTGGGACTTGTATGTTTTGATCGGCCGAAGGGGAGGACATTCCGCGGGGCGTTGCCGTACTTCCGAGAACGATGAGGGTGACGTCCGGACGCGCGGATGGGAGCCAGGACTTCGGCAGACTGGAGGATACCGAGATGGAACCGCGCATCCTCGTTGTGGACGATGACAACCTGATTCGCCGGATCATGCGGGACACGCTGGTAACGATCCCGGCGACCGTGCTGGAGGCGACGAACGGGGAAGAGGCGATCAGGATTGCGAAGGCGGAGCGTCCCGACTTGATCTTCCTGGACACCATGATGCCGGGCATGGACGGCTTCGAGACGGCGGAAATCCTCAAGCGGGATGCGACCACGGCGCCAATCCCCTTGCTGTTTGTGAGCGCCCTTGGGACGTCCAGCCACAAGGTGCGGGGATTGGATATGGGAGCCGAGGATTACATCTCGAAGCCCATCGACCCCGAGGAATTGAAGGCCCGCGTCCGCTCGATCCTACGACGAACTCGGCCGGTTCCCCCCCCACCGGAGGCAGCCGCTCCCGCCGTCGCAAAGGGACAACTGCAGAGTATGCCGCTCCCGTCGTTGATCCGCTGGCTGGAGATGGAGCGACGCAGTGCGCTTCTGCATCTCACGCGGGGAACCGAGGAGGGAAAGATTGTCTTCCAGGACGGGCGCATCACGAGCGCCGGGCAAGGGCCACGCCGGGGCGAGGCGGCCGTCTACCAGTTGTTGACCTGGAATGAGGGGACGTTCATCATCAACCCACCGCTCGGCCTGCCGTCGGCGGCGGGCACCGAGGTCACCGCGTCGAACGAGACTCTGCTGGATGAGGGGACCCGACGACTCGGGGAGATTCCGGGCCTCCACGGCGGATTGCCAGGGGCGGACCTGCTCTTGGAGACTCCCCTGGCGCTTCGCGCGGCCGTACAGGCCGAGCTTCCCTCGGCCGGGGTCGCCCTGACAGCCTTGCTGGATGGGACGCGCGACATCGAGGGTGTGCTGGCGGAGAGCCCCCTGGATGCCTTGATGACACTGAAGACACTTCACTGCCTGTTGCGTCTGGGGGCCTTGGGCTGGGAGCCGCGAACCGGAGCGGCCGGCCAGGGCGCCGCCGGCCGCCGCAGCATTCCCCGCGTCACGGTCGAAGACTCGATCGAGTATCAGCCCTTGCACCCGGCGGAGCACTCCCACCAATATACCCTCTTGGCGCGCGGGGTGTTTATCCAGACTCCGACCCCGTCGGAGGTCGGCAAGCAACTCTTGCTCCGGCTTCAGTTCCCGGGATCCGCCATCCGCTTCACCGCGGTCGGGCAGGTGATCTGGCGGAATGCCGACGCGGCACAGGGCAAGCCGGAAGGCCTCGGGATGGGCCTGCAGTTCGTTGACCTGTCCGCCGATCAGTTGGAGGCCGTCGAGAACCGGCTGACCCAATCCATCGCGGCAGAGATTCGCGCCACCCTAGAGAAGCCGTAACCCCGATTGGCCAACCCGCATATTGACAATGGCGATGTCGCCCCTGAGCACTCTAAGTCGTGACGGGCGCCTGCTGTTCGCCGCCCGGGTGGCGCGGATGTTCGGGTACGGCTTTCTGGCCGTTGTCCTCGCCCTGTACCTGGACACCCTAGGATTCGACGGGACGCAGATCGGCCTCCTGCTCACGCTCACCCTGGTCGGCGACACGGTCATCTCGCTGTGGATGAGCACGCACGCCGACCGATACGGACGGCGTCCGATGCTTGTCGTGGGGTCGCTCCTCATCCTGGGAGCGGGCCTGGTCTTTATTGCCACGGACCGATTCGTCCTCCTCCTGGTAGCCGCGACGATCGGCGTCATCAGCCCCAGCGGGTACGAGGTGGGTCCGTTCTTGGCCATCGAGCAGGCTGCCCTGTCCCAGACTGTTGCCGACAACCGGCGCACGGGGATCTTCGCCTGGTACAACCTGGTCGGCTCCTTCGCGACGGCGGCCGGCTCGCTGACCGCGGGTGGCATCGCCCGGCTGGGACAGGCGTGGGGGCTGACGCCGCCTGCAAGCTATCGGATCGTGCTGGCGGGCTATGCGTTCATCGGCGTGCTGCTCGCGTGTCTCTTCTGGCGGCTGAGCCGGTCGGTGGAGGTTCCGCAAAGGGCGGCGGTCCCCTCGGCGCCGCAGTCTCGATTCGGCGTGAACCGCTCGGCCGGGGTGGTGCTGCGGCTGTCGAGCCTCTTTGCCATGGATGCCTTCGGCGGAGGCTTCGTCATCCAGAGCATGCTGGCCTATTGGTTCTACCTTCGGTTCGGCACCAACGAGGCGACGCTGGGGGCGATATTCTTCGGGGCGAACCTGCTTGCCGGCGTCTCGGCCTTGGCGGCCTCCACCATCGCGGCCCGGATCGGACTGGTGAACACGATGGTCTTCACCCACCTCCCATCCAACGTGCTGCTGATGCTCGTGCCGCTCATGCCGACGCTTCCCCTGGCGATCCTGGTCTTGCTGCTGCGGTTCAGTATCTCCCAGATGGATGTTCCTACGCGGCAGTCCTACACCATGGCCATCGTCCCTCCCGAGGAGCGCGCGGCGGCGGCGGGGATCACCGCCACTGCACGTTCCGTCGGCGCCGCGGTGGCCCCGGTCTGCGCCGGCGTCCTGCTGGGGAATCCTGCCCTGATGGATGGGCTCTTCTTCGTGGCCGGGGGATTCAAGATCGTCTATGACCTCCTGCTCCTGCGGAGTTTTCGCCAGGTGAGGCCGCCGGAGGAGACGGGGGGATCATGAAAGCTCGCAAAGGCCGCAAGGCAGCTTGTTAGGGGTTCTGCGGCGGCGGCGGAGCCGCGGCGCAGTGGCGGCAGAGGGGGGGGATCGGTCTGGGACAGGCAGCCGTGGTGGACCATCAGGCGGCACTTGGAGCAGATTGGAAAGGGCCGCGCGGTGAATACGGCCCACAGGCCACGCAATTCCTTTCGGCACACCCCACAGCGGAACGGCAGCGTCGGAGTCAACATCGGCGCGAAGCTTTCAAGGGCGAATCAAATAGCCAGCAGCCTGTCAGTTCACCGCCTCCAGGATCGCGCACTTCAGGTACTGGGTCTCTTTGGCGGCCAGCAGGATCGGATGATCGCCGGCCTGGGTGCGAAGCTCCACAAGGCGGAATTCTCGCCGGGCGTCGGCTGCCGCGGATCGCAGCATCTCGAGGAAGGTCGGGGCGTCCACGTGATACGAACATGAACAGGTCACCAGGATGCCCCCGGGCGCGAGAAGTTTCATGGCGCGCAGATTGATCTCTTTGTAGCCGCGGAGCGCCCCCTCGAGGGCGTCTCGTCCTTTGGTGAAGGCCGGCGGATCCAGTACCACCAGACCGAAACGTCGCTCCTCCCGGGCGAAGGCGCGGAGCTGGTCGAAGGCATTGAGCGAGACGAACGTGCAGGACGCGGCCAGGCCGTTCCGCTCCGCGCTCTGCCGGGCCCAGGCGAGGGACGTTTCGGAGAGATCGATCCCAAGCGCCGAGGTCGCGCCGCCGCCGGCGGCGCTGACGGTAAACCCACCCGAGTAGCAGAAGCAGTCGAGGACCTCGCGGCCCTTCGCCAGACGCCTGACCACCTGCCGGTTCTCTCGCTGATCCAGGAAGAAGCCGGTCTTCTGGCCGGCCGCCACGTCCGCGAAGAAGGCGAGGCCCTCTTCCTGGACCCAGACGCCGGTCTCCCCCGTCCCCCAGGCGAAACCCTTGCGAAGCTCCAGCCCCTCCAGTCTGCGTGAAGAGGAGTCGCTCCGTTCGTAGATCGCGCGCGGAGCAACGACCCGGCGCAGGACCCCCAGAACCGTCTCGCGTAGTCGCTCCATCCCGGCGGTGAGGAACTGTGCCACCAGGAGATCGCCGTAGCGATCCACGATCAGCCCCGGCAGATGATCCCCCTCGCCAAAGACCAGGCGGCAGGCGTCGGGCCCGCTGGCGGAGCGCCCGCAGCGGGTGAGGGCCTGGCGGATGCGCCGCTCAAAGAAGGCATCGTCGATCGGCGCCTCGTCGCGGGAAAGGAGTCGGCCGGCGATCTGGCAGGCAGGGTTCACCGTCGCCTGGCCGAGGAACTTACCGCGGTGATCGAGGATCCGACCGATCGCGCCCGGCGTCTCCGTGCCCTCGATGCGGGCGATCTCGCTTCGGTAGATCCACGGATGGCCTGCCTGGAGCCGATTTTCTTTGCCCGGGGCGAGCCGTATGGTGAGCATGGTTCATTCCTGCTTTTGTACAGGCTGCTCAAAAGAATCCAGGTGCTAGGCGGCACACCCATCTTTCGATGGATACCCGGGGCGGGGTACCCATCGCAGGTGGGCTTCTTTCAGCGGCCCGTTACGCCGCCACTTTGGTCCACGGGACGTAGCGCAGGCGATGGGCGAGCGCCACCGGCTGGTTGGTCACCTGGCCGTGGATGACGTTCAGGCCCCTGGCGATCTCGAGGTTCTCGCGCGCCGCGGCATGCCAGCCCTTGTCGGCGATCTGGAGCGCGTAGGGGGTGGTCACGTTGGTGAGGGCGAAGGTGGAGGTCCGGGCGTAGGCCCCCGGCATATTGGCGACGCAGTAGTGCACGATGCCGTCCACCAGGTAGATCGGGTCGCTGTGGGTGGTGGGCCGCGTGGTCTCGCAGCAGCCCCCCTGGTCGACGGCCACGTCCACGATGACGGCGCCGGGCTGCATCAACTTCAGCATCTGGCGGGTCACCAGCCGGGGGGCTTTGGCCCCGTGGATCAGGACGGCGCCGATCACGACGTCGGCTCGCCGCAGGCAGCTCTCCATGCTCATCTGGCTGGACATGAGCGTCGTCACGTTCTCGGGCAGGACCTCGTCCAGATAGCGCATCCGGACGGGATTCTTTTCCAGGAGGTACACCCAGGCCCCCATTCCCGCCGCCACGCGGGCCGCGTTGTACCCCACGATGCCGCCGCCCAGGATCACCACGGTGGCCGAGGGGACTCCCGGCACGCCGCCCATCAGCACGCCGCGGCCGCCGAGCGGCTTGGAGAGGTACGTGGCCGCCACGTGGACGGCCATGCGACCCGCGACCTCGCTCATCGGCTCCAGGAGCGGCAGACGGCCGTCCGCCGTCTCCATCGTCTCGTAGGCGATGCCGACGATCTTCCGGGCCAGGAGCGCCTCGGTGAGCCTCTTGTCCGGGGCGAGGTGCAGGTATGCGAAGAGAATCTGCCCCAGCCGCAACAGCGGGTATTCCGACGGGAGCGGCTCCTTCACCTTCATGATCAGCTCCGCGCCCTTGAAGACCTGGCGGGCCGTCGCCACGATCTTCGCGTCAACCGATTCGTAGCTCTGATCGCTAATGCCCGAGCCGGCGCCCGCCCCCTTCTGCACGAGGACCGTGTGGCCGCGCGACGTGAGCGCCTGAACCGTGGCGGGAGTCGCCGCGACCCGGTTCTCGTTATCCTTAATTTCTTTCGGCACTCCGATGATCATGGCTCTCACCTGTAGTGACGGGAATCGGTGGATCGGCGTACCCTACCGCCCCCAATCCCGCGCGTACCGGAAGTCACGATCGATGGTGCGCGACGAGATCTTGGCGATGACGGGCAGGCGCCGCTTGTACTGCGACGTCTGGATCCTGCGCGCCACTGCCCGGACGAACTTCTCGTCGAAGAGCCCCGCAGCGGCGACCTCGCTCACCTCATAGCGCTGGTCCACCAAGAGATAGAGGACCTTGTCCACCTCTTCGTAGGTGAAGCCGAGCTCCGCCTCGTCCGTCTGGCCTTCCCAGAGATCCGCGCTGGGCTGCTTTTCGACGATGATCGCGGGGACGCCCAGGTGGCGCGAGAGTTGTCGCACCTGAGTCTTGTAGAGGTCCCCCAGGGGGTTCACCGCCGAGGCCATGTCGCCATGGAGCGTCCCGTAGCCAAGGAGCAGCTCCGTCTTGTTGCTCGTCCCCAGGACCAGCGCGCCGAGCCGTGCCGAGTGATCGAATAGGATGGTCATGCGCTCGCGCGCCATCTTGTTCCCACGCCGCATCTGGTCGGCGTCGGGAAACTGCGCGAAGTAGGCGTCCAACATCGGCGTGATCTCGACGGCGAAATGCTGGATGCCCAGGGCCTGTACCACCATTGTGGCGTGCTCGGCGCTGGCGGGGCTAGAGGTGCGGTAGGGCATGAGGATCGCCCAGACGTTCTCGGGACCCAGCGCCTCGGCGGCCAGGGAGGCCGCGAGGGCGGAGTCTACGCCGCCCGAGAGACCGACGACCACCCGGTGAAAGCCGGCCTTCCGCACCTCGTTGCCGATGAAGCCGATGAGGACCTTGCGAACCGTCTCGCAGTTCAGTTGCAGGTTCATCATGGGACTATTTCCCGTCCGCCTGCCGGGCCTGGATGATCCGGCTGAGTTCTCGGAGCGTCAATTCCATCCGTTCGTCGCGCAGCAGCGGGTTGGCCATGCGGGCACGTCGGAGGCCGCCGGGGTCCATCTCGGCCAGCAGGAGATCCTCCTCCAAGTAGCGCGCCTTGGCGAGCGTCTCTCCACCGGGGGTCACCACTTCCGACCCGCCCCAGAAGCAGGCGCCGTCTTCGTAGCCGACCCGGTTCGCGTACACCACGTAGGAGGTGAGCAGATCGCCGCAGGTCCGGAGGGTCCGCTCCCACGTCGCCGCATTCTGGAAGGGCTCCGCCTGACCGAGCCCCCGGCCGGGGCTGGCGGAGGGGCAGATCAGGATCTCGGCCCCGTCCCAGGCGGCGATGGCAGGGGCGGCCGGGTGCCAAAGGTCTTCGCAGATCAGGATTGCCATACGGCCCAGCGCGGTATCGAAAGCACGGACGCGGTCGCCGGCGGCGAGATAGCGCGCCTCGTCGAAGATGCCGTAGGTTGGGAGATAGACCTTGCGGTGGATGTGGCGGATCTCTCCGCCTTCGAGGTAGGCGGCGGCGTTGTAGAATCGGTGGTCGGGCGCCTCCTCGACGAAACCCAGCACCATAGCGACCCGCGAGCTCAGCTCCCGAAAGCGCTGGAGAAGGGGAGAATCGGAGCGAAGCGCGACAGAGGGGACCTGATCCTTGAGAAAGTAGCCGGTCAGGCTGAGCTCGGGGAAGACCAGAAGATTTGCGGATTGCTCGATAGCCTGCCGGGCCATCTTCTCGTGCAGGGTAAGGTTCTTCTCCAGATCACCGAGCGTCGGGGCGATCTGGGCCACGGCCAAACGGAAATGACGCATGCTTCTCCTCAAAGGTATGAGGTTGGAGGAGCATTACACACCAAGCATCCTACTACAGTTGTCACCGCAACTCAACCGCGCGGAACGTGTGGCAGTGTGCGCAGGAGCGAGCGTCTCGCGCGCGTACCGAAATCCGGTTGACTTCGGTATCTGCCCGGAGGTAAAGCTAGCCTCGCGCCGTGGCAGGCCGGACACGTTCCCTGGACGAGGAGTGATCGGACTTGAGTATGCCCTTGCCAAGAGCCGTCCTGTTCGATATGGACGACACCATCATCGAGTTCGCCAGCAGCGCAGGGCCGTGCTGGAAAGCGGTGTGTGACCGGTTTGCGCCGGAATGCGACGGCGTGACCTCCGAACGGCTCCTCGCGGCTCTGGACGCCTACCGAACCTGGTATTGGAGCGACCCGGAACGCCACCGAGTCGGCCGCCTGGACATGGCGGCGGCGCGGTGTGGGGTGATCGCCGGCGCATTCCGAAATCTCGGTCTCGACCGGTCCGCCCTCATCGACCCGATGGCGGAAGCCTTTGCAGAGGCACGGGCCGAGGCGCTTCGTCTCTTTCCCGAGGCGATCGACGTCCTGCGCGATCTGCGCAGCCTCTCACTTAGGTTGGCCTTGATCACCAACGGAGAGAGCGGCGAGCAGCGGGCCAAAATCGAGCGGTTCAGCCTGGCGCCTCACTTCGACTGTATCCTGGTGGAAGGTGAGTTCGGCGTGGGGAAGCCCGACGCGCGGGTTTATCGCCATGTCCTGGATCGGCTCGGCATCGAGTCAGCCGACGCCTGGATGGTGGGCGACAACCTGGAGTGGGATGTATGGGGTGCTCAGCAGGCCGGCGTGCGCGGCATCTGGCGGGATGTTTCCGGTACCGGTCTACCCCCGACCAGCCCCGTACAGCCCGATCGAATCATCCGCTCCCTGCGCGAGCTGATCCCAGGGAGGTCTGCGCCTTGCGCCGATCCACGGGAAGGGGAGGTGGGACCCGATGACGGCCATTCCATTTGATGTAGACGACGCCAAGCTACGCGACACCTTTTTCCGTGGTCTGCTCTTCAATGCGCTCGCCGAGCTCCAGGATGATTCGCGGCCCGCTTGGGGAAAGATGTCGGCCCGGCAGATGGTCGAGCATCTCGTCTGGGCTTTCGAGTTGTCCACCGGGCAGGCTCAGGCGGCCTGCCAGTTCCCCGGCGCACAGCGCGAACAACTCAAAGCCTTTCTCTACCACAACCGGCCCACGCCTCGCGAATTCCAGAATCCCGTCCTGGCGACGGGACTCCCGCCCCTGCGCCACGCCAGTCTGCCCGAGGCGAAGGCGGCTCTGCGGGTCGAGGTGGAGCGCTTTCTTCGGCAGGCCGGCGGTATCCCGGATGCTCTACATATGCATCCGGTGTTTGGGCCGATCGGAGCGGAGGAGTGGGCGCGCAGCCATTTCAAGCACGCCTACCACCATCTCCTCCAATTCGGCCTGATCGATGGAGCACCAGACGCCGCATGAAGGCTGGGATCTCGGTGCCGGGCCGAAGATCGTCGCCGTATCGATTGCCCACTATTCCGTGAGGAGGATCGTGCGAGGCGAGAACCGGTACAATCCTGTCTGATGTTCGCGGTCACTCTGAGGGTTCAATGCCAGCGGCTATGCGCCGACGTTCTTGCTTCGCCGCTCCGTGATAATCGTGTCCCGCCATACGCCGGCAAGCTGCGCGACGCGCTCACGGCGGCCAAGCACCCGAAACCCGCACCGCTCTTGAATCCTCAAGCTCGCCAGATTCTCCGGGAAGGTGCTGGCCTGAAGGGTCCAGATCCCATGCGTCTCCGATGCGGTGACAAGCGCCTGAAGAATTGCCAGCCCAAGCCCTTGGCCGTGCACCCCCTCGGCCACGTAGATGCTCACCTCTGCCACGCCGCGGTAGCACTCGCGCCGCGACACGGGACTCAGCGCCGCCCAGCCAGCAAGCCCAACGGCCCTGCGGCAGGCTAGCCGACACACGGCAAGATGCGCAGCATCCCACTCAGGCCACGTCGGCACCCGGGTCTCGAACGTCGCGTTGCCGGTCGCAATGCCGGCTCGGTAGATCTCGGCCACGGCGGGCCAATCCGAGGGTGTCAGTTCATCGATCCGATATGTCATCGCAGTCTCCGAATTTCCGGTCAAGCGGCCAACGGCGACACCGTCTCTCACGCGGCCTCGAGTTGCTCCAGATGATGCTTCAGGTGGCGAAGGTAATCGCGCATCCACCACTCCAGCGAGGTCGGCTCGTGTTCGCCGATGATGCAAGACGTTTGGAGCTTCTCGGCCGGCACGGCTTCGATGACCGCAGCCACATGCCGGTTCAACGCCAGCCACAGGTCTACCAAGTCAACCCAGGGGCGCTCTCGGTATCGGTGGAGCGGCACCCATGACTGCTGGTCGTACCCAGGCCACGCGAAGGGGTTGGCAAACTGGGCCCGCACGAACCGCTGGTGGTTGTTGGCCGCCGAGTCGATCAGGTGGCCCAGAATCTCCTTCTTGACCCACTTGCCGGTCCCCCGGCTTCGCGTGACGTCGGTCTCGCCGAGGCCCCTGAAGTACGCCGCAGCACGCTCCACTTCGGCCCGCAACGCCGACGCTAACTCGATCATGCGCTCACCCGATCTCGTTCGTGACCCCGAGTTCGCCCACCGCAGAAGTAACCGGTGCTAGCCGTGTTGCGGCGAGGCGTCCGAGTTGACTGCCGGGTTCGGCCGCCCGAGGATGTCCGACGAGCGGAGTTCAGGCCGCCTGTGCATGCAAACGCACACCGAGCGCGCGCGCCACTTTCAGCACGGTGGCGAAGCTCGGGTTGCCGTTCTCGCCCAGCGCCTTGTACAGGCTCTCGCGGCTCAGTCCGGCGTCGCGCGCAACTTGCGTCATGCCTTTTGCTCGGGCAATATCGCCAAGAGCGCGCGCAATGCCGACGGCATCATCGGGCGCTTCGGCAAACCAGGCATCCAAATAAGCGGCCATTTCCTCTGGGGTTCGCAGTTGCTCCGATACGTCGTACGGGACGGTCTTTGTCTTCGGTGAAGACTTGGTCGCAGTTCTTGGCATGGCTAGATACTCCTACAGGTTATTGGCCAGCGAAATAGCTGCCTTGATGTCTTGCTGTTGCGTGGATTTGTCACCTCCGGCCAATAGCACGATGATCACCCCGCCACGCTCAGCGTAGTAGACCCTGTACCCAGGGCCGAAGTCGATCTTGAGTTCACACACCCCGTCGGTGAGCGTGCGATGTTGGCCGGGGTTGCCATGAACAAGACGATCAACGCGGACCTGGACTCGTGCGCGTCCCCAGCGATCCTTGAGCGAGTTGATCCAGTCTCGATAGACCTCGGTCATCAGTACGCGCATCAGCAGAGTGTATCCCACGGGATACTAATGTCAAAGAGAATACTGTTGCGACTCGATTGGGCCGAACGAATAAGCGGCTTATTCGTCGTGCCCGAGGGATGAATAGACAGCGGCCGGGCGTGAGGGCACGGCTGATAAGACCGGTTGATCTGAACCGCACTCAAAAAGGTACCGGACACCATTTAGGGCGTAACTGCTTGATTCTGCGAGGGCATGATTTCAATTCTTGGTTGACCACGCCGTTCGGGAAGAGCGCGCGCGAGAACCGCCGGGCTGCCCACGGCACGCTGGGGGATACCACGGGGGTCGCGAGATATTACCTCCTCGACGAGACGATCCATCTCTTCCTGTGAAGGGAAGCTCATTCCGATACGCCGGCCGAGTGCGACGAGGCTGTTCCGCCCCGGGTACCGCAGGGAACGAAGGTCGGCGGCATTCACTTGATTGTGTCCGCTGAACTGGCGGAAGTAGGTATCAACAAGCGTTGAATTCAAGAAGGCGGCGAGCCCCTTCGCGACTGTCACCGGCAAGCCGGAACCATGAACGTGGTAATAGTTCAGGTGGTTTTCGAACGCGACCCGACCGGGTGCGACCCGCGTCGGATCATAGACTGCTGCCACCACTCGACGCCGCTCCTCCTTGGCCGAGAACCTCTTTGTGAGAACGTAGTAACCCTCTGGGGTGAGAAGTTCTTCTGCCCGAGGGCCAAGCGCGAGCGCGTTCGGCTTGCGCGTGTGGCTGTTTGGCCATTCCACGAATCCATCCCGGAGATGGCAGGGATAGATGAGGGGGACCGTATTCCGTCCGGGCTGGTCGCGGAGCAGCTCCTTTGCCCGGAAATCCACGACGCGACCCGTGGAAACGGTCAGGCCGAGATCCGAAAGACTTGCCTCAAGGCTCGCCATCCGATGACGGATCGGACCCCCATCGACGTCTGGAGCGATGTGGATAAAGGCCTGGGGGTCGCGTGGCCGGACAAGTTCGTCGTGTTTGATCGTTCGCATGCGCAGACCGGACCCGTCAGGACCAGCGCTGGCGGAGACAACGACGTCGCGGTCGAGAGCCTCGGTCTTCACTGCACGGAACACCACGTTCTCTTGCAGAACCTTGTCGTCGGCGAAGACGCGGTCTCTCGCGTCGAAGACGTGGACTCGACAGAAGCGCATCTCTCGCAGGAAGAAGCGGCGAAACGGTTCGAAATATGGTCCGTTGCAGAAGCTCCTCGGCGTGATGGCGACCATTTCACCGCCTGGAGCGAGGAGCCTTGCCGTCACCGCTAGGAAGCCGGTGTACAGGTTGGTTGTCTCAAGCCCGATGGCGCGGAGCAGCGTTCGCTCACGGGAGTCCGTCCCGATTTTCCGGTATGGCGGGTTGAGGATGGCACAGTCGAATCGTTCCTTCTCCCCAGTGATAAAGAGATCGCCGCCCACGGTGCTCGCGCCGGCCTACAAGAAGTCGGCCGCAACGATGCGTCCCTCGAATCGAATCCCAACCTCTTCGCTCACAGCCCGGCACAGATCGAGCGTCTCGCGGAGATAGCCGATGAGCACGGGATCGATCTCGTAAGCGGTCAGGGCGATGGCATTCGGAGGATGCGGCCTGCGGCACATCGCAAGCACGAAAGCCGCAGAAAGCGCACCCGATCCGGCGCCAGGGTCGAGGATGCGCACAACGGGCTTCTTGCACTCGAACATTTCGGCCATGAACGTGGCGATTGATGCGGGCGTCAGGAACTGTCCCATGAGAGCGCGACGCCGAGGATCCAACTGGCGCGAGGCGTCCCGGCGGGCAGCCTCGATCGACGACAGGAGGGAGTCCGCATCGCTTCTCACAGTCTCTTGGAGAACCCTCATCTGGGTTTCAGGCATTTCATCCGCTCGATCAGCATATCTGCCCGGCGAACGCTCACAGCATAAGCGGCAGCGCGAAGCACTGTCAGTTTTGATGCCGTTGTTCGGCAAGCCCACTCTACTCGCTAGACGGCCTAGTGTCCCCCTCGTAGCCAAGCTGCCAGAAATACATGTCCACGAGCTTCATGAGCGGATAATGAAGCCCGCCGCTCTGCTCGATGCCGACCTGCTCCTTCTGAAGCTCGGGGAGGTGCTCATGGCAGAAGCCGAGTATGCGCTCAACGAACTTGTCGTTGAGGTACGAGTATTTGAGCCCTTCGCTCTTGAAGCCGTCGATGAAGTACCGATCGCAGGCAGGCAGACATCCGAAGGTGACGAGGATAACCTTCGTGATGAGAGTGTCTGTCGGCTGCGCGGAGCCAGTAGCTGGCGCGAACGTTTTGTATGCCTGTCGGACGCCAACAATTAGCTCGCCGACTCGAGGCACCAACTGACCGTCTGCCTCACCCGCGCCGAAGTCCATGCCCCAGAGCGCGTCGAAGCGTGCGTCTGCAACAAGGTCAATCACGTCGCGGTGAACCGTATAGGCGTGCTGGAGAAGGAAACTTGACCCGCGGTTCATGCCCCAACTGGCGAGGTAGAAGCCCAACTGGAGCGCAGCGTGGTCGCGGTTAGCAGCAAGACCGTCCGCTCTGGCTTGCCGGAAGAAGCCATAACAATGCTCCCATGAGCGGTAGCGGTGGTGCTTCCCCGCAGCTTCACCGTAGTAGGCCCGTATCGCTCGATGGATGTTCACGGCTCCTGCCTCCCACGGGTCTGCCTAACGAAGGAATTCTTATCCGGCGGGTCCCGCACGTGACAGGCCGAAGACCGCAGACGCCTACCCGCCGGGTAAACTGGTTGAACTGGACCGCTGGCCTACACGCTATGGGGATTGTATGCCTTCCCTGTGTCAGGGGGAAGGGCCTTGTGGTGGGGCGGCGTGGGCGCGGGGAGCGGCGGCGGCTGCCGAGGAGCGCCCAGAAGGGCGTGGGGAGGGGCGCCGGACGGGCTTCCCTGTTTGCAGGGTCAGACGGGACCGGGACGGGGTTCCCTAGTGTGGCGGTCTGTCCTTGCGGCGGTGTGTGGCCTCAGGACTTTGGCGATTGGCAAGGAAGCGGTTGGAGGCCGTATAGACGATTGGCAGCCTCGACGAGAGGGCTCGTATTCAGATAGAGCGTCACCGGCGGTCCTCGATTACCGCGTCTGCCACTGAAGCTCCGCTCGGCCGGCCGGGCCGCGACCATCCCGTGGGCTTTCCGCCATATCGCAGATACTCCTCTTTGACCTGGAGCACCTTGCAGAGACGCGCGGCCATCGCATCTGAATACGTTCGACGGCCGCGTTCGTAATCGCTGACCATGTTCTGGCGGATGCCCAGTTTCTCTGCAAGTTGAGCTTGAGTCAGACCGGCCTTCAGACGGGAACCTGCCAGCAAATTGCCGATGCGGTTCCTCTCCATCTTCTTCCAGTACTTGTTACTTTCGATGGGAACGAACTCATCATGGGGCCTCGTTACGAGCGCCAACATAATACACCTCAATAGTTAAGCGACTCGTCTCGAACGTGCACGGGTAGTCGTGCGGGCGGGCCGAGGTGCCCGACGGACCACCTGAAACTCCCCCTGATCCTGGCGACGTTTCAAATCCGCGACGATTCGGTTTAGGTCGTGGTCAAATTGCGCCGCATACGCTTCGCGTGCCTTACGTACCTGTTCTACGATTGGATCGCGCATGGTCGACTCACTCCTCCAAGAGTTCCTCGGGTGTGCAGAGTATGGGAGGTTCATAACCACTTCCGCGGATGATCTCTTCGATCTGCGGACGCATCCGGGCATTGGCGATGTGCCGGCAGTTCCAAGTCACCAGGTATTCTATCCCATGTACTGCAGCGACACCAATATGCAGCGCGTCGACCTCTGCTTGCTCTGGTAAAGGTCCCGCTTCGAGAAGCCGCCTGGCCATGGCCCTGGAATCGTCGGTAATCTCTAACAGCGGAAGGCCATGCAGAAGCCGACGGCGCCTGCTCTGAGCCACAGAATCGCCATGCATGGCCTCCTCCACGACGAGCGGAGAAGCGAAAAGCTCAAATGCTCCTCGTTGGCGCCACCAGCGTCGGGTCAACTCCTGGTGGGCACGGACGATGATGTCATGGCTGGGACGCGCGGCCAGGTAGCTGACGATCGTCGTTTCCACGTAGATGCTCGCCTTCACGGAACCCATTCCCCCCGGCGTCAACTCTTTCGAGCCCCTGTATCTCCTACCGAATTAAGCTTTTGTCTGGCAGGCCCCGCGCGTGACAGGCCGACGACCGCGGACGCCGGCCCGCCGGGTAGAACTGGTTGAACTGAACCGCTGGCCCACACGCTATGGGGATTGTAAGCCTTCCCTGTCTCAGGGGGAAGAGCTTTGTAGTGGGGCGGTGCGGGCGCGGGGAGCGGGGATGCGCGATAACGTGCTGCGGGGTCTGACTTGAAGTCTTGCGGAAGACTTCCAAGATGACGATCACATCCGGATCAACTTCCAGAGACGGGTCACTGGCAATAGAAAAACGAGCACCGGCCGGCTTGAAGCCGGCCGGTGACGTAGGCCTGCGCGGAAAGGACTGGCTATCTGACGCTTCGGAGGGCTACTTTCCGCCGAACAGCTTGCTGAGGAAGCTGCCCCCACCGGAGGCGCCTGCCCCTTCGGTTCCTTCGGCTGCCGGAAGGGCCTCCTTGCTCTCCTTCGAGCCGATCCGCCCGACGATGTAGGTCCGCCCGATCTCCACGCGAATCTTGTCGGCGACCTCCAGCTTGATAAACTGCTCGCCGCCTTCCACGATGGTGCCGATCAGGCCGCCGGTGGTCAGCACGCGGTCGCCGACCTTGAGGGCGCGGAGCATCTCCTTGTGCAGGCGCTGCTTCTTCTGCTGGGGGCGAATGAGGAGAAAGTAGAACACCCCGAACATCAAGAGGAGGGGAACCATCATCGAGAATCCCCCTCCGGCCCCTCCGGCTCCGGGGCCACTCTGGGCATAGGCGAGATCAAACATCGTTGTGAGTCTCCTGTCCGTCCTGCGAGGTTGAAGGTTCGGCGCGAAGCCGCGCCAGCGTCGTGTCTTTCCAGGCGGCGAAACAGCCGGCCTCGATGGCCTGCCGAGCCTGACGCATGAGGTCCAGATAGTAATGCAGATTGTGGATGGTATTCAAGCGAAGACCGAGGATCTCGTCGGCAACGTACAAGTGACGCAGGTAGGCCCGGGAGAAATGCCGGCAGGTGTAGCAGGCGCAGTCGGGGTCCACCGGCCGCTCATCCCGCGCGTGGACCGCGCCCTTGATGTTCAGGCGGCCCGCGGCGGTGAAGAGGGTTCCGTTCCGGGCATTCCGGGTCGGCAGGACGCAGTCGAACATGTCCACGCCGCGGGCGATGCATTCCAGCAGATCCTGGGGGGTTCCGACTCCCATGAGATACCGCGGGGCGTCGTCAGGCAAGAGCGCCGTCGTCTCTTCTACGATCGCGTACATCGCCGCCGCTCCCTCGCCGATTCCCAGGCCCCCGAGGGCGTAGCCCGTGAAGCCGATGCGCCGAGTCTCCTCGGCCGAGCGCGCCCGCAGGTCCGGGAACGTGCCCCCCTGAACGATGCCGAAGAGCGCCGGCTCGTCGGACGAGTGTGCGGCGCGGCAGCGCGCCGCCCAGCGAAGGGTCCGCTCCATGGAGGCTGCGTGGTAGGCGTAGTCCGCGGCGTGCGGCGGACACTCGTCCAGGGCCATCAGGATGTCCACGCCCAGGGCGAGCTGGATCTCCACCGCCCGCTCCGGGGTGAGGGTGTGGCGCGACCCGTCCAGGTGGGACTGGAACGCGACGCCCTCCTCGGTGAGGCGCCGCAGGGAGGCCAGGCTCATGACCTGATAGCCGCCGCTGTCGGTGAGGATGGCCCGGTCCCAGCCCATGAAGCGGTGCAACCCACCGAGGTCCCGGATGATCTCGTGGCCGGGCCGGAGGTACAGGTGGTACGTGTTGGCCAGCAAGATCCGGCAGTCTTCGGCGTGGAGGTCCCGCGGATCCAGGGTCTTGACGGTGGCCTGGGTTCCGACGGGCATGAACACCGGGGTTTCCACCGGACCGTGCGCGGTCTGGATTGTCCCGCGCCTGGCGCCGGTGACGGAGTCGGTGGTCAGCAGTGTGTAGTGCATGAGATTCCTAGTGGATCAGCATGGCGTCGCCGTAGCTGAAGAACCGATACCGCCGGGCGATCGCCTGCTGGTAGGCGCGGCGCGTCGCCTCCAGACTCGCGAACGCCGCCACCAGGATGAGCGGAGTGGAGCGAGGGAGATGAAAATTCGTCAGGAAGACATCAACCACCCGGAAGCGGAATCCCGGTGTGATGAAGAGGTCGGCATCACCCGCCCCCGGCCGGATCAGGCCGCGATCCTTGGCGGAATGCTCCAGCGTGCGGACACTGGTCGTGCCCACCGCGATCACGCGCCGCTTCTCCTGCTTCGCGGTGTTCACAGCCAGGGCGGTGGTCTCGGGGATCGTGTACCGCTCCGATTCCATCCGGTGCTGTGAGACCTCGTCGGCGCGCACCGGCAGGAAGGTCCCGGGACCGACGTGCAACGTCACCGGACAGATGTGGACGCCCAGACCGCGGATGCGATCGAGGAGTGCCTGGGTGAAATGCAGGCCCGCCGTGGGCGCGGCCACCGCGCCATCCTCGCGCGCATAGACAGTCTGATAGCGTTCGCGGTCCGACGATTCGAGCCGCGAGCCGCGAGCCGCGAGCCGCGAAGCAGGATCTGTCGCCGACCCTTCCGACTCTGTCGTGGCTCGTGGCTCGCCACTCGCGACTCGCCGCTTGATATACGGCGGAAGTGGGACGACCCCGTAGGAGTCCAGGATCGCGCGAAGATTCAGCCCGGAAGGCATCCGGAGGACGCGGCGTCCATGCAGGCCCATTGTGACGACTGTTGCCTCCAGATGGCCACAGGCCAATGAAAGACGGGAACCGACCCGGGCGAACTTTGCGGGATTGATCATCGCCTCCCAGCAATCGTCGCCGACCGGGCGGACAAGCAGCGCCTCGACCGACTT
>Ga0182017_10001546_pt1 | contig 17688 bp, 9 predicted proteins | sample 712E3DmetaG_FD_120492 | JGI IMG/M metagenome (GOLD analysis project Ga0182017, IMG submission 120492) | Permafrost microbial communities from Stordalen Mire, Sweden - 712E3D metaG | ecosystem: Environmental > Terrestrial > Soil > Wetlands > Permafrost | place: Sweden: Stordalen | collected... | reverse complement strand
GTCGTTTATGATGGCGATGCCATTGTGGCTGCAGGAGAAACTTTGGATTCCCGACCTTATCGAAAAAGAAATCCACTTTGGCGGAAAGGTTCTATTTCCTGAACATCATGAATCCCATGCAGCCTCGGCCTTCTTTCCGTCGCCTTTTCAGCGCGCCGCGATACTTACAATCGACGGAGTCGGGGAACTGGCGACCTCTTCGATCGGAGTGGGGCGCGACAATACTGTCGAGATTCTCTCAGAACTTCATTTCCCGCATTCGCTGGGATTGTTATACTCCGCGTTCACTTATTTTACCGGTTTCAAAGTGAATTCGGGAGAGTACAAGGTTATGGGGTTAGCGCCGTACGGCGAGCCGAAATTCGTTCAGCGCATATACGATCATCTGATCGACCTCAAGGACGATGGCTCGTTTGCAATGAACATGGAGTTCTTTGATTATTGCGCCGGACTGACAATGACCAACCACAAATTTGAATCGCTCTTCGGCGGAAAACCACGCACTCCTGAATCATTGCTGACCCAGAGAGAATTGGACCTTGCCCGCTCAATTCAAGACGTAACCGAAGAAATCATGATGCGGATGGCGAAGCATGCGAAGATCGTCACTGGGGAGAAATATTTATGTCTTGCGGGCGGCGTTGCGTTGAACTGCGTTGCAAACGGAAAGATACTCCGCTCGAAACTGTTCGACGATCTGTGGATTCAACCCGCTGCAGGAGATGCCGGCGGTGCTGTCGGGGCAGCGTATGTTGCACACCATCATTATCTAAAGAACCCCGCGAAGGAAAAAAATGGCAGGGACCAGCAACGAGGCTCATACCTCGGGCCGTCGTATGACGACGAAACGATTGCTGCATTTTTGAAAGAATATCATTTGCCTTTCGAGCGAGTTGATCATTGGGATGCGCTTTGCAACAGGGTGGCTGAATACCTGGCGCAAGAGAAAATCATAGGATGGTTTCAGGGAAGGATGGAATTTGGGCCGCGCGCGCTAGGCAATCGTTCCATTATTGGTGATGCCCGGTCGGCCAACATGCAGAAAAAAATGAACATTAAAATCAAATTCAGGGAGGGGTTCAGACCGTTCGCTCCTTCGGTATTGGCTGAAAAAGCGAGCGAGTGGTTTGAACTCGACCGTGAAAGCCCGTATATGCTTCTTGTTGCGGATGTAAAAAAAGAAAAGCAGGTGCGGATGACGGAAGCTGAGGAAAAATTATGGGGAATCGACAAGCTCAACGTTCTCCGCTCTGAGATTCCGGCAGTGACTCATGTTGACTATTCCGCGCGGATTCAAACGGTCAACAAAATCGATAATTATTTGTACTACGACCTTATCAACGCGTTTTACAAAAAGACCGGATGCCCCGTTATTGTGAACACGTCGTTCAACGTGCGAGGCGAACCGATCGTTGCGACGCCGCTCGACGCATATAAATGCTTTATGCGAACCGGTATCGATGTGCTCGTCGCCGGACAATTTATTCTGCAAAAGCAAAACCAGCCGGCGTATCACGATGACATTCAATGGAAGGAAATGTATGAGCTGGATTAGCGATGTGCGCGGCGAAATGCGTAGCCTGAAACGAACGTCCAAAGAATTGCGCAGGTTTGCGTATCTTGTCGGGTCTGTTTTTATTATTATCGGGGGCGCCGGTCTCTTCAAACATTGGCACATTCTCGTTCTCGCGGCTCTGTGGAGTGCTGGGTTGATGCTGTTGTTTGGCGGATTCTTGAACCCAAGGTCGCTGGAAAGGGTGTACGCGGTTTGGATGGGGATTGCGTTTGCGCTCGGCTGGGTCGTCTCACGGGCAATATTGATTCTTTTGTTTTATCTTGTCATTACGCCGATTGGGATGCTCGCACGCCTCTTGGGGAAAAAATTCATCGACATTACCTTTCCGCAAGCAGGTGAGTCTTATTGGATATCGAGACAGAACTCAAAAAAGATAAACTACGAAAAGATGTTCTAACGGAGGATCGCGTGGCCAAGGTCAAGATCATAGCTGAATATATTCAGTTCCTGAAAGAGAATAAAAAGTGGTGGCTGATGCCTATCGTATTCGCGTTGCTCCTTTTCGGATTGCTTATTGTCATCACAAAAGGGAGTGCATTGGCCCCTTTTATTTACACTTTATTCTGATGGTATGCGGTATTCCCGCATAGCTTTAAGCTCCGAAGATCATCCTCCTCTTCCAATTCTTTGGAAGAGAAGGGGTTCTTGTCCCCCCTGACAAAAAAAAATCAATTTATCTCTTGACAATAAGAGCAAAAAGGCCTACATTTTTTGGAAGCCCTTCCATTAAAACCTTTGAAACTACTGGTGCCGATTGGCTGTTACAATATATGACATAGCGAGAGAAGCCCAGGTTGGTATTGGAACCGTCTCTCGCGTGTTCAACAACCATCCGAATGTTACTCCGAAGACGCGCGATAAGATCCTTTCGGTTGCGAAAAGATTAAACTATCACCCTCATGCGTATGCTCAAGCCCTTGCTCGGAAACGGACGAACACTCTCGCAGCTATCATTCCGTTTTTCACAAATTATTTTTTTATAGAAGTGCTTCAGGGAGTTCAGGACAAGATCTCGAGTCTTGGATACGATCTGATCCTGTACGGCATCAACCACCCCGAACAAATAGACGAGTATCTCCGCAAGAGCGTTCAGCGCGGCAGAGTCGACGGCATATTATTTTTCTCGATGAAACTGCCAGTTTCGTTTGTTGATAGGTTCAAGGACCATTCAAAGCCGGTTGTTCTTGTGGATACCTTTCATGAACAGTTTGACTCGTTGGCCGTCGAGAATTTTCAAGGCGCGATGGTCGCAACAAATCATTTGATCTCCCTCGGCCACAAGAACATCGGCATGATCAGCGCGAACATCAACAGCGTGCCGGCGCGGGAACGTATCGCAGGGTACAAGGATGCGATAACGTCAGCAGGGTTGGCTGTCAATCTTGAGAACATCACCGTGAGCAAATTGACGAAGCAGGATGGATTCAGCCGCGAGGCCGGGTACCAATCGATGAAAGAAATGTTGAGTAACGGCTCACCCTTGCCGACTGCTATTTTTATTTCGAGCGATATCCAGGCCATCGGCGCGATGAGCGCTCTTCGACAACATGGAGTGAAAGTGCCTCGCGATGTTGCCGTGGTGAGTTTCGACGATATCGAGCTCGCAGAGCAGTTTGGCTTGACAACGATGAGGCAGCCGATGTACGAAATGGGAGAGCTTGCAGTCGAAAAACTGATCTATCGCATGGAGCATCCTTCCGCTCCGCCATCACAGATCAACTTTCTGCCGAAGCTGGTTGTTCGTGCGACATGCGGCCTGAACAAGATGTATTCTCCTGTTGAAGATTTTGTCCACGCAAAAGATTAGATTGCCTTTTGCCAAACGCATGAAACCTTTTTAAGCGGAGTCACATCAATGATCAATTTTTACCGCTTGTTGTTCGTTGCAATGTTGCTGACTTCAGTCGCTCTAGGCGGAACCACCGGGAAGATCAGCGGCACAGTGAAAGACAGTCAAACGGGAGAAGCTCTCATCGGGGCCAGTGTCGTTATCGAAGGGACGTCGATCGGCGCGGCAGCAGACCTCAATGGTTTCTATGTGTTACTCAACATCGCTCCCGGTACGTACACGATCGCGGCCTCGGCGGTCGGATACCACAGGCAGGAGATCTCGAACGTGTCAGTGTCGATCGACCTGACAACATCGATTGATATCCCGCTGGTCTCATCGGTCGTCGAGGAGAAAGAAGTCGTTGTCACTGCGGAACATCCGCTCGTTCAGAAAGATCTTACGGCAACCACAGCAATTGTCAGTGGTGCCCAAATAGACGCCCTCCCGGTGACTGAAGTAGGTCAAGTTCTCTCACTCCAGGCTGGATATGTTGACGGGAGCTTGCGTGGCGGGAGAAGCGGTGAAGTGGCATATTGGATCGATGGCGTTCCAATCACCGACGCGTACGACGGGGGACAAGTCGTTGAACTGAACAAGAGCCTCGTTCAGGAGCTCCAGCTTGTCTCGGGCGCCTTTAACGCTGAGTACGGGCAAGCGATGTCTGGTATTGTGAACATCGCAACGAAAGAAGGGGGACCTAAATTCACGGGAGGTGCCGGATTCTATTTGGGCCAGTACGCATCATCGGGCATAAAAACGTACGATAGTCTCGGCCACGAGACATCGAACTTGTTGCCCGGACTTGATAAGATCAATCCCACCGCAATTCACAACTACGAATTCAATCTCAGCGGGCCGCTCATCGGCAATGATCTCACGTTTTTTGGGAATGGCCGATATATATACTTTGGCGGATGGCTCAACGGCGTCAACCGTTTTAATCCGAGCAATGTTTCGTACACTGACAGCACAGGGGCATACCGTCTTTATAGAGATCCGTCCGGTAAAGGGGATAGTTCTCTCGTCTCCCTGAACTCGAGCGAACGCTATTACGGCCAGGGAAAATTGACATGGCGGATATCTCCGATGCTCAAGGTGACGGGGAATTTTATTTATGACGATACAAAGGCCAAACCCTACAGCAGCAGCAACGAAGGTGATCGCAGTTATTTTTACGATCCGAACGGGCTCGGATATGATTATAATTTCAGCAATACGTTCATCTTCCAACTGACACATACGCTGAGTCAAAATACTTTTTATACGATTGGCGGATCGATTTTCCAAAAAGAGTATCAGCACTATCTTTACCAGGATCCGCACGACCCTCGTTATGTGAATCCGAAGATTCTTCAGACTACGTTCGATGGATACAGTTTTATGACCGGCGGGACGGACATGGATCACGAAGAACACAGAACAAATACAATTCTTGCGAAAATCGACCTGACAAGCCAGATGGGCGAAACGAATCTCGTCAAGATAGGGGTTGAAGGGAGAAGGCATAGACTTTTGTATGACAAGTATACTCTTCAGCCGATCCAGTCAGAAAGTGAGTTTAACTTCGCTTCGGATAACCCATACATCTCTACTCAGATCCCGGATATTTCCTCCGATTTTCATGACTACTACGAACACCATCCCATTGAATTGTCCTCGTATATACAAGACAAGATGGAATTCAAAAACCTGATCGTGAATATCGGCATTCGATTTGATTATTTTGACCCGGACGGACACGTGTTGGCCGATCCGACGGATCCGAGCATCTACAATCCGATCAAGCCGAGCAATCGATTTTTCGATTATAACGGCAACGGTATTCAGGATCCGGGTGAACCGGACAAGACCGTTGCGGACAGGCTGGCATACTGGTACCGTAAGGCGTCCGCGAAATCACAGTTAAGCCCGCGGCTCGGGTTTTCGTTCCCCATCACTGCCCGAGGGATTGTTCACTTTTCGTACGGCCACTTTTTCCAAACGCCAAGGTTCGAACGCCTGTACGAAAACCCCGATTTCAAAATGCCTGCTGGGACGATTCCTGTCGTAGGAAATGCAGACCTCGCTCCGGAGCAGACGATCAACGGGGAGTTGGGAGTCCAGCAGCAGCTCTCCGATGATGTGTCGCTCGACGTGACTGCCTATTTGCGTGATATACGAAACCTTACGGGAACGAGAGGAGCCGTCTACGATGTGTTTGGTGGATCTCAGCAGTACGTCCAATATGTTAACAGCGATTTCGGCTTCGTTAAAGGTATCGTGCTAACAATGACGAAGTCATTTGCAGGGGGATTTAATGCAACGGTCGATTATACGTTCCAGATAGCGAAAGGTACGGCATCCGACCCTCAGGCAGCAAAAAATGCTCTTGCATCGGGACAGCAGCCTGAGGTTCAACTCACCCCTCTCGATTGGGATCAGAGGCATACCCTTAACGCGACGCTCGCCTACACTGCCAAAGCTTGGGGTGTGAGTGCGATAGGACAATTCGGAAGCGGAACCCCCTATACGCCCCGCGCATCGACCGACATCTCATCATTGTTGACGGACAGCCAGACTAAACCGGAGTATTTCGACCTAGATGTAAGAACATTTTACCAGATTAAAGTCGATATGCTCACAATCGTTGCATTCTTGCGCGTATTTAATATCCTGGATATCCGGAATGAGACGGCAGTGTTCAACGATACTGGCCGGGCCGGTTTCACGACAGATGAGGAAGTCGCAATCAGGAGCAATGTGAAGCAGGTGGTCAACACTCTTGACCAATTTTACGCTTACCCGACACACTTCTCAGAACCACGTCGCATCGAATTTGGAATGAATCTGGAGTTCTAACACTATGAAAAAAACGTTATGCTTCGTTGTTCCAGTGTTAATTGCTGTCTTCCTTTTTCCTGGGAACCTCAACGCTCAGAGCGGACAACAGTACACGAGAACGGCCATCATGAATGGCAACCAGGTCTTTTGCGTGTTCGGAAATTGGGGTGTTTTAGGTCAGCCCGCCGATCAAGCGAACAGAGGTGCTTGGAAGAATCCAAACGATGGCTATCTCGGCGACGTGAGTCCTCTCGTTGGAGCCGAAGTGAAGTATAACGACACTACGACATTTCATTCCGTAGTCACGTGCCCCTTCTATCCGACTCAGCGCCCTGCGAAGAGTCAGGATCGGGATCCTATAACGAATGCCTGGTGGACATGGGAGCCGGTCGGAGGATATTTCAACGCGAATCAACAGAGCATCGCTTTAAGCACAAATCCGAATTCCTGGCCTTCTTTTTGGCCGGACAAACTCGGTGATCCCAAAGATCCAGGCTGGCGGCAAAATCCCGATCCCTCCCTTTCGAAGTACGCTGCTTGGAACGGATATTTTGGAAAAAAGATCAACGCCGACTTGGAATCGTATTTTGTGCTGGATGATAACAACGATTTGCACTTTAATGTAGCATCGAATAATACATTCCATGTAGCTTTCAAGCCCGATGCAAATGACCCCACCCGCAATGGCTTGGGTCTAGTCGTCCGTGTCCGCGGGATGCAGTGGTCCCAGTTTTTGGCGAAAGATAATATCTTCTGGCTGTATGAGATAACCAACACCGGCACCACAAACTACGATAGAGTTGCCTTCGGCATGCTTGTTGGAACTTATGTCGGGGTGACCTCAACGGAGGATTACGGAGAATATAATAACGATTGGTCTTTCTACGACGCTACACAAAATATCACTTACACGGGGAATTTTCCCCTGACCGAGATGGCGGATCCGCTTTGGGTGGGACCGGTGGGATTAGTCGGATACGCATTTCTTGAGAGTCCGGGTAATCCATATGATGGTATTGATAATGATGGTGATGCAGACTCCTCATCGATCGGCATCCTCGCACCCAAATTCACTTCCGCGGACTTTGATTCAACGATCATTACCGCCGGAAGTAATATTGTCCTCATTAACAGCGATTTCAGCCGTAAGATTTTTACGGTGCCGAATGTGGACTCGGTAAAGGTTTGGACCAAGGGAATGCCGGATTCGATCTGGATCCATCCTGGAAAAACGAAAGTTGCCGAAGGCAATGTTATTAAAGACGCAGCCGGCAACGACATTGTAAACCCGAATGCATACGACGGGATCGACAACAATTTCAATGGATTGATCGATGAGAATTATTTTCTCCATTTTCATCAGATTAAGAAGACCAGAACGACCCCGCCGGTGACTCTCATCGATATCCCGCGTGCGGTTCGCCACATTGATTATTTAACTGGTGTGGGAACCAGCCCGTACAGCATGATTGACGAAAGACGTGACGACCGGATCGATAATAATCGCAATTGGAATGTTCTTTTCGACGATGTTGGTAGAGACGGTATTCCGAACACAGGAGATATCGGCGAGGGGGACGGATTGCCGACTTCAGGCTATGATAATCTCGGGAACGACACTGGGCTTCCCGGCGAACCTCACGTAGACAAAACCGACGTTCGAGAGTCCGACCAGATTGGTTTGACGAGCTTTTACTATTTCGCGCCAGCAGGAAATCTTACACTCGGCGACGACGAAACGCTATGGAGAGATTTGGCGCCCGGGTATTTCGATGTCCCCGCTTCAATTATCAACAATCGTCCTGTCGCTGGTGAGGATGGTGACTTTATTTATGGGTCCGGATATTTTCCTTTGCTGGCGAAAGGCACAGAACGATTCTCTTTGGCTCTTGTCTATGGGGGCGGTCTTGGGCTGGGCCTTGACGCCGATCTGGCGGATCTTTTGAAGCATAAAAAGACGGTGCAGGAAATATATGACGCAAATTATCAATTTCCGCAGCCCCCAGATAAACCAACGCTCACTGCAGTAGCCGGTGACCATCAAGTTATACTCTATTGGGATAGAAAAGCGGAAGCGTCGGTCGATCCTGTCCTGCTTACGCATGATTTTGAAGGTTACAAAATCTACAAGTCAACTGAGCCGACCTTTGCGGATATTTTCACCATCACCGATGGTTCAGGAACCGCGCAAGGATATGTGCCGCTAAAGCAGTACGACATCGTTGACGGCATTGTAGGATATTTTCACGCCAACCCAGATTTATTAGAAGCAATCTCTGCCTACCCAATTTACCTTGGAAATGATACGGGATTGCAGCATAGTTATGTTGACCAAGACGTTGAGAATGGCCGTCGATATTACTACGCGGTCGTTGCGTACGACAAAGGGGATGAGGCTCTCGGCATTCTCCCCTCAGAGAATTCAAAAACTGTCACGATATCAACGAGCGGGCAAGTCTCTGCTGATATCAACGTCGCAGTTGTGACGCCGAATGCGAAAGCTGCAGGATATGTCGGACCGGTGAGCGGGGATACATTACTCAAGAAATCAAATTACGCTACCGGCTCAATCACTTACCAAGTCGTCGATCCGACGAAAATTACCGCTCATAAATATGATGTGGAATTTCTAGACAGTGAAAACGACGGCATCGACAATAACGGAAACGGGCTCGTGGATGCTGCTGATTCGTCAGAAGGGACTCGCACCACATCATCCTATTTCGTGCATGACCTTAACAATATTACGGAGCCCTTCATCAGCCTCGACACTATCACGACAACGCTCAATCACAGCCACCAAATACCTTCGACAATTATTGTACACAATCAGCAGGGAGCCGTGGTTCCGGCCTCGGCATATCTTTTTGACACTGCGCGGGGGTCGATCAAAAGCTCCTCGCCGGGTTCGCTACCCAAAGGGACGTACTCGATGACGTATCAGTACTATCCAGTGTGGAGAAGTCCAAACATCCAGGGGTCGCCGTATCTGACCGAGACAAAAGATGCGGATATCTTTGACGGAGTTGAGCTTGTGTTTAAGAACGACTGGTCGGCTCAAGTGATCGATAGTCTTACGAAGTGGGTTGGGGGAAAGAACCCGTACCTTTACAACATCTCTCCCTTGTTCACCCAAGTGAATGGTGCGAATGTTTACGGAATAGCAAGACCAAGCGACTATACGATCACATTCTCGAATAAGATTGTTGATACAGCATATGCTGACCCCAATCTCTACACAAATGCTATTCCAGTCAACTTCCGGGTCTACAACGAGACTGATAGCACTTACGTCAAATTTGTTTTCGTTGATATTAACGGCGATAGCAGTCTTTCTTCGGCAGATGAGCTCGTTTTTCTTGAGAGATCTTCGAACGGAAACTTTGTATATACCTGGGATGTACATTTTAAACCCAAAATCTCCGATCCAGCTGATACAACATACAACCTCACACTGGGAGATAAGTTTGTCATAAAAATGCTGAAGCCATTTCGAAAACAGGATCTTTTTGAGTTTACCACAATTCTTGCAAAAGTCGATAATCAAAAGGCACATTCGGCTCTTTCACGAGTCCGCGCTGTGCCGAATCCATACGTCACCGCGTCGTCATTCGAGGCCCCGTTAAATCCCGGAATAACAAGCGGACGAGGTCAGCGAAGAATGGACTTCATTCATGTGCCGGCTAATGCCACCATCAGAATCTTTACTGCAAGGGGAGACCATATCCGGACTTTGCACCAGGATGGCAGCATTGAAGATGGAGTGATCTCGTGGGATCTCAAAACCGAAGAAAACCTCGATATCGCATTTGGAGTATACTTTTATATTGTAGAATCTACAGCAGGCAATACCACGGGAAAACTTGCAATCATAAAGTGATCCGCCTATGAAAAGAACATACACTAGTTTTGTGCAGCGCTTAATTTTTTTGCCGCTCGTTGCGATATTTGCCTGCTTCTCATCGGCATCGGCCCAGTCGAAAGTCGGCACGACCGCGGCCCAATTCCTCGGCATTGCAGTCGGACCGGTAGCGAGTGCGATGGGAGGCGCCTATGTTGCAGCGTCAGGGGATGTGAGCTCTCTTTACTGGAACCCCGGTGCTATCGTGCAAGCGGATAAGTCGGGATTTATTTTTTCGAACACAGACTGGCTTGTCGGAACTAAATTTCGATGGTTCGGCTTTATCATGAATCTTGACGGCGAAAATGCGATCGGGGTACACATAACGCAGCTCGATTATGGTGAAGACGACGTCACGACTGTCGCGGCTCCGGATGGGAACGGGGAGAAATGGTCGGCGGCGGATCTAGCCGTCGGAATTTCGTATTCGCGTCGATTAACTGACCGTTTCTCCATAGGTGGCACCGCGAAATATGTTTCCCAAAGGATATGGAACGAATCGGCAAACAATATCACTTTTGATGCGGGATTGCTCTTTGTAACCGATTTCAGCGGTTTGCGTTTGGGGATGTCGATGTCGAATTTCGGAGGTGATCTGCAACTCGACGGAATGGATCTTTACCACCAGATAGACATCGATCCCGCCGATGCAGGCTCGAACAAGACTCTCGTCGGTAAGTTCAAGACGGACCCATGGCCGATGCCCCTCTTGTTTCGTGTCGGTGTTGCAATGGACGTAGTGAAGAATGACTTTATTCGTGGGACCATTGCGGTGGATGCGCTCAGGCCAAGCGATAATGCAGAATCCGTAAACGTCGGCGCAGAGATTGCTTGGCAGGACATGCTGTTCCTTCGAGGAGGGTACCAGTCTCTCTTTGCACAAGAGAGCCCCTTCAATAAAATGGACCAGCAGATCGGGCTTTCCCTTGGAGCGGGGGTGAAGGTACCTCTCGAAGGATTTGCTTCTACAGAAGTAGATTACGCTTTCAACAAGTTCGGAGTGTTCGGAAATCTCAACACCTTTGCTCTTTCGATCGGATTCTAAGAAATCTTAAATAAGCTCTTTCACATCAATAAGATTAACTGAACCATAAATAAAAACGACTGATGAAAGGAGGATAGCTGGAAGGCACAACGCTCGAAAGCTGTACAAACCAGTAATCAATCAACAGTTTCACAATGCAAGGAGAAAGCTATGAAGAAAACCCTACTTTTTGCGTTTCTCGCGCTAGTCGTGACAGCCTCTGTTCTGTCACCCGTAGCGCAGGCGCAAAGAAAGAACGTGACGTTTATCGTTAACACAGCAACAGTACCGGATACACTCAAGGCGACCGATAACGTTGTCGTGGTTGGATCGGGTAAGCCAGCAGATGCCGACTCGGTAATGACGAGTTGGGGAGCCGGCCAGGCCCTTACCAACATCGGCGGCGATTATTGGAAAACCACGCTTGGTTTCAAGGTTGGCGACACGATGTTCTACAAGATCAGAATTCGCGGCGACGGCTGGGAACAAGATCTTGCAGGTGGCGATGGCGGTGGACATCGATATTATACGAACGTTACCAAAGATACGACCTTCCCCGTTCAATTCTGGAACAACGGCCCGAGTGCAGACACGCAGTACTTCCGCCCGTGGACAGCGGCGCCGGATAGCTTCATCAGCGTCTACTTCCGAGTAAACTTGCAGGCCGTGATGGACAATGGTTCGTTCGGATGGACTGCAAAGGACGTCGATTCGGTCGGAGTGCGGGGAGCGGGAAAAACAGGTGATGACCTTTCCTGGGGCCCGACGACCTATCTGAAACAGGAAGCAGCTCCCACCGCCAATGGCGGCGCATTCAAGATTGGTCCGGGATCATTCTTCTCCGGCCGATTGAAATTCCGCAAGAGTCAATGGAAAGTAGGAGACACAGTACAATACAAATTCCTTCTCGGTTACAACTGGGGCCGCGACGAACTCCAGAACGGAAAGCCCAATCGTCAATTCTACATTCCGGTTGGAAAAGCGGACACTACGTTGCACTGGGTATATTATGACAACACGGCACCTGTTCTCCGATCCAATGCCGACAGCTGTACAGTGACATTTCAGACAAACATGACCACTGCTGCAAATAATGGAAGCTTTAATATTGGCAGCGATACTGTGCAGGTGCAGGTCGGATTCTTCAACACGGCGGATTCGACGCGGACGCTTAATCTGAGCAGGCAAGGTCTCTCGAGTGTTTATAAGGGAACCGTGAAGATGCTCTCCTCTGCCGCCAAGTTCCTTGACTATCAGTATTACCTTGTCAAGGCGCCTAATACGATCCGTGAAAATTATTTTAACTTCCAGTTCACGGGTACGGTTGCATCAGAGCAGGAACGGCGTCAGTTCACTGTTCCAGGAACGGCCGGTGCATTCACGATCAAAGATACCGTCGTTGGTGTTTCTGCTGCGCGCCGACAACCCTACTTTGCAAGTCAGAGGAAGTTCAGTCGGAATGTTCTTGTGACATGGACTGTTGATATGCGTCCTGCATACTACCAGATTATTCTCGGACACGACAGTCTAGTTGCCGGTCAAGGGACCGCAACGGTGGTGCACGCAGACAGTATCAAAAAGTGGGGCGTAGGTATTAACGGGCCCGGAGTGAATTTGCCGAACGTTTTGCCGGTTACCGATTGGGCGGATTGGAATTCGTTCATGGTTGCGGATACCAACAAGCGAAAGATGTGGGATGATGGTACCCATGGCGATGCAGTTGCCGGAGATTCCATCTACTCCGTCCAATTCAGCTATACCACGGCAAATAACATCGGGGCGGTAACCAAATTCGGAATCCAGGGAAGCGATAACGAAACAGCCTTTGGTTTGAATCACCTCGACAACATCGATGATTCGGGCCCGACGACGACCGTTCTCGTTCAATGGGGTAGCATCAATCCCACTAAGTACAACCGTTGGAATTATGACACCCATTCGCCAATAACGACGCTGGTCACGAATCGCCCTGGCGTTCCCCAGGTCTTTGCACTACAGCAAAACTATCCGAATCCGTTCAACCCAACGACAAAAATTGCATTCTCCGTTCCTTCTCAAATGAAGGTGGAATTGGTCGTGTATAACGTACTCGGCCAGAAGGTTGCAACACTTGTCAATGAAACGTTGAGCGCGGGCGGACATGAAGTCCCCTTCGATGCCTCGCGGCTAGCCAGCGGTATGTATCTCTACAGAATTACCGCCGGTCAGTTTATGAGCGTGAAGAAGATGATGCTGTTGAAGTAAAAATCTGATTCCTCCGAAAAGGAGCTTCAGAAAAAAAAGGCGATCCGAAAGGGTCGCCTTTTTTAATTTGAGATATTACGCAGTTTCAAAAGGCTTGCCACGAAGGCGCTAAGGCACAGAGCTTTTTTAATGAGAACTGCATCATGTTAAGCTATGAATAAAATAACGGCTTTTCTTTGTGACTTGGTGGCAGTAATTTTGGCGTCTGCTTAGCAACAGTTATTTATAGTTCAGGAGTTTGTTCCGCAGAAACTGTGCAGGCTGATAAAAAGGCGAGAACGACAGCGATGAATCGATGTACTTTTTGGCGCTGACGAAATCTCCCTTGTTTGCGGAAGCTGCGGAGAGTCCATAATAGATCGTGGCGGTTTCATTCGGGAATTCCTTCCCCCGCACTAACCGCAGGGCCGCCGCGAAATTTTCGATTGCATCATCAATTCTTCCTTCATTGATTTCGAGAAGGCCGAGATCGATGCGGGGGTATGGGTATTGAGAATTGTATGTGATCGCAGCGGAATAATGTTCGATAGCGTTCGAAAACTTCCCCATTTCTTTATACACAAATCCAAGAAGATAATGTGAGTAATAATTCGTCGGATATTCTTCGAGCAGGGCTTCATACGTTGTCGCGGCATCTCTGAATCGTCCGTGTTGTTGAAAATGCATCGCACTTCGCAAACACCCCTCGCTCCAAGGGATCTTTGACGAGTAAAGATCGAATGCGATATTCTGAAGAGCGCTGTCTGCTGCTTCTATGACGAAAGTGCGAGACTCGTAGTTTTCGAACGGCCAGTGTTTTGTGAGATTTCGCATGGCGATATCGGCGAACGCTAGGTCAAGCCAACAAATGCTCAGGCTATCCATCTGAAATGGGAGCAGGCGAACTGGTTCGCCGTTCAGAGTAAGGCCTGGAACGAGATGGAGATCCAAGATTTTTTTCAAATAAAGGTTTGCGATTTCATAATATCCGCGGGCAGTGGGATGAAGATGTTCCCAGAAGAGTTCTTTCCCCGGGATTCCGTTAACGCTCAGCACGTTGAACAAAGAGTCGGATGATACGCACGGTATGCCTTCTCTGTCGCAAACGCGTCTGATAATCACGTTGCTTCTTGCTGGAGCCCGGAACTTGAGCAAGTCGTTGTCGCGAGCGACCGAGAGAAAGATTCGGGCGGAATCAGCTTTGCCGAGGGCGAGAAAAAATCTTCCCATCCAAAAATTGACACGAGCGTTTGTCGGGTCAATGGATCGCAGTGTAGTTAAGGCTTGCAATCCCTCGGAATATTTTTTCTCTAAAAAACATGTTTCCACGGCTGCAAAGCTTTTCTCCAGTCTATAAGTGATTCGCGTCGAATCGGATGCGAAAGGAGGAAACATCAAGTTTGAAGTAACGTCGCTGACGATCAGGGGGATGTGACGGGTCTTAAAGAGCTTTGTCAATGCCGTTAGATTGGTTTCAAATTGACTGAACACCCATTCTGCATCGGGAGAATTCAGTTCAACCATGTTGTTTCGGGAGACTTCCTTCATCAAATTTCTCTCTCCGGAATTTGCGGAGACTGCGTACGATCGCAGTGTGCGCTGAAACCATGCGACGATGCGCAATTCTCTCAGACGATACTTCACCGGTATCAGAAATGGGAAGTTTCTCTCAAGGAATGAGGCTCCAACTCCGTCGGGGCCGTAGAATTCATTGTGTCCCATGTATGCAACGACGAGGTCGGGTTCGTACTCGACTATTTGTTTAGCAAGATCAAGAATAACATTGCTGTTGACCGCGGCCGCGCCAAGATTGATCACTTCAAATTCGAGATCAGGAAACTGATGGCGAAGCTGTTTCCTGAGAATGGCTGGGATGTTCGCATTCATCTGATAGGGCGTACCGAACATAGACGACTCACCCAGACATACGATCCGAAAGACCTTGGCGTCTTTGTGCTTCTTGAAAATGCTCGGCTTCAGTTCAGGCACAATGACATTGTCGGAAGAAAAATATTTTACAAGTGCTCCTCTGTTGACTTGATAAACCTCTTTACCGTCATTCTGTACAGATGCCACAAGAGGGGATTCAAGCGATGGATCGAAAACTCGGAGCAATAGCTCAATAATGGAGAGGAGAAGGAAGAGAAACAGAAGTGGAATCAATCTGAAAAAAAGCTTCTTTGATTTTGTGATCATTCGGCCAAACGGTTTGAACAGTTCTTAAGATAGACCAAACGGAAAACGAAGTGAATCAAATTTATCGATATGAGTGACGACTTGCAAGCAGATTGTCTTTATAACGGTGAATCGCTTCGTCGCTCGGTAAAAGCCTCGAAGGTCTTCCAGCTGTCGGACACCTCCTTGATTAACCTCGCCAAAGATTTCAAGATATGCGATTTCACTGATAAGGTGTCCGACTGCTAATAAAAAATGGCAAAATGCGCTTTTCGGCAGTGACTCAATGTCCGTCTTAGTCATTCCGGCGAAAGCCGGTCGAAGACTCTTCGAGAATCCAGGCTTTTTGGTTATCTTTCAATGTGGATGCCCGCCTCGGCGGGTATGACATCAGCCTTTTATATTGGATTTTCGAAATGAGTCACTACTCTCTTTTCAAACTCGTTGCCTTCGGAGTGTCGATTTTGTACATTAATCGTACTTTATGATTTCTCATCGCGCCCTTCATAGCCGTACAACTCTTCTTTATCTCTGCCTTTTGAGTGCAGTTCTCTACGGTCAAACGCCGAAGTTCTCCGACGAGTACATTGCAAAAGCCGGAAAGACCTTCATCTCTGAAGAGGAATTCTTGAGACGCTTTGAATTGCTCCCGGCTTTCGGGCGCCATCGCGCAAACCAACGTGAAGGGGCAAAGGCAGAATTGCTGTACTCAATGATCGCCGAAAAACTCCTTGCCGAAGAGGCTGCGGCGAGAGGCCTTGACAATGATTCAACTTTCGTCCGTGCATTTCGTGAAGTGAGGAACATGCTCGCGCGTGATGAGTTGTACCGCGAGGAGGTTTCTCAAAAAGTACACGTCACGGACGAACAAGTTTCAAAAGGGATCGCGAGGGCGATGCGCCAGCTTTTAGTCTCCTTTATTTATTGTAAGAAGGAGGAGGATGCCCGTTTCATTCGGTCGCAGATGAAGCGGTCAAAAGATTTTGAGGAGCTTCACATCGATACATCGTTCAGTATCCTCAGAGATACTGCAACTGTTATTTGGGGAGATGCCGATCAGGCAATTGAAAAAACGGCGTACTCGATGAAAAGCAATGAAATATCGGATATAGTTTTCGCGGCTGGCGGTTATTATATCCTGAAATTGAAGGGAGTTCAGAGAAATAACTTTTACGCGTCAATGCAGCCGAGCGTCCTGCACCAGCGTGTTGAGGAGATAATTAGATTACGCGAAGAGAAAGATCGAATGGAGGCGTACGTTAAAGAAGCTCTGAGGGACAAAGTCGGTTATTCTGTATCGCGAACGCTGAGCAAGCTTGCGGAAGAGATCAGTTCAACGTGCGGTGAAGCGAATGACACGCTGATATCCTTCACTCCAGAAGTTGTTCTACGAGTCGCCTCGATGTGTAAAGCATTCCTCGGCGACACATTGGCGGTTGTCGGTGATTCTGCTTGGTCTCTGAATAACGTCTTGAATAGGTTTTCGAGCAAAGGCTTTACACTCCGTTGTGCGAACATAGCAGGAATCTTTCACCAGCTTAATATTGAAATGGAAGTGTTAGTGCGGCAAGAGTTGCTCTGTGAAGAGGCGCTGCGGCGGGGGCTCGATCATGTCCCTGCGATCAGTAAAAGATTGGACACGTGGCGGCAGTACTATCTTGCTCTTTTGATGAAGGATTTCGTGAAAAGGTCGGTTTCAGTCAACGATGCAGAAATCTACTCCTACCTGGAATCGAAGGGGAAGCTTCCGCGGGTGCCTCGCGTTCAGATTCGCGAACTGCGGACCGCCGGTCTTGATGAGATGAAACTCGCCATCGATCAACTGGAAAAAGGCGTCTCGCTCGATAACGTGGTCCGGCATTGGTCTGTCGATTCCGCAGCAAGGATGAACGGCGGAATTTCAGATTTGTTCCCAATCACAGAACATCAGCCGATCGGCGAGCTCGCATGGGAAATGGAAGTCGGCCAGCGCTTTGGACCTTTTTCTACTCCGGCTGGAGCATTCTATTTTGAGCTGCTGGCGAAAAAAATAGATACAGCATCAGGCGATACTTCTGCACTTGCGGAGAAACGCGAGGCGAGAACGGAACTGCTGCGGATGAAACAAAGAAAGACTTTGGACCTCTATCTATCACAGG
>Ga0182017_10001543_pt1 | contig 17714 bp, 15 predicted proteins | sample 712E3DmetaG_FD_120492 | JGI IMG/M metagenome (GOLD analysis project Ga0182017, IMG submission 120492) | Permafrost microbial communities from Stordalen Mire, Sweden - 712E3D metaG | ecosystem: Environmental > Terrestrial > Soil > Wetlands > Permafrost | place: Sweden: Stordalen | collected... | reverse complement strand
TGCGCGACCCATTCCACCTCGACGGCACCGTGGCGTTGCACAAGCGAGCGCATGGCCCCGCGCAGCTGAGTCGCTGCTACGCCTGACAAGGTTCCGGCCCGCACCTGGATGATCGGGTCATCGCGGCACTCCGCCACGCAAGCCGCGCCGCCTTCCGCCTCGCCGCCAACGAAGGGATGAAGCAAGACCGCCAGAGGCGCCGCCGCAGGGCGCAGTCCATGGGCCAGGGCATAAGCCACCGCGCCCGCAGACAGAGCCGAAGCGAGTACCTGGCGGATGGCGGTCTCGACCTCGTCGGGCCGCACCGCCACCCGCGATTCATAGACCCCCGCGCCCAGGCTGCCGGCGATGTCTTCGCTGGCGAACGACGACCGCACCGACCAGAGACCGCCCAGCGCAAGTCGCCCGGCCAGCTCCTGGGAAAAACCCGATGGGAAAGCTGCCGCCATCAGGTCGGCCCGCACGCGATCCAACGCAGCCAGGGCCCCGTCGTCGATCCTCTCGGGCAGCGCCAGCGAGTGACCGATCGCGCGAAACAGCTCGTCGGTGATCACGAATCCCACCGGCGTGCGCAGCCCCGCAGCTGACAGCCGCGCCAGCGAGCGGGCCTTGCCGCCCAGCCGCGCGTCGGTGTCGTGCAGGTCCGCGAAGAAACTCATCGCAGAGACTCTAGCGCGGATTGGCTAGCTTTCTTCGCCCGCCTTGACAGGGCGCTATGCAGCCGCCATAAAGACTATATGAGGACTCTCACGATCACGGATGCGAAGAAGAACCTAGGACGGTGGCTCAAGGCGGCGGCGCAGGGGGAGGAAGTCGCCATCATCGCCGGCAGTGACATCATCGCGCTTCGCAAGGTCGAGGTGGCAGCGGTGGACACCAGCTACGCCGAGGCCGAATACGGGGCCTCCCCAGAGTCTCTCGCGCGCCTTGAGGGTGGAGTGGCGGCCCGCTATCGCCGGCAACGCAAGGCTGGCAAGCTGCGCTCGCTGGCACAGGTGGAGACGGCACTTGAAAAAGCCAACTCTCATTGATCCGGAGGTTTTCCAGAGGCTGGGCCAGCTTCCGCGCAGCGAACGAGCTGACTGCATGCTGGCGCTTCACGAATTGCAGGACGGCCTTGGCCAACCCCATCTGCACGCCGGTCTTGGCACCCGCAAGCTTCGCGCCACGACCTTCGAGTGTCGCGGAAACCTGAAACTGCGCCTCCTGTTCGAGAACCGCCCCGAGTGCCTCTACGTGTTCGCGCTGCTCTCCCACGACGAGGTCCGACGCCTGCTGCGCAGCGGCCGGATTGCGTAGGTGCGAACCCGCCCCGCGCGTGGGCAGTTTCCCCACGATGCCCCGCCATCGTGGCCCCACATCGTGGCCCCCATCGTTGACGTAGTCCACGGTGAGACGTACCTTTGGCGGAGAGGTTGCTAGCATGAGTCGAACATCAGCCGCCCGCCGGATTCCTGCCTCCGACTGGCACCATCACATCGCCATCGACCCAAAGATCCTTGGTGGCAAACCGGTCATCAAAGGAACTCGCGTCTCGGTCGCTGTGATAGTGGGTGGCCTGGCCGACGGCGGCAGCGTCGAGGAGATCTGCCGCTCGTACGAGATCGACGAACGGGACGTGCGCGCGGCGCTGGCATTCGCGGCCGAGAGCGTCGAGGGGGAGCGCATTGTTACGCTTCCTCATCGATGAGAACGTTCCGGTCGAGATCGGCCTTTTCCTCGATTCTGCCGGTCACGACGTTCTGATCGTCCGACGTTCTCCGCTGGTGGGGTCATCCGACCGTGTGCTCTGGGCTCGCGCGGTGAAAGACGAACGCATCATCGTCACCCGGAACCACGACTTCCCTCTGGTGGGTGTGGTCGGAAAGCCGGCGGGCATTGTTCTCCTTCGGCCCGTCAGCAACAAGCCATCGGCCGTGATCGGACTGTTTCGTGACTTCTGGGCCGACGCAGATCCAGGATCGCTTCCTGGCCACATCGTCGTCGTCCAGCCAGGACGCGTCCGGTCTCGGGTTTTGTAGCGCCGGCAAGTGCCGGTCTTCTCTCCGGGGTTAGCGCTCCACGGGCGGCTGCGATGTTTCCGACGAATCCGCAGGCTCCTCCTGGCAACTGGCCAATTCCGTCTCTGTGTCCTCTGTGCTCTCTGTGGTGAAAAAGCTAGCGTCCTTCTTCGTCACCGAGCACCGAGCCCGGTCGCGGCCAATTCGATCACCGGCCCCGGCACCAAACCGAGCGCCAGCACCAATATCACCATCGCGACCAGCACAGCCGCCATGCCCGTCGACGGGAACGCCTGCCATGGTCGCACGGGATCGCGGAAGTACATCGCGACCACGATGCGCAGATAGTAATAGACGCTCACCAGGCTGTTGAGCACGGCCGCCACCACCAGCCAGGCTAGCTCCGGGCTCTGCATGGCTGCGCGGAACACGTAGAACTTGCCGAAGAAGCCGCCGGTGGGTGGCACGCCCGCTAGCGACAGCAGGAGCACGGTCATGGCCAGGGCCACGGCCGGCCGCGTGCGCGCCAGCCCAGCCCAGTCGCGCACCAGCAGGCGTTCATCGCCTCGCCGACCCACCCATGCCACCACCGCAAAAATGCCCAGGGTGGTGAACGCGTAGGCCGCCAGATACAACAATATCGCAGGTTGTGCGCCGTCCACCTTCTGGCCCAAGGCAACCAGGCCTATCAATAGATAACCGGCGTGGGCAATGGACGAATACGCCAGCATGCGCTTGACGTTCTCTTGGCGAAGGGCAGCCAGGTTTCCCCAGGTCATGGTGACAAACGCCACGCCGCCCAGCATGCGCACCCAGCCTGCGTGGCCCAGGGCCAGCCCCGGATCAGCAAAGACCGCTCCCAGCAGGCGCACAAGACCGCCTACCGCCGCCACCTTGATCCCAGCCGCCATAAGTCCAGTCACCGGCGTGGGCGCGCCTTCGTATGCATCAGGCGCCCACATGTGAAAGGGCACGGCCGCGATCTTGAACAACATGCCGACGAGCAAGAAGTACACACCGACGATGAAGAGCGGATTGCCCGCGGCCTGGCCGGCACGCGCGGCGATCCCGGCGTACGACATCTCGCCGCCCGTGGTGCCATAGACCAGCGCCGTGCCGTACACCAGGAACCCGGCGGCGAACGCTCCCAGCAGCAGGTACTTGAGCGCGCCCTCGGCCCCGGCAGCCTGGCGACGCCAACTTGCCACCAATAGATAGGCCGCCAGCGACATGGTTTCGATGCCGATGAGCAGCGACAGAAGGTGCGTGGCGTGGGCCACGGTCATCATGCCTGCGGTGGCAAAGAGCACCAGGGCATGGGGCTCGCCGTGCTCAAAGTCGTGTTCGCGCATGAAGGGCGCGGCCACCAGCAGCGTCGCGAGCGCCGTTGCGATCAACACAGCGTCGAGGAAGAGCGACATTCGATCCACAACCAACATGCCAGCCCAGATTGGTTCGGCCGATTCAGCCCCTGTCCATTGGCCCGCGACCGCAGCCAGTGCCGCCAGACAGCCCAGCTGGGCCAGCCTGAGCGCAGGCTCGCGGCCCTTGGTCATGGTGTCGAGCAAGAGCGCCAGGCACCCTGCCCCAGAAAGCAGCAACAACGGGGCCAAGGCCGCGATCTGATCAAAATCAACGGTCATCAGAACCGCCTCGCCGTCTCGTCTCGCGCCTCGGCCTGCGGCGTGGCCGGCTGCGCGGGCCGATGACCCGGAATCACACGCCGTGCCGGCCCATCGGGATTGGCGCGCGCCTCGGCCAGGCGATCGCGAAAGCTGGCGGTCAGCGTCTGCACCGAGGCGGTGGTGCGTTCGATGATGGGCTGCGGAGCCAGCCCCATGACCAGCGCCGCCAGCACCAGGACACCGAATACCAGGCGCTCGCGCAGGCTCAAATCGCGCAGCTGCGGGTCGCGGTTCTCGGGCTTGTCGAGCGGCCCGAACATCACCCGCTGGTACATGGTCAGTAGGTACACAGCAGCCAGAATGACTGCCGTGGCAGCCAAGCCAGCCAGCAGCGCCGGATGGCTGAACATGGGAGCCGCCAGGCCCGATGCCTGCCAGTCCTTACCCGCGGTGAATGTGGCGACGAGCACCAGGAACTCGCCCACGAAACCGCACAGACCGGGCAGCCCGGCCGAGGCCAGCACCAGCACCAGGAAGCAAGCGCCGAAAATCGGCATCCTCTTCCACAGTCCGCCGAAATCAGCCAGGTTCCGCGTGTGGCGGCGGTCATAGAGAATCCCCACGGCCAGAAACAAGCCGCCCGTCGAGATCCCATGGGCCAGCATCTGGAAGATGCCGCCCTGGATCCCCTTTTCGGAAAGCACCAAGATCCCGAGCACGACAAAGCCGAGGTGGGACACTGAGGAATAGGCGACCAGCTTTTTCACGTCGTCCTGCACCCAAGCCATGAGCGCACCAAAGATGATGCCAACCACAGCCAGCCAGGCGATAATCGGCGCTGTCGTCTGAGCCGCCAGCGGGAAGAACGGCAGGGCGAAACGCAAGAACCCGTAGGCGCCGAACTTCAGCAAGACCGCTGCCAGGATCACCGAGCCGCCGGTGGGCGCTTCAACGTGAGCGTCGGGCAACCAGGTGTGCAGCGGGAAGAGCGGCACCTTGATCATGAAGGCCAGCGTGAAGGCCAGGAAACACAGCAGCTCCGGCCCGCGCGACAGCGTGATGGTGGCCCAGGTCGCGTAGTCGAAGGTCCACTCGCCGGTGACCGCGTGCACCTGCGCGTACAGGTACACGATGGCCGCCAGCATGAGCAGCGATCCCACCAAAGTGAAAATGACGAACTTGATGGCCGCGTACAGGCGCCGCTCGCCGCCCCAGATGCCGATGATGAAGTACATCGGAATCAACATCAGTTCCCAGAACACGTAGAAGGCGAACAGGTCGATGGCCAAAAAGGTGCCCAGCATGCCGGTTTCCAACACCAGCATGGCCACGGTGAATTCCCGGCTGCGCGTCTTGTGCACGCCCATGGCCTGCGGCGAAAGCAAGGCCAGGAAGACCATCAACGTCGTGAGCAGCACCAGCCACAGCGAGATGCCGTCCACGCCCAAATGAAAATGGATGCCCAGCGAAGAAACCCAGGGGCGATCGACCACCATCTGAAAAGCGCCGTTGCTCTTGTCAAAGGCGCGCAACACGAGCAGCGATTGCAACAGACTGACCAAAGACACGACAATCCCAATGGGACGGCTGGTGCGTACGCCCCGCGGCACCAGCAGCACAATAATTGCGCCGGCAAGGGGAGTGAGCACTGTCAACGTGAGATCAGTCATGGTCTACCGGATGTCGATGGTCCGCGTAAGGGCGCGAGAGGTATTCCACTGCGCATCAGTAATGCGAATGCGCAGCTGGTAGTGCCCAGGCCGGGCGTAGGACCAGGTCGCGCTGGACGTCGGGCCAGAACGATCCTCGCGGCCGTCGCCATCGAAGTCGAAGCCATAGTCGAGCTTGCCCGGGGTGGCTTCGCCATCGCTCAGCTCGACCACGGCGCTGCGTCCCTCGACGCGAATCTTCACTTGCGAGGGCTCCGCAGGCCGGGCCATCACGTAGACCAGTGCGGCCAGCCCAATGGCAAAGATGGCCAGGTAGCGCTGCACATCGCCTGCCTGCACGAGTCGCAACAAACGCCCAACGGTGTCGACCAGAGCGGTCCAGCCGCCCACCAGCAGCTTGTCGATGAGCACGCGATCCACCGCCACGAAAAACCCGCGTGCCAGGCCATGCAGAGGTCGCACCACCAGGCAGTGGTAGATCTCGTCGACGAAGAACTTTCCGCGCACGGCGGCCACCAAGCGCGGCAGGGCCGCGACGAATCGGCGCGCCGGCTCGCGCACGCCGCCGCCGAAGAACAGCTTGGCCAGGACGATGCCGGAAATAGCGATCGCGGTCGACATCAGCATCACTCGCCATTCGAGCCTGCTCGACACTTCTAGGCTGCGGCCCACCGCAGGCGCCAGCCAATGGCCGATGAGATCGCCGTGCGATCTTCCTATGGCGAGCGGCAGTCCCACCACCCCGGCCACAAGAGCGCCCAAGCCCAGCACCACCAGCGGCGCGACCATCTCGATGGGCGATTCGTGCAGGTGCTCGCGCGTGTGCGAGTCGGCCCGGCACTCGCCCGTGAAGACCAGATAGTAGAGCCGTGACATGTAGAAGGCCGTTCCCAGCGCAGCCGCCAGCAATGCCGCGCCCACCGTCGGGCCGACCCAGGCGAGACGCGGGCCAAACACCTCGCTGGCAAAGGCGCCGGCGATGATGGCGTCCTTGGAGAAGAAGCCGGAGAAGACGGGAACCCCGCAGATGGCCAGCCAGCACACCCGGAAAACCCAGCTCGTCCAGGGCATCTTCTTGCCCAGGCCGCCCATGCGCGTGATGTCGCCCGAGCCAGCCAGTGCGTGCATGACCGAACCGGCGCACAGGAACAGGCCCGCCTTGAAGAAGGCATGGGTGAATAGGTGAAAAATGCCGCCCGCGAAGTTGCCTGTGCCCACACCCACGAACATGAAGCCAAGCTGACTGATGGTGGAGTAGGCCAGCACCTTCTTGAAATCGTTCTGGCCAAACGCGATGACCGCAGCGAAGAGCGCCGTCAGCGCCCCCACGCCCGCCACCATGGCCAGCGCCGCCGGGGCCAGCAGATACAGCGCGCCCAACCGCGCCACCATGTACACGCCAGCGGTGACCATGGTGGCCGCATGAATCAGCGCCGAGACCGGCGTGGGACCCGCCATGGCGTCGGGCAGCCAGACGTAGAGCGGGATCTGCGCTGACTTGCCTACTGCACCCAGAAACAGGAACAACGCCGCCCAGAAAGCCACCGGCTGTCCTTCCCACAGCGTCGCCGTCAGCGTCGGACTGCCGGCGCGAGCTGTGTCCACCAGAGCGGGAATGTCGAGCGTACCGGTGGCGCGGAAAAGCAAGAACATGCCGATGAGGAAACCCAGGTCGCCCACGCGGTTGGTGATGAAGGCCTTCTTACCCGCGTTGGCGTTGGCCGTCTCGCCGTACCAGAAACCGATGAGCAAGTAGCTGCACAGACCCACGCCCTCCCAGCCAATGAACAGCACCGGCAAACTGTCGCCCAGAACCAGGAGCAGCATGGCGCCGCAGAAAAGATTGAGGTACGCGAAGAAGCGGGCGTAATCCTCGTCGTGGGCCATGTAGCCTGTCGAATAGATGTGGATGAGCGTGCCCACGAAGGTGACCACCAAACACATCAGGCCTGACAGCGCGTCCATGCGCAGCGCCAGATCCACGCGCAGATTGCCGCTTGCGAACCAGGTTCCCACCACGTCGGTCAGCCCGCCCGACTCGACCAGGCCGGGCAGTGCAAAAAAGAACGCATCGGCCGAGGCCACCAGAGCCGCGCCTACCGCCATGCAGGCGACGTGGTGGACCACCCTGCGGCTGTGGTGCCTGCCCACCAGGATAAGGTAGGCCGCGCTCAGCAAGGGCAAGAGAGGAATGATGCGCAGTTGGGAAAGCATCGCCGCCCTACCCTTTCAAGGCATTCACGTCATCCAGGCTGACCGTGCGGCGCGTGCGGAACACGCTGACCACGATGGCCAGGCCCACCGCGGCTTCAGCCGCAGCCACCGCTATCACGAAAAACGCGAACACATGTCCCCGCTGATCGCCGAGTGCGCGTGAGAAGGCGAGCAGCGCCAGCGTGCCAGCCGCCAGCTGCAATTCCACGCTCATCAACACGATGAGGACGTTGCGACGCAAGAAAACGCCGGCCGTTCCCACGAAGAACAGGGCCAGCGAAAGCAGGATGTAGGCGTAGGTTGGCATCAGGAAACCCGCGATGGACGACCTTCACCAGGATGGCGGGTCAGCATCACCCCGCCGATCACGGCCACCAGGAGCAACAGAGAAATCGCCTCGAAAGGAAAGAGAAAGTCCGAGAAAAGCAAAGCCCCCACCGACGACACGGTTCCGAAATCCTTCACCGGCGGCGTGGCCGAGGCTGCCAGCAAGGGCATCGCGCGTGCGTGACCCACCAGCCAGGCGGCCCGGTAAAACACGTAGCCAGCCGCCAGAACCCCGAGGGCGCGCGTGAGCAATCCCTGCCGGGCGATGGGGGTGGTTTCCGCGCGGTTCACCATCATGACCACGAACACGAACAGCACCATGATGGCGCCGGCGTAGACTAGGATCTGCAACACGGCCAGAAAGTGCGCCGACAGGGTGGCGAAGAGACCGGCCAGCGCCGCGAAGCTGAGAACCAGAGACATCACGGCGCTCACGGGATTGCGTCGGGTTATGGTCATGAGCCCGCCCAGAAGAACGCCGGCGCTCAGAATGGCAAACACAATGGCCTCCGCCATGGTCGCGCTATGGGCGGCCAGGTTCATGATGCCTGGGCCGCCTTGGATAGCCGGGCCTCGAAGTCGGCGCGGAACTTGGTGAGGAAACCCAGCATGGGCCAGGCAGCGGCTTCGCCCAGAGCGCAGATGGAATTGCCGGCGATCCCGCTGGCCACGTCGGCCAGCAGATCGATGTCCCCTGGCCGGCCTTCGCCCTCCGCCAGGCGCGTGCACACCCGCGCCAGCCAACCCGTGCCCTCGCGACAGGGCGTGCACTGCCCGCACGACTCGTGGGCATAGAAGCGCATGATGCGGGCACACAGGCCCACCACGTCGGTCTTGTCGTCGAACACCACCACGCCCCCTGAGCCGGCCATGGTCTTCAGCCGGCGACCACTTCCAATGTCGAAAGCAACGCCTGGTCTCACCTCCACGTCTCTGATGCGTGGATCGCTAGTCAGGGCATCGAACTCGATGGGCACATCGATCTCGCTGGCATCGAGCGGCGGCATAGAACTTCCCCCGGGAATCACGCCGCGCAGAGCTCGTCCCTGCGAAATGCCGCCGCACACGTCGTAGATCAGCTCGCGAAACGAGATGCCCATAGGCAACTCATACACGCCGGCTCGCTTCACGTGCCCTGACACGCACAGCAGGCGGGTGCCGCCCGACTTTCCCATGCCCGCCTTGGCGAACCAGTCCCCGCCGTGGGTGACGATGTCGGGAACGTTCATTAGGGTCTCCACGTTGTTGACCACAGTGGGCTGGCCGAAAAGACCTTTGATGGCAGGAAAGGGCGGCTTGTTGCGCGGCCACCCGCGCTTGCCCTCGATGGACTCCAGCATGGCGGTTTCCTCGCCACAGATGTAGGCACCGGCGCCCAGGTGCACGGTAATGTCCAACTTGAAAGAGCCGTTGGCACTCTGCCGCTCCTGTCCCAGCCAGCCCGCCGCGTACGCCTGGTCGATTGCTTCCTGCACGATGTCTGCCTCGCGCCGCAGCTCGCCCCGTATATAGATGAAGGCGTGGGTGCACCCCAGGGCAAACGCCGAGATGGCCACGCCCTCGACCAGCAGATGAGGATCGCTCCCCAGCAGCACACGGTCCTTGAAGGTACCCGGTTCGGACTCGTCGCCGTTGCACACCAGATACACGCGCTGGGCGTCTTTGGGCAAGAAACCCCACTTGACCCCGGCAGGGAATCCCGCACCGCCGCGGCCGCGCAGATTGGACTTCTTGACCTCCTCCACCACCTTGTCCCGTCCCGTGCCCAGGGCTTTCTCGAACGCCTGCCACCCGCCGTGTGCCCGATACACATCGAGCTTCTGGATGTCGGGGATGCCAAAATTCTTGGTCACGATCTTGAGCCCCGGCGTTTCGCGGTAGCCGCTGCCCGAGGTTCCACAGGCCGGCAGCGTGGACACACCTGGCGCGGGCGCCAGCGACGACGATGCCTGCTGCGGCTCGCTTTCACTCGCCTGTCGCCGCAACTCATCGATGAGCCTGTCCACCTTCTCGTGGGTCAGGCTGACGTAGTGGTGCGGGCCGCAGGTCATGGTGGGCGCGTAGGCGCAACCGCCCAGCCCATCCTCTTCACCCAGACTGAACAGTCCGTCGGGCGTGGTCTGGCCCGGCTTGATGCCCAGACGCTTCTCCAGGTGGCGCAAGACATCGTGACCGCCGCGCAGGGTGCAACCGAGATTGGTGCACACATGCAAGGGGTAGCGAGCCGGCGCCTGCAGCCGGAACAAGGTGTAGAACGTGGCCACGCCAAAAACGTGCGAGAGCGGAAGATCCAGGGTTCGCGCAACCAGTTCTAGCGCCTCCTGCGACAGATAGCTGAATTCGTCCTGGGCCACATACAGGACACCCAGCAAGGTGGCTTGCCGGGTGGGATAGCGCGTGAGCAATCGCTCTATCTGCTGATGCGCTTTTTCGGAAAACTCAAGTGGCATCGGATCGCCTGGCTCCCAGTCCGCTTCCGCGCAAATCTCCGTCGTCGAACGCCTTCCGTCAAGGCGCCGTTGCTTCTGCTGAGGGAGTCCCATCGACGCTGCGCAACGCAGGGTTGGCACGCGGAACACATGGCACGCGGAACACTGTTGCTTTCCCAACGATGAATGTGCTCTCGTGGGCCTCGGTCTAGGCGGGGGCCTGTGGCTTCAGCCGCAGATCTCTTCCGCCGATACTTGCGCAAAGGCATGGCAAAGCGGTTCCTTCTCGTCGACGCTGATCCCGTCGGACAGGCAGCCCTCCAGCACGTCGCCGCGTCGCTGGAAGGTGAGGATTTTGTGGCTGCCACCGCGGAGTCTGCGCGAGCCATGCTACGCGCAGAGCCTTTCGATCTCTGCATCCTGGACATGAACCTCCCTGACGGCGGCGAGCAGGTGATAAGCACCGCGCAGGCGTGCCAGCCGTGGATTCCGGTTGTGGCCCTGGCCGGCCAGGGCACGGTTGCTGAAGTGGTCACGGCTTTTCGCGCGGGCGCCGCCGAATTTCTGCCCCGGCCGTTCCACCATGACTTGGCTGTGGCGATCGTTCGGCGCGTACTGCAAGAGCGAGCCAGCGGCACCCTGGGCGAGCAAACCACCGGGGCCTGCCTCATTGGTGACCACCCGGCCATGCGGGTGGTTCTCGAACGCATTGGTCAGGCGGCCGAATCCGGCGCCAGCGTGCTGGTCCGTGGCGACCAAGGCACCGGCAAGGAAGTCGTTGCCCGTCTCATCCACGCCTGCGGAGCGCGGCGGGCAGGCCCCTTTGTTACGGTGCGGCCAGGAACCGGCCCCGACACAGCGGCGGAACCGGAGGCGTTGGGCTCCACCGACGCGCAACCTGAAGGCAACATCCTGGCATCGCTGGGCGGCACACTCTTTCTCGACGACATAGCGGGGCTCTCGCGCGACGCCCAGATTGGCTTGTTGCGAGTCATGAAGGAATGGGGAAGCCTGTCGGAGTCCTCAGGACGAAATCTTCGAATCGTGGCCGCCACGACCCAGGACATGGAACAAGCGGCGCGCGACGGCCAATTCCTGGAGGAGCTGTACTATCGGCTGAACGTGATCCCGATGGAGATTCCGTCTCTGCGCGACCGGCCCGAGGACATCCCCATTCTGGTGGACCATTTCCGACGCGCCGCCAACGCACGCCGGGGCCGCACGGTGCCCGCCTTCGCGCCCGAGGTCTTGGTCCGGATGGGTGCCTGTTCTTGGACGGGAAATGTACGCCAGCTTGGCATCACGGTGGACCGTCTGGTATCGGCGGCCAAGGACCGAGCCGTGACCGTCAACGACTTGCCTGCGAGCCTGCGCACGGACGTGAGCGAGCTAGGGCCATCCCTGGTCGACTTGCCCCCGAACGGTATTGACCTGCGCCTGTTGCTCGCCCAACTCGAGGAGCGATTGATCGAGCAAGCCCTGCAACGGACCGGCGGCAACAAGAATCGTGCAGCCGAGCTGCTAGGAATGAATCGCACGACCTTGGTGGAGAAACTGCGCCGAAAAACCGTGGCCTAGTCGCGTGGGGAGCCCGCCGACTTCGGGTGTGGTGGGGAAGGTGCAGGTCCCGAAGTCCCCGAAGGGGGAAGCGAGCGTGGAGTGGTGGCAGGTGGTGGGCCGAAGGGCAAAGCGAACCCTTTCAGGGTTCCCATATCAGAGAGCCGCCCGAACTGACCCACAGGTAGGGAACCCACGGCGCCGGACCTTCGATCACCAACCTGTCTACTGTCACCTGATTGACGGTGCTTCGCCGGCTCGGCCGTCATTGCTATGACGATCCGATGACTCGTCGCCCCCCGGACGTTCGTGATCTTGGGCGGTTAGGATTCACTCGACTCTGGCACGGTGGCTGCATTGGCTGCCCCACATGCCAATGGTCAAGCGCAAGAAAGCAAAGGGGCGAGCGCCACGAAAGCCGTCGGCGAAAATTCTGGCGGCACGCCGTCGCGAATACGCGGCGAAGTTCTTTCCCTACATCGAGAAGGTGGCTCGCCGACTGGCGCGCCGTCTGCCCGCGCATGTCGAGATGGACGATCTGGTCTCGTCCGGCGTGATCGGGCTGATGGAAGCCGCAGAACGGTTCGATCCCAAGCGCGTCGATCGCTTCGAAGCCTTTGCCGAATTCCGCATTCGCGGCGCCATGCTGGACGACCTGCGCTCACGCGACACGCTCTCGCGCGACATGCGCCGTCTGTCCAACGAGTTGCGCGAAGCTACGCGCAAGCTGGAGTCGCAGCTTGGCCGCACGCCGGACAACACGGAGCTGGCTGAAACCTTGGGCCTGAACGTGCAGGAGCTGTACACTCGCCAGCAGAAGCTGTCCGGATCCTCCGTGGTGGGAATCGACGATGCGGGCCCCGACTTTCTGGATCGCACGCGCGACGAGAGCCAGCCCGACCCATTCGAAATGACCGCCCACCGCGAGACGCTGGCGCGCCTGGTGGCAGGCATCGATGACCTACCGGAGAAGATGCAACAAGTCCTTTCGCTCTACTACTGCGAGAACCTGAACCTGAAGGAGATCGGGCACGTGCTCGGCGTCACCGAGTCGCGCGTATGCCAGATCCACGGCGAGGCCACGCGTCGGCTGCGCGAGTCGTTGGGTGACCTGGAGGATTCAGCAGCTGCCTAACCCCGCGTATTTGCAGTGAATTAATAAGATTTCCGGATCGACCTTAAGATTTCGCGGGAAGGGTCGATTTGTGTATGTATGGCACTCACAAGCCGAAGTCGGTTGCGAACGAGTTCAGCCAAAGACTTCGCCGGGGCGATTGGAGCACAAGGCGCTGACATCAGCCGGCAGGCAAGAATCGAAGAGCTGCGGCAGATGGTGGCATCGGGGCGATACCAGGTCCAGCCGCAGAGGCTGGCGTTGAAGATACTGGTCAGGGCCTTGAGACGGAACTAGGACCGTTTCTCGCAAGTCCACAGCTGATTGGACGGCCGGGTTGACGGCGGCGAAGCCGAGAGCGAACTTTCGAGAGGCGGTGCCTACTCTTCCGCGTCGGCCATCTCGACGCGATTTCGGCCATTGGCCTTGGCTCGGTACATGGCCGCATCAGCGAGGCGCAGCAGCAGATTCTCCCGCCGACGTTGGTTGCCCCCGGGGGCCAAGTGTTCCCGATACGACGCCACGCCGATTGAAGCGCGTACGCCCGGCAGAGGCTGAGCCGTCTGCTCGCCTTCCGCTTCAGCGTCGAACATGGTCGCCTCGGCGATGACCCGCCGCAAGCCCTCGGCGGTCTGCACCGCGCGGTGGATGTCGCTGCCGGGCAGAATGGCTACGAACTCATCTCCCCCATAGCGAGCCAACACCGCGGCAGGTGGCGCATTCTCGGACAAGAGACGCGCCACCTCACGCAAGGTCCAACTCCCCGCCAGGTGTCCGTAGCGATCGTTCACCTCTTTGAAGTGGTCGAGGTCGATGAACAGCAACGACAGATCGGTGGCGTTGTGATCGGCGTGCGCGATCTCGTCCTCCAATCGAATGTGAAAATACCGGCTGTTGAACAGGCCGGTCAGGTGATCCAAGCGGGCCAGGGCGCGCGCGCGGATGGCGTCCAGGGCGTTCTGGATCGACGAGGACATGTAGGCCGCAAAGATGCGCAGAAGCTCATTGTCGCGCGCTGTGTAGGGACCGCCCGAGCCCCGGTTGATGAGCTGCAGGACACCGCAGATCGATTCGCCCACGATCACGGGCAGCCCAATCACCGATGCGATGGGCCGGCCCGAACCATGCGCCGGCATCGCGATCGACAAGGGATCCTCGGGCGAGAGGTTGTCGCTGCGGAAAGGCGTTCCCGTGCGATAGATCTGTCCAACAAAACCACGATCGCTAGGGACACGTTTGCCCAGCAACTGCGCCGTACCCGGACCGTAGGTTGCAATGAACGTCAGCCGCGGGGTGCGCACGCCTGCGAGCTTGGCGCGCGGATCGTCGAGCAGAATGCCGCCCGACTCGGAGGGCACGAAGTCGTTGGCGCGTTCGAGGATCTCGCGTAGGGCGGCGTCGAGGCGCACGTCCCATCGCTCAGTGTCTTGATCCCGTCGAGCGCGGAGGAAGAAGCGGGTGATCTCCTCTGGCGAGAGGGTCAGAATGGGACCAGGCGCAGTTGGCGGGTTGGGAATGGATAGCTCTTCCTCGACTTCCTCCGCGGGCACGGCAGCCCGGGTGGGATCGATACCATCTGCAAATTGGTCGATAGTGCCGCTGGTTTGCATGTCGCCAACCGTCACGCGGAACCTCGTTGTGGGTTCCAGCTTACAGGATATCGTTGCAAAGTACCACCAGTCGGCTATACCACTCCGGCGGCCTCGGGATCGAGGGTGCCGCGATACACTGCCCTGAGGCGCGCCCGACGCTCCAAGTCGCGGATGATCACCGCGGCGACGTCGATGCGGTAGATCTCGCGCAGCGAGTGGATTCCGCCCGGGGCGAACACGTTCAACTCCAGAATCTTGTCGCCGGCAATATCCACACTGACGAAGTAGAGGCCATCAGCCAGCAGCTTGGGACGCAGAAGATCGCACAGACGCTGCTCGGCCGGTCCGAATCGACATTGACGATTGCGCGGAGCCGAAGGCCGCCGCGTGCGGGCAGCCCGCGGCGACCCAGGCGCATCCAGATGCGGCGAAGGCAAACGCCGATAGAGCGCGACCTGCGAGCCCACGCGGATGGGCTCGCCCCCGAGAAGCAGCAGGCGTTTCTCACCCGCGCCGGCTTCGGGCAGATACTCCTGCGCCACGGCGTAACCGTCTTTGGTGATGGCGCTGATGATGGGGTTCACATTTCGCGCTTGGCGCCGGCGCAAGAAGAAGACTTTCTCACGATCTGCGTGGGCCAGCGGCTTGAGCACAGCCGGTCCATCCAGCTCGCGCAGAAACGCCTTGATTCCCTCGGGCGAACGCGAAACCACGGTGCGCGCCCGCACCTCGGGCGGCAGGTCGGCCAGATACAGCCGGCCCCAGGCGCGCCGCACCCCCTCGGGATCGTTGACCACCAAAACGCCGCTTAGGCGCAAGCGCCAGCAGAAATCGATGACCGGCGAGGGCGGCTCACCAGCCGGTTCGCGCAAGGGGTTGTAGCGAAGAAAGACCACATCAAAGGAGCTAAGCGCGTCCTCCTCCTGCACGGCATCGGCCGACAGCAAAGCGGCGTGATAGTCGGCCGGCCGGCGATAGTCGCCTGCGCGAACGCGCGCGGTGGTGGCCAGCACCGTGTTGTCGTCGAGAAACGACAGGTCGCGGGACGAGACGAAGCGGACTTCATGCCCGCGCCGGTGCGCGGCCCAGGCCAGGTGAATGCCGCCGAAGCTGGGCTGCTGGGTGCGGACGTCGGGAACCAGGAAAGCGATACGCATGGCCGGTTAGTTACCTATTTCACCACAGAGAGCACAGAGAACACAGAGGTCGGAAAGGAAGAAGGGGTTGGGAACGGAGCGAATCCAACCTTTCCCTTTCCGATCCGGCTCTGTGACCTCTGTGATCTCTGTGGTGAAAAGAGCTAGCCCTTCTGCGCCTCGCGGTGGCGCGACAGAATTTGCGCCAGGCGATCGAGGGGCAGCGCGGGCGCGAAGTGGCCGGAAGGACCGGTCATGTCTTCGGCCGAGCACAGGGCGTTCACGATGGCTTCCTCGGTACACTCCACCACGGCTTCGTAGAGTCCGTCGCAGACTTCGTCGAGAAGAACCTCGATCGGGTGAATCATGCCCGAGGTGACGCGGGGGACTTTGTTGGCGGTGGAGAAGCCGATCACGATCTCGCCCGACGCGTGGGCTGCGAAAGAACCGACCCGGCCGATCCCCAAAGCGGCGCGCTTGCACAGGCGGTTGATCTGCGATGACAGCAGTGGGGCATCGGTGGCCACCACGCAGATGATGGAACCGGCGTTGCGCACGCGCTTGTCGGCGCGAGTGAACTCGGGCTCGAGAATCTGGCCCACCGGAGCCCCCGCGATGGAGAGCGAACGCATGACTCCGAAGTTGCTCTGCACCAACACGCCCAGGGTGTAGGTGAGCGGGTCGGCGTTCCCGTGGGTTCCGTGGATGGTGACCCGGCGCGAGCTGGTGCCGATGCCCGCCTTGAAGTCACAGGTCACCAGACCTGTTCCTGCGCCCACGCAGCCTTCCGCGACCGGCCCGCCCTCGGCCTGCTCGATGGCGCGATAGACGTGCTCGGAACGCACGTGTCGGCCCACGACATCGTTGAGCCATGAGTCGTCGCACTCGGCCACAATGGGAATGATGACGTCGTATTCCGTGCCAATGCCGGGAAAGCGACGAGTCATCCACTTGATGGTGGCATCCGAAACCTTGCCCACGGACATGGTGCTGGTGAGCAAGATGGGGGTTTCCAGAAGCCCCCACTCCACCACTTGGGTGAGACCCGAAACCTCGCCGGCACCGTTGAGCACGAAAGCGCCAGCCAGAACCCTCTCGTCGAAAATGGGATCAGGCGGCAGGACAGCGGTCACACCTGTGCGCACCGGCCCCTTGCCCACCACCAGCGCCCCCTCGCCCAGGATCAGAGTGGTGTGGCCCACGCGTACGCCGGGCACGTCGGTAATGGCATTGAGCGGTCCTGTGGGCAGATGCCCGATGGCAAATCCGAGCTCACGCAAGCGCTTTCTCATTGGCTACCTGTTCTCATCTCAGGCACAGAGTCGGGACAATCGTAGTCGTGCTCCTGGTCGTGGTCGACGGTAGTCACTCCGGCCACGGCCACGGCCACAACCACGTATACGGCCACGACCGTCTTCGCCCATGCGTCCCTACGGCGTCTGCGGCACGACCGTGGGGGTCTTTTCGTGAGAGGGTCCTTTGCCGTTGCCGTCCCCTTTGCCGTTGCTCTCACCGTTGCCGTTGCTCGCCGGGGCGCTACGAGCAGCCTCGGCTTCGCGGGCACCGGCGCGGCGCTTTTCGCGCAACCGCTTGAGCCCACCCGAGAGAATCTCGCCAATCAGGGAACGGTAGTCGATGTTGGCGGCCTTGGCGATGAGGCACAGATCCGAGTAGTCGGGCGTCAGGCCGGGCAGCGGGTTCACTTCAAGCACGTAGAAGTTGCCCCCCTCGTCCATGCGCAGATCCACACGCGCCACATCACGACAATCGAGCGCTTCGAATGTCTCGCGTGCGACCTTCTCGATGGCCTTGCTCTCCGCCGGTGAGAGCTGAGCTGGACACTGGTAGTAGACGTGTTTTTCCCATTCCTGCTTGATCTGGTAGTCGTAGACAGGCCGCGGGTTGTTCTTGTCGAGGAAGAGAATCTCCATGGGCGGCAACACACGCGGGCGCTTGTCGCCGAGCAGTCCCACGGTGAATTCGCGACCGGCCACGTAGTGCTCGACCAGGGCGGGCTGGCGATACTTCTCCAGCAGATCCCGCACCACGG
>Ga0182017_10001542_pt1 | contig 17719 bp, 13 predicted proteins | sample 712E3DmetaG_FD_120492 | JGI IMG/M metagenome (GOLD analysis project Ga0182017, IMG submission 120492) | Permafrost microbial communities from Stordalen Mire, Sweden - 712E3D metaG | ecosystem: Environmental > Terrestrial > Soil > Wetlands > Permafrost | place: Sweden: Stordalen | collected... | reverse complement strand
GGCGCCGGCATCCTGGGCAAAATCGAGGAACACCAGCCCGGTGTTCGGCGGTTTCACGGGAGGAGCCTTCACGCTGTCCTGGTGGCCCGGTCCGAGTCCCATCTTCTCCAGGCGGGCAAGTGCTTCCTTCGCCGGGGCGTACCCCCCGTCCGCCGATTTCTTCACCCAGACGTACGCGGAGTCGAAATTACGCGGGACGACGAGATCCTCCGTGAGGAATTGCGCCATTGCATACTCCGACTCCACCATGTTCTTCTGCGCACAGGAGCGGAACAGCCTGTACGCCTCGAAAGGATCCCACGGAACCCCCCAGCCGTTGTAGCACATGATCGCAAAATTGAACATCGCGGGGGTGTAGGCCTGGTCGGACGCCTTCCGCATCCAGAAGGCCGCCCTGAGAGTGTCGGCAGCCGCACCCCGGCCGAGCAGGTACCTGATGGAAAGCTCGTGCTGGGCAAGAACGTCCCCGGCGTTCGCCTTGCGCGTGACGATGAACGTCTCCCACATCTGGTACAACGCGTCAGATTGCACAACGAGCGGGGGCTGAGGCGGCGGGCGGTATTTCTTGAAGACCGGGCTGTCGTTCTTTTCCTGTGCTGCGAGGTGCGAGGGAAAGCAGAGACACAGGGAGAACATGATCCCCGCGGCCAGTGCCGTGACGCCGGAGCGCCGGAGAGCCGCGGAGCAGCTCAAGCCTGCGGAGCGGGAGGACGTCATTCGTACCTGAGGGCTTCGATAGGATCGAGGTTTGCCGCCTTCCACGCCGGGTAGACTCCGAACACGAACCCGACGAGGGAGCAGGACACAAGCCCGATCCCCACCCAGTCCCAGGGGATCACCGCGGGAGAATTCGTGAGTATGCTGACCACGTTCCCCCCCCCGATCCCGGCGAGAACCCCCACCGCGCCGCCGATTTCGCAGAGGATGACCGCTTCGATCATGAACTGAGAGAGGATGTCGCTCTTCTGCGCCCCGACCGATTTCCGGATCCCGATCTCGCGCGTCCGCTCGGTCACCGAGACAAGCATGATGTTCATGATCCCGATCCCGGCGGCAAGGAGTGCGATGCAGCTCACGAGCAGCACTCCCATCCTGAGATAGAGGGTGAAATCATTGAACTGTTTGACCAGCGAATCGTTCGAATAATAGCTGAAATCGTCCTCCGCCCCCGGACCGAGGCTCCGGGCGGTCCGGAGGATCCCGCGAACCTGCTCGATGGCGTCGTCCATCACATCCTTGTTGAGCGCTTTGACCATGATGTGAAGATCCTGGTTCGATTTCCCGTATTTATGAAAGTACGTCGTGAGGGGTATGACGACGAAGTTGTCCTGGTTCCCCCCGAGCGATGCCCCTTTCTTCGTGTACACGCCGATCACCTGATAGACCCCCTCCTCCACGCGCACGGTCTCCCCCAGGGGATCGACGTACGGCGGGAAGAGTTTCTCCGCCACCGCTGATCCCAGCACGATCACCGGCCTTGCCATATCGAGGTCCTGAATGATGAGCCCCCGCCCCATGGCCACAGACCAGTCATTGGTTTCCTGTCCCTCGATTGTTTCGCCGTAAAAGGTGACGTTCGGGTTCGTCTTCTTCCCGGACCAGTAGATGATTTTTCCACCCCAGGATCCCTCGATCCCCACGGAGAGAGCGAGGGATGCCTTGTCACGCACCTGAACCGCCTGTTCAAACGTGATATTCTTCCTGTTGCGCATCTTCCTCCTCTGCTCCGGGGTGGTGTTGAAATCCACGCTGAATTTCTGCACCTGGAACGTGTTCGCGCCGAGCTGTGTCATCCCCTGCTCGATGCTGTTCTGAAGGACGCTGAGGGCGGTCATCACGGAGATGATGGAGAATATCCCCACAACGATCCCCAGCATCGTAAGGACGGAGCGGAGCTTGCTGGAACGAATTGCCGCAAGCGCCATAAGGAGGCTTTCCTTGAAATTGGCAAAATTCAGGTAATGCGTTATCATCGGACCGGCTTGCGATTGATGGAAGGGACAAACAGAAATGTACCACAATCAGGGGGGAAATTCAATGGCGGGTTGGACAGTGTTGTTACTCGAAGCGGAGAGCTTCGATCGGATCGAGGTTCGATGCCTTCCATGCGGGATACACGCCGAAGACGAACCCGACAACCGAGCAGACAAGTATGCCGATGCCGACCCATTCCCAGGGGATGACCGCCGGGACTTCCATCAGCAACCCGACGACGTTTCCGCCGATCACGCCGAGGACAATGCCGATCACTCCCCCGATTTCACAGAGGATGATCGCCTCGATCATGAACTGCGACAGTATGTCACCTTTCTGTGCCCCGATCGACTTGCGGACGCCGATCTCTTTTGTCCGCTCGGTGACGGAGACAAGCATGATGTTCATGATGCCGACCCCCGCGGCAATCAGTGAGATCGAGCTGATAAGCAGGACGCCGAGCCGGAGGTAGAGCGTCAGGTCGTTGAACTCTTTGATGAGCGAATCATTCGAGAACCAGCTGAAGTCGTCCTCCGCTCCGGGTGCAACGTGGCGGGCGGCCCGGAGTATCATGCGCGACTGTTCGACCGCATCATCCACGACCTCCCGGCTCCGGGCTTTCACCATGATATGGATGTCGCGCCCCTCTTTGCCGTACCTTGTGAAGAACGTCGTTATCGGCGTGCAGACGAAATTATCCTGGTTCCCGCCGAGCGCCCCCCCTTTTTTCTGGAAAACGCCGACGACCTGATAGATCGCCCCGTCGACACGGATCGACTGACCCACCGGGTCCACGTACGGAGGAAAGAGCTTCTCCACGACGGGCTTCCCCAGGACCGCCACCATCCGGGCCTGGTCCATGTCGGCGTCCGAAAAGCTGCGGCCGCTCTCGATCACCCAGTCGTTCGTGATCACGCCTTCGGGATTCTCGCCGCAGATCTGGATGTTCGGGTTGGTCTTTTGCCCCTGCCAGAACACCACCCGTCCGAACTGCCACCCCTCGATGCCGACCTCCTCTGCAAGCGTCGCCTTCTCCCTGACCTGGATCGCCTGCTCGTACGTGATGTCCTTCCTGTTCCGGAAGCGCCCCCTGTGGTTGTCGCCGAATGTCGCGGGGAATTTCTGGATCTGGAATGTATTGGCGCCGAGCTGCGTGATCCCCTCCTCGATGCTGTTCCGGAGGACACCCAGCGCCGTCATCACCGAGATGATGGAGAAGACGCCGACGGCCACCCCGAGGAGAGTGAGCACGGAGCGGAGCTTGCTCCCCCTGATTGCGGCGAGGGCCATCAGCATGCTCTCGCGGAAGCTGTCCCACTGCAGCACGAGTCTACTCATATCTGAGCGCCTCCACCGGGTCCATTTTCGCCGCCCTGTAGGCGGGGAGGAACCCGGAGATGAGTCCCACGATGAGCGAAATGCCGATCGATATGAACACGACCGAAATGGGCATCGCCGTCGGGAGGAACTGGTTGACGACAAGGCTGAGCGGGAAAGCGATCGCAAGCCCGATGATCCCGCCGATAAGGCAGAGCGCGGCGGCTTCGGAGAGGAACTGTATCAGGATCGTCCTCCGCTTCGCGCCGATCGCCTTCCGGATTCCGATCTCACGGGTCCGTTCCGTCACTGAAACGAACATGATGTTCATGATGCCGATCCCCCCGACGAAAAGGGAGAGGCCTGTGATGAAGAGCCCGATCGACGCAATGACAAGGCTGATCGGCGCGAACGTCTGGGTCAGAATCTCCTGCTGGTTGATGTTGAAGTCGTTCGCTTTTCCGGGCGTGAGCCCGCGTATCGACCGCATGATCCCTTCAAGCTCGAGCTTTGCATCGTCCATTTGCTTCAGGTCCGCGACCTTCACCTGGATCGTGACGTCGCGCCTGCCGCCGAACTGATTCTCGAACGAGTGGAGGGGTACGAAGACACGCGTATCGGCCGTAAACGGGCCGAAGAGCCCCCCCTGCTTCTCCATAGTCCCGATGATCGTATAGGGAAAACCCGCCACCCGGATCGTCTTCCCGATGGGATCACCGCGCGGAAACAGGTTTTCGACGACCGTCGCTCCCACGACACAGACCGGCCGTCCCCCCGCCGCTTCATCAGCGGTAAAGAACCTGCCGTCACCGAGCGTCACACCCGCGGTGGCGAGGTACTGGGACGTGGTCCCGCTGACGAATGCTCCCTCCATGCTGTTGTCCCCGTATGCAACACGTCGTCCCGTCCCGACGACGGGGGCGACGGCGGAGGCGAACATCGACTGTCGTTCGATCCTCGCAGCGTACGACACCTGAAGCATGCGCCGGTTGCGGATCGTGGACCAGTCATCGTTGGACACCCATGGGAATTTCTGGACGTAGAGCACATCCGTCCCGAACGCTTCAGCGCTCTTCTCGAAGGCACGGTTCACGCCTTCAATGGCGGTCGACATGAGCGTCACGGACACGATCCCGATAATGATGCCGAGCGTGGTGAGGACGGACCGCATCTTGTTCGCCCGGATCGCCCGGAACGAAATCGCAAGCCCTTCCTTGAGTTCGGTGAAGAAATACCCCATGACCCTCCTCCGTCAGGATGCCTTTGCTGCGGTGTATGTGCGCCGTTTGGTCACCGGTTCATCGCTCTCGATATGGCCGTCGCGCAGGCGTATCGTCCTGTGCGCATGTTCGGCGATGTCCGGCTCATGCGTGACGAGTATGATCGTGTTCCCCTGGCTGTGCAATTCCTGGAAGAGCATCATGATCTCCTCACCGGTCTTGGAGTCGAGGTTTCCGGTCGGCTCATCGGCGAGTATGATCGAGGGCTTCGTCACGAGCGCCCGCGCGACCGCCACACGCTGCCGTTGTCCCCCCGAGAGCTCGTTCGGTTTGTGATGGATCCGGTCCCCCAGCTGGACGTGCTGGAGCGTCTCGGTGGCCCGCCGCTTCCGCTCCGCGGAGGGGACACCGGCATAGATCAGCGGGAGCTCCACATTATGGAGGGAATCGGAGCGCGCCAGGAGGTTGAACGTCTGAAAGACGAACCCGATCTCCCTGTTGCGGATCTTCGCGAGCTCGTTGTCGTTCATTTCGCTCACGTTGAGGCCGTTGAACAGGTACTGGCCGGAGGTCGGTGTGTCCAGGCACCCGATGATGTTCATCAGCGTGGATTTCCCGGAGCCCGAAGGACCCATGATCGCCACGTACTCGTTCTTCGCGATGTTCACCGACACGCCGCGGAGCGCCAGGACCTGTTCCGCGCCCCCCATGTCGTATGTCTTGACGATGTTCTTGAACTCGATGATGTTTTCCATCGTGCCTTTCCCCGTTCCGATGAGAGAGTGCGCTGTCAGGATGTCTTTTCCGGAGCCCCTGCGCCCTGTTTTTTTGCTTCTTCGATCTTCACCTTGGCGCCATCCTCCAGCTCCCTGTTGATGGCCTTGTAGCTCCCGGAGACGACCTGCGCCCCCTCGGCAACTCCTTCGGTGATCTCCACATACTGGTCGCTGGCGATCCCCCGCTTTACCGGGACCGCCTTTGCCACGCCGTTCTCCACGACGAAGACGATCTCCTTCGGCTTGTTCTCGTTTTTTGTCTTCTGTGACTGTCCCGCCGTCATCACCATGCCGCTCTGCCCGTCCGTCGGCCCCTGCTTGACCTCCATTTTGGGCGCCCGTGTCGTCACGGACTGAATCGGGACGGAGAGGACGTTCTGCTTCGTCATCGTCTCGACGTCGGCGGTCATCGACATCCCCGGCCGGAGCGTCACGCCGGGATCGACGATGCGCATCTTTACGGTGAAATTCGTCACTTCCTCCTGCGTTCCGAGATTTTTCGACGTGCCGGTGTTTGCGATCTCATAAACCACTGCGTTCACCTTCCTGTCGGGGAACGCGTCGATGGAGATGCGCGCCGTATCCCCGATATGGACCAGGATCACGTCGTTTTCGCTCACGTCGACCTGCGCCTCCATCTTCGAGAGGTCCGCCACGGTCATCACGTTCGTCCCCTGAAACTGCTGCGTCCCCAGGACCCGCTCACCCAGCTGGTTGTTCAACTGGCTGATCGTCCCGTCCATGGGCGAGGTGATCGTGGTCTTCCTCAGGCTCTCTTCCGCCTGGTTCAGCGAGGCTTCGCCCTGCGCGTACTGGGCTTTCGCGCCCTCGTAGGCCGACACGGCCTGGTCGAAATCGGACTGTGCGATCAGGCCCTTCGTCATCAGGCCCTGCGCGCGCTTGTAGTCCGCTGCCGTTTTCACCAGCGTCGACTTTATCTGCTGGAGTCCGGCCCTGAACTGATCCCTCTGCGCGACATAGATGTCCGGCTTGATCTTCAGAAGGATGTCACCCTTCTTTACCCGGTACCCCTCTTTCACGGGGAGGAGGACGATCTCTCCGCTCACCTCGGGGGAGATCTGCGCGTGCACTTCCGGCTGTATCTTCCCCGTGGCCGTCACCACCTGGGTCAGTGTCCGCGTGCTCACCTTTTCCACGTTGACCGCGAGGACCGGCTCCTTTTTGCTCCCGAGGAATACGATCAGACCGAGCACGATGATCACCAGTCCGATGACGGAGAAGATGATCAGCTTCTTTCGTGACTTTTTCCCGTTCGTTGCCATTCTCCTGGCTCCTTGATTAATGTCCGCACCGGGTGTGCACTCAGTACGCCCGTTCACCAATAATGTAGTCGAGGTTCTTCTTCGCGGTAATGTAGTTATAGACCGAATTCACGAGGTTTACCTGGGCTTGCACAAGTCCCGCGTTGGCGGTGAGGAGGTCGAGAAGCGTCCCCGCCCCGAGGTTATACTTTTCCGCCGCAATCTTCCTGTCTTCCGTCGCGGAGGTGACCCCTTTCTGGCTTACCTCGTACTGCTTCCGGCCCGCCTCGAAATCCAGCATCGCCTTCTTGAGTTGGTCGTAGATGTCGCGCTCGGCCTGCACGACGCCGATTTCCGCTATGCGCCGGTTCGCCACCGCGTACTGCACATTGGCATTGGTGTTAAACCCGTCAAACAGCGTCCAGGAAATCCGGAGTCCCCAGTTGAGCGTCTTGTTGTTCGAGAGATCGCTGAGCGCGTCGGCAGTCCCGAGCGAGTACCCGGCCGAGGCGACGAGGGACGGGAAATATGTGCTCCTGGCCGACATGACGCTGGAGTTCGCGGCATTGAATGTCTCGACCGCGCTTTTGTAGTCGGGACGGGCGGCGAGCGAGCGCTTCTCAAGGTCCACGAAGTTTCTGTAGAGCGAGGCCGTCGAATCAAGCTGCGCGGGGCTGATTTCGAGTGAAATTGTGGAGTCGTTGAACGTGTATTCGGTACCGACGTCAAGGCCCACCAGGTCAACGAGGTCGGCCCGGGATTTGTCGTACGTCGCCTGCGCCTGGATAAGGAGGAACTCGTCGGCCGCGACGATCGACTGCTGCCGGTATACATCCGCCCTGGCCGACGCACCAACGCGGGCGGACTCGGTGATCCGCTCAAGCTGGAGGCTGTCGCGCTTCAGATTCTCGCCGGTAACTTTCACGAGCTCCCCGTTCCGGAGAATGTTCAGGTACGCGCTCTCGGTCTGGTAGACGATCGACTGCCGGGTCCGGACAGCCGATTCTTCCGTGGAAGCGGACCGCGATGTCGCCTGGCCGACCTGCCCCTGACGGTTGAACCCGTCAAACAGCGTCCAGTTTGCGTTGATTCCGGTGCCAAACTGGTTGATCGTGTTCTTGCTGGGGGGGATGACAAACGTCCCGCCTCCCAGGCTCGTCGTCGTGCTGGACGACTGGTTGGTCGCATAACGGTTCCACGATCCCGATGCAGAAATGAAGGGAAGGTATCCGCCGTACGCAGCCATGACAGCCGCATGTGCCGAACCGATGGCGGCGTCAGCCTGTACGACGCTCAGGTTGTGCTGAAGAGCAACCTGCGTCGCCTGTTCCAATGTAAGATTGTTCGATTGACCGTAAAGGAACTGACCGTAAAGTGCCGCTGCGGTCAATGTTACTGATTTGAAGAATCGCATAAGATGCTCCTGGGATGGCGGTTGCTGACGGTACTTCTTTAACGGTGAGTTCATGTGAAAGTTTCAGAAAAAGGTGCTACATTCGGCTCTCCTGAGCCAGAATTCCGTCTTTTATTGAGTGAAGATACGCGAGTGCGGCGTCATGCTCGTTGGGAATCCTCCCATCCAGAATCGCCTCCTCGATGGCCTTTTTCAACACCCCGACCGCCCTCCCCTGCTGAAGGGCGCAGACGGCCATGATCTCATCCCCGTTCACCGGAGGCTGCCAATTCCGGAGCCGGTCCCTCTCTTCCACCTCCACGATCTTCCGCATGACGACCTCGTAGTTTTCCCTGTACCGCGCGACAAGTGCCGGGTTCTTCGAGGTGATGTCGGCCCGGCAGAGTATCATCAGATCGTCGATGTCGTTTCCGGTCTCGAAAACGAGCCTGCGGACGGCGGAATCCGTGACGCCATTGTCAACAAGCGCCATCGGGCGCAGGTGAAGGCGCACGAGCTTTTCGACGTACGGAAGGTGCTCGTGGGGGAGCTTCAGCCTCTGGAATATCTTTTTCATCATCCGAGCGCCCATTTCCTCGTGGCCGTGAAACGTCCACCCGGTCCCTTCTTTGAACGCCTTCGTCCTGGGCTTGGCGATATCGTGGACGAGCGCCACGAAACGGAGCCAGAGACTGCCGGAGACGGCCGCCACGTTGTCGACGACCATGCACGTATGGAGGAACACATCCTTGTGATGGTGGTCCTTCCGCTGGTCCACTCCCGCCATCAGCGCGATCTCGGGGAACACCCGCTGGAGCAGCCCCGTGTCGAACATCAACCGGAGCCCCACCGAGGGGGCCGCCGTCGCAAGGATCTTCAGGAACTCGTCGGTGACCCTCTCAACTGCCACGATGGAGAGGCGGTCGCCCATGCTGGAGATCGCCTCCCGGACCCGGGGGAGGATCGTGAAACCTATCTGCGAAGCGAAACGGACCGCCCGCATCATCCTCAGGGGATCATCGTCAAATGTCTGCTCCGGGTCGAGAGGGGTCCGCAGGATCCGGTCTTTCAGATCCTCCCTTCCGTTGAACGGGTCATGCAGGAATCCAGCGGTCCCGCGGTTCAGGGAGACCGCCATCGCATTCACGGTGAAATCCCGCCGCAGGAGATCCTCGGCAAGCGTTGCGGGAGCGACCGAGGGATTCCGCGACGCCGGATCGTACCGCTCCTTGCGGGCACCCACGAATTCCACACTCCCTTTCTCCGACGGTATCCGCGCGGTACCGAACCTCTCGAATGCCACGACGGTCTCCGCGCCGATTTCGCGGGCCACCGCGTGCGCGAAGCCGATGCCGTCCCCCATGACAAGTATGTCGATGTCCCTGTCCCCCCTTCCGAGGAGCAGGTCACGCACATAGCCGCCCACGACATAGACGTCAATCCCGCTCCGGTCGGCGATCTCTCCGATCGTCCGGAGCAGGGGGTGCACAACGGCGATATGGTCTCCGGAGGTTTCCACTACATCGCAAAAGACTGCTGGCTGATCTTTTCCATGATCACGTTCGCGACCTCGAGAGCCCGCTTGCCGTCCTCGCCGCTGACGACCGGGCGCGTGCCCGAGGCGATCGCAGAGGCAAAGAGCTCCAGCTCGTGCCGCAGCGCGTTCACTTCCTTCACTTCCGGGAGCTCATAGACGATCTTCCGCCTGTGCTTCCCCGAGCCGATCTCGCCGAGCATCATTGTCCCCTTCACGTCCGGCTCGTTTTCGCCGACAAGACGGAATACCTCCGCAATCCCCTCGGAGAAATCGATCGAGATATACCCGCTCTTCTGAAAGAGCCGCATTTTCCGCATCTTCCGCTGAGAGATCCGGCTCGCCGTCACGTTGGCCACACACCCGTTCTCGAACTGGAGCCGCGCATTGGCGATGTCGACGCTGTCCGACACCACCGCAACCCCGCTCGCCTCCACCGAGCGGACGGGCGAATGGACGAAAGAGAGGATCAGGTCGATGTCATGTATCATCAGATCGAGGACGACCCCGACCTCCGTTCCCCGGGGGTTGAACTGGGCGAGGCGATGCGATTCGACGAACATCGGATCGATCCGGTACTTCTCCAGCGCGAGTATCGCGGGGTTAAAGCGCTCGATATGGCCCACCTGGATGAGGAGCCCACGTCCGGAGGCGGCGCTGCACAGCGTCTCCGCCTCCGCCACGGTCTCCGTGATCGGCTTTTCCACAAAGACGTGTTTCCCCCGCTCCAAAGCTTTCAGGGCGACGGCGTAATGCGCGTCGGTGCTCGTGGCGATAGTGACGGCATCGACCGAATCCAGCAACGCATCGATGTCTCCCGGGGCCAGCGCGCCGTACTGGCCCGCGACAGCCTTCGCCCGTTCCCGATCGGCGTCAAAGACGCCCGACAGGTGCACGCCCGGCATATCGGAGAGCATTTTCGCATGCAACGATCCGAGATGTCCCACGCCTATGACGCCAATCCGCAAGGGGTCCACATGTGCTCCTGAGAGGTTCATTGTTCTGCCGTCAGGCACCGCCCGGCACGTAACGGACATCCCTCTTTAGCCAGGAGAGAAAGCCGCTTACTTCTTCGAACACGAAATCGGCCCCCGCACGCGCAACGCGCTCCCTGTCGTAGGAATCCCACAGGACCGCGACCGACGTCGCACCCGCACCCCGGGAGGCCGTGATGTCCCCCATGGCATCGCCCACCATCAGCACCTCTGCGGGCGGGAGCGAGAAGGCGCCTATAAATTTGTCAATCCCCTCCGGATCGGGTTTGTGCCGGACGACGTCGTTCCCCGAGACGACCAGGTCGAAATATCCTGCTATTCCGAGGGCCTCGAGCGTGATCTTCGCCGTCCGTCTCCCTTTCCCCGTGAAGACCCCGAGCGGGATCCCCGTCCCTTTCAGGAATGCCAGGACATCCCCCATCCCCGCATGGAGCGCGGCCATGGCGTGATGGTGGCTGCTGTAGAATTCACAGAGGTCGTCCATCGCGGCGTCGAGGCGCTCCTCGCCGACGATCGGTATGAGCGCACCTTCCTCAGGGGGGCCGAAGAGGGCGATGATTTCCCGGGGTTCATATGTCCTCCCGCAGTATCTGCTGGCTATGAAATTAAACGTCGCAAATATGAGCTCGTTCGTCCTTGACAGCGTCCCGTCGATGTCGAAGAGGACGCCGGCGACGCTCAGGCGTCCGTCACGGAGAGGTACTGCAGGTTGGTTTCTATCCATATCTTTTAAATATACCCATCTGCCGGGCGAATTTCAATGAACGGGATCTGCCTTGCAATTCGAGGCGCATTGTGATAACTTATCCGCATGCAAGAGACGCATCTCGCGAAACAGGTCATTCTCAAGAATAAGGAAGAACGGCGCATCGTCGCCGGGCACCCCTGGGCATTCAGCAACGAAATCCGCGAAACCAGGGGGAACCCCGCCGTCGGCGACGTGGTCGAGCTCGTCGCGGCAAGCGGACTCTCACTGGGCGTCGGCCTGTACAACCCCCACTCGTTGATCGCTTTCCGCCTTCTCTCCGGCACGATTGTCGAGATCGACCGCGAATTCTTTCATGCGCGAATAGCCTCAGCCCTCGACCTCCGCGAGCGGCTGTACCCTGGTGAAACCGCCTACCGCCTCGTCCACGGCGAGGGAGACTTCCTCACGGGACTCGTCATAGACAGGTTCAACGACCAGTTCGCCGTCCAGACATTTTCCTTCGGCATGGAACAGCGCCTCCCGCTCATATGCGAAGTCCTGAACGAGCTGTTCCACCCCTCCTGCATTGTCGCCCGGAATGAATCCCCCCTCCGGGCACTCGAGAACCTTCCGATCGGGCGCGCTGTTTTGTATGGAGAGCCTTCTCCCACGCTGATCGTCGAGCGGGGGATGCGCTATACCGTCGATCTCAGGGACGGACAGAAGACGGGTTTTTACCTGGACCAGAGGGAGAACCGGGGGTTGCTCGAGCGGTTCAGCAGAGGGGCGGATGTTCTGGACGCTTTTTGCAACGACGGAGGATTTGCCCTTTCAGCGGGACGGGGAGGGGCCAAATCGGTCCTGGGGATCGACATTTCCGCCGAAGCCGTCGCCCGGGCACGTGCCAACGCTCTCCTGAACGGGATCGGCAATGTCTGTTTCGACGAGGGAGACGTGTTCAAGAAATTGTCGCAGTTTGCTGAAGCCGCCCGTAAGTTCGACGTGGTGGTACTCGATCCACCGTCGTTCACACGGAGCAGAAAAAATGTCCAGTCGGCAAAGAAAGGGTACCGGACGCTTCACCTGGCGGCATTTCCCGTGATCCCGCCGGGAGGGATGCTCATGACCGCCTCCTGCTCCCATCACATCCTCCCGGAGGTCTTCCAGGAAATCGTTGACGACGCCGCCCGCAGGGCCGGGCGGCGGCTGCAGCTTCTTGAATGGCGGGGTGCGGCACCTGACCATCCGGTACTCCCCGCCGTTCCGGAAACGCGTTACCTGAAGCTGGGCCTCTACCGGGTTCTCTGATCACAGGACCAATGCTGCGAGGAGCGAGTATACAATGCGCACGAGCCTCAAACCAACAGACGTTCTGACATTCGTTCTCCTGGCCGCGGCACCGCTGGCCGCGTCACAACCCCGCTCCTACCCGGGGCAACCCGACAGCACCACGCATAGTGTCGCGACCACGTCATACGACCAGGGGGAGTACCTCAACACCTGGGGGGTCGACGTCATGATCTCCACCAACGGGTTCGGACTGGGAACTTTCTACAGGCGGGAATTCACCCCCGATCTGTTCGGGTTCATCAACTTTTCGATCTCCGAGGCGAAAGACTCACGGGAGATAGAACAATACGATATTTACGGCAACTCCACTGTCCCGGGAAAGCTGAACCGGTTCATGGTCCTCCCGCTGATGTTCGGCGTCCAGTACAGGCTTTTCCGGGAAGATATCGTCGAGACGTTCCGCCCATACGTGAACGCGGCGGTCGGACCCACACTGATCTACATGGCCCCGTTCGTCGATCTGGTCCCGCAAGCGGACGGCACCGTGGCGGTGAATCAGGTGGAATTTTTTAAAAGCTTCGGCCGGGGGACGCCCCACTACACGGCATCGGCCTACATCGGATTCGGTGCGAATTTCGGAGGGGAGAAATCAGGTGTATTTGGAGTGAATTTCCGGTATTACTTCACGTACCTGCTGGGAGACGGACTCCCGTCGCTGTATGATACCAACACCGGTCTCCTCGCCGCACGAAAGACAGAATTCGGGGGCTTTTTCATCACGCTGAACGTCGGCCTCGGATACTAATGGCGAAAGGCACTGGCACACGCTTCGGAAATCCCCTTCATCCGCAGCAGTTACCAATGCCTTTCTTTGTAACGGCAAACCCAACCTACGAAGACCCCGGTTCCCCGTCGGTGACGGGTGTCACGATCGCAGAGAAGCCCTGAGATATTTTCCGGTGTGAGACGCAGGGTTGGCGGCAATTTCCTCGGGTGTTCCCGCCCCCACGATATTCCCCCCCCCTTCCCCCGCCTCCGGCCCAAGATCGATGACATAGTCGGCGCACTTTATCACATCGAGATTGTGCTCAATAATGACGACCGAATTTCCGGCTTCAATGAGCGCATTGAAGCACCGGAGTAACCTTGCAATGTCGTCGAAGTGGAGGCCTGTTGTGGGCTCGTCGAAAACGAAAAGGACGTGCCTGTCGGAGGCGGGCATGACGAGGTGTGCTGCGAGCTTGATGCGCTGGGCTTCTCCGCCGGAGAGGGATGTCGCCGGCTGGCCAAGCCGGATGTAGCCGAGACCGACATCATCCAGTACGCTCAGGCGCTGAGTCACTTTCCTTCCCTGACCATCCTGGCCGAAGAACGCGATCGCTTCCGTCACGGTCAGGCCGAGGACCTCATCGATACTTTTTCCCCGGTAGCGGACGTCGAGGATCTCTTTCTTGTACCTTTTTCCCTTGCAGACGTCACACGGAAGGAACAGGTCGGCAAGAAACTGCATTTCGACCCTGACAACGCCGTCACCCTCACATTCATCGCATCTCCCCCCCGGCACGTTGAACGAGAACATACCCGGCGTATACCCGTGGATCTTCGCCGATTGCGTCGCAGCAAAAAGGGCTCTGATCTGGTCAAAGACCTGTATGTAGGTAACCGGGTTTGAACGGGGCGTCCTGCCGATCGGGGACTGATCCACAAGCTCCACGTTGCTGATCTGCTCCTGTCCGGTGATCAGCCGGTAGGATTCCTGCGGGGCCCCCATCTCCCCCATCGCTCGTTTCAATCCCTGGTACAGCACTTCGTGGACAAGCGTGCTCTTCCCGCTCCCGCTCACGCCGGTGACACAGACGAGCATGTTGAGGGGGAATGCGACGTCGATCCCCTTCAGATTGTGCCGGGCCGCCCCTTCGATGCGGATCTCCCGTCCCGACGGGACGCGCCGCTCTCCGGGGATCGCGATGTGCGATTTTCCGCTCAGGTATGCTCCGGTGAGAGAGCGTGGGTCCCTCATGATCTCCTGGAGCGTGCCGGCGGCGACCACTTCCCCCCCCCGTTCGCCGGCGTGCGGACCCATGTCCACGATCATGTCGGCGGACCGCATCATATCGGCGTCGTGCTCCACCACAATCACCGTGTTCCCTGCGTCTCTGAGGGCCCGGAGGATCCGGATGAGCCGGTCGTTGTCCCTGGGATGGAGCCCGATGCTGGGTTCGTCCAGGACGTAGACCGCACCGACAAGGGAGGAACCGAGTGACGTCGCAAGATTGATCCGTTGCGATTCACCTCCCGACAGCGTGCTGGAGAGGCGGTCCAGTGTCAGATACCCTATGCCGACATCGTCCAGGTACGCGATGCGCCGCTTCAGCTCATCCATGATCCGGCGCGCGATGGCGGACTCCTCGGCCGTCAGCTTCAGCGACGAGAGGAATTGCCGGACGCCTGTAATTGTCATGCCGACGACTGCGGCGATCCCCTTCTCCCCGACGCGGACAGCAAGGGCCCCGGGCCGGAGCCGGGCACCCCCGCAGGCGGGACATGTCGTATACCCCCGGTACCTGCTCAGGAGCACGCGGTAGTAGATCTTGTAGGCTTTCTTCTCGATCATCCGGAAGAACGGGTTCAGCCCCTCGAAATCTTCGTTCCCTTCCCGGATCAACTGAAGCTCCCGGTCGTCCAGCTCCGCAAACGGGACATCCAGCCTGATATCCGACTTCTGCGAAGACCGGACAAGCGCCCGGAGCCATTCCTTGAATTTCGGCGTCGACCAGGGCTGAATTGCTCCCTGGCGTATCGTCTTTCGTTTGTCGGGAACCACCAGATCCATGTCGATCCCCACAGCCCGCCCGAACCCCTGGCACTCCGGGCAGGCCCCGAACGGGTTATTGAATGAAAACAGACGGGGGTCAGGTTCCTCGTAGTCGATGTGGCAATCGGGGCACGCGAAATTCTGGTTGAACCTCAAGGGGGCTCCGTGCCCCATCACGATGAGAGACGCCCTCCCGTTGCCGGAGGCAAACGCCGATTCGACGGAATCGGCGAGACGTTCATTCCGCTCATCATCCCTGAACACCAGGCGGTCCACGAGGACCTGGATCCCCCCGGCCGGCATCTTTCCCGGCCCCTCGGATTCGTTCAGATCGATGATCTCCTCTCCGACGACCACCCTGAAGAATCCCTCCTTCCTGATGTTCTCGATCGACTCCACGACCTTTTCGCGCGGATGCGTCGGAAGAGGGAACGTGACAAGGACTTTCAATTCCGTCCCGGCGGCGGCCAGCCGTTCCCGGAGAGCGGACTCGACGGTCCTGACAGAATCGCGCGTGATCATCCGCCCGCAATTGCGGCAGTATGTGCGCCCGACCCGCGCAAAGAGAAGCCTGAGATAATCGTATACTTCCGTCGTCGTACCGACGGTGGACCGGGGATTGCGCGTGTTCGTCTTCTGCTCGATCGCCATCGCCGGACCGATACCCTGGATGAGGTCGACGTCCGGCTTGTCCATCCGTTCGAGGAATTGCCGGGCGTACGAGGAGAGGCTCTCAACGTATCGCCTCTGCCCCTCCGCGTAGATTGTGTCAAAGGCGAGACTCGATTTGCCTGAGCCGCTGACTCCCGTAACGACGACAAGCCTGTCCCGGGGGATATCGAGGCTGACGTTCTTGAGATTGTGAACCCGCGCGCCGCGGATCGAGATGAAGTTTTCCATGTATTGTTCCAGAGACCGACAACAGGAGCAGGGCGTACCATTGACAGAGGCCCCTGCGGGAAACTTCCGCAGGGGCCTCTGTCAGGAAACTGAAATATCGCTAGTGCACGAGTCCGTCGATCGTAAACGTGGCCTGACCGTTCGGACCGCTGACGAAGACGGTCAGCGTTGTCCGCGTGCCTGCCGTATCGAAAAGCGCGCTGTTGCCGTCACTCAGCCTGCAGTTGAACTGGGTCGTCCCGGGACCCGGGACGAGGACATCGTTCAGCACAAGGCCCCCGCTGAGCCCGAACGTCACGATCACCTGGTTCTGCGGTGCGCTCGGGTCGGGCGGGGGCGGGATGGCCGCGATCACCGAAATCGTCGTCCCGGCGGAAAGCGGATGGCCGAGGGCATCGGCAACGGTGAACGTGAATGACTGGCTGCCGGCGTTCGGGATGTTAAATGTGGTCGGTGCAAAACTCGAGATGATCGACGCACCGCTCCAGAGGACCAGCATGCTGTCCATCACCGATATCCCGGCCTGGCCGACGGTCCTCGCGGCGATGTAATGGTACCCGTCACCGGAGGGGCGGAGGCCGTTTACCGGAGCGGCGTGTGAGCCGAGCGGGAAAGGGTTGCCGCTGATAAGATCAGCCGACCCCTGGCCGTCCTGATTCGTGAAGACCTTTGACTGGATCACACCGGCCGAGCTGCTGAAGTACAGTGCGGTGTTTTGTGCAACCGGGTTGCTCCATCTGTCGCCCACCAGGACGCTGATCGGGGTATGGACGCCCATGGTCCCCAGAATGGGGAGATTGTAATTATGGGCGGCAACGGTGAAATGCGCCTGGTCGGGGAATCCGCCGTCGATGACGATACGGACGGGAGCGGTGCTCACGGTCCCTGATGCGACGGTCCCTGTTGCCATTACCTGCACGACACCCGCCCTTGTGCCCGAGCTGAGCGTCATGATCGCCTGTCCGACCGTGTTCGTCGTTACGACGGTCGGGGAGAGGAATTCTCCCCCCCCGGGGCCGCTGGCGATCGTGAACGTCAGCTGTATCGAATGAGAGACGTCGACAGGGAGCCCGAGCGAGTCTCTCACTTCCCAGGTCAGCGTCGTGGTCTCCGACCCGCCGACCCCCTTCACCGCGATTTCAGGCGGAGATGCCCCCAGGAAGGCGATCGTCTGCGCAATCCCGCTCCCCCCGCCGCCGCTAATCTGCGAGCGGCGAGCCATCGAGACATTGACGACCGTGGGGGTGGCGTTCGCGCGGATTGGAGCGACGACCGATGTGTCGCGCCAGCCCGAGATGTGGAACGAGAGCACCACGGTGGATGTGCTGTCGATGTTGAACGAAAACGAATAGGCCCCGGTGGAAGTGGTGACCTCGGATTGGGTCCCGGCCGTCAGGCTCTGTGCGGAAATCGTGACACCCGAGAGCGGTGTCTGGGTGGTCTGATCGCTCACAATCCCCGTCACGACTCCTTTTCCCGCCTGGGGACCGTTCGAACTGGTGTTGCTGTTGCATGACACGGCGAGTGCCCCCAGCGCCGCGACAAAGAGAACTCC
>Ga0182017_10001540_pt1 | contig 17721 bp, 14 predicted proteins | sample 712E3DmetaG_FD_120492 | JGI IMG/M metagenome (GOLD analysis project Ga0182017, IMG submission 120492) | Permafrost microbial communities from Stordalen Mire, Sweden - 712E3D metaG | ecosystem: Environmental > Terrestrial > Soil > Wetlands > Permafrost | place: Sweden: Stordalen | collected... | reverse complement strand
CTTCATGAAATGTTCAACTTCCTCTTTGTGCCCTTTCAGCCCGTTGTATTTCTTCTTCAGTTTCTTGCGGTTCTTGAAGAACACGACCTCGGTAAAGTCATTCATGATGGCTGTCTCTCCGCCAGAGCTCACTTCACAATACTCCTTCGGCACGCTGCTATCGCCGTTGGCAACGTAGAGGAGCGTACCGATCGATCCATCGCCAAACTTGAGGGAGACAATGACGTTGTCGCTGTACTTTACTGCAATGTCGCGCGGTGCCAGCGCCTCCGCATACACGTGGATTGGCCGTGCACCGGACAGGTAAGTCATGCAGTCAATAAAATGACAACCCTCGCCGACGAGTCTTCCTCCCTGAGCCGCCCCCTGATACCACGAGGAAGAAGGGAGAGGACCGGCGTTCACGCGATAGAGAATGACAAGAGGCTCCTTGCGTTCCACAAAGAACTCCTTGATGTCCTTAAACGGAGCAGAGAACCTCCTGTTGAACCCGACCATGAGATGGAGAGGTTTCACCTTTGAGGCATCAGCATACGCTTTCCTGATCTCGTTGAGCTGTCGCACGTTTGTCGCGAGCGGTTTTTCGACAAACACGTTCTTGCCGTTTTTCAATCCTTCGATCGTGTAGCGCGAATGCGAATCGTGACGTGTGGCGACGAAGACGGTGTTGATCTCGGGATCATGCAAGAGTTCCGCGGGATCCGCACTGCAGTACTCGAAGCCGAACTTCCCGGCAACAGATTTGGCGTTGATGGGTGTGGATGTCGCAACCCCCTTCAATGTTGCCCCGGTGTGTTGAATGGGCGGCAGAAGATATGATTGGGCGAAATGGCCGGCGCCGATAAATCCGACGACGGGAGTGTGCCCGTCCGCAATAATGTGCGGTCGTGTGTCTGGGTGAACGCGAATGTAATTTGTCCCGGGTTCGACGGCACCGGGATACTGGATGAGGATTCCTACGTATCGCTGCTTGACTTTCCCGGTGACGAGTTTATAGGCCTGAAGCCCGTCCTTCAACGGATACGTGTGAGTGATCAGTTTGTGTACATTCAGTTTGTTCGCTTTGATCAGGTCAAGCACACCTTCCATATTGCGATTCTCTGTCCATCGCACGTAACCGATCGGATAATCCTGCCCATCCTGTTCGTATCGGGGATCATACCGGCCCGGTCCGTAGGAACAGGAGTACTTCAGTGTCAATTCCTTCTCGTAAAAAGGGGCCCGGGGAATATCCAGGCCTACGGAACCTACGAAAACAACCGTCCCCTTCTTGCGTGCAAACTGCAAAGACAATTCTACAGGTTCGTTGGAATTGGTCGCTGCGGTGATAATGACCGCATCAGATCCATATCCCCTTGTCAGAGCTTCAACCTTGCTCACGGCTCGACGATCGCTCAGGAGGCAGTCGTCGCAACCAAGAGACCGCGCGAGTGAGAAATTAGACCGCATGACGTCGAGCCCGATGACGCGACATCCGTTCGCTTTCAGGAGCTGCACGGTGATAAGCCCGACTAAACCCAGTCCGATGACAGCGACTGTTTCGCCTATATGAACCTCCGCCTGGCGAACCCCTTGAAGGGCAATCGCGCCCAGTGTCGTAAACGCGGCATCCTCAAGCTCGACGCCTTCCGGTATCCGGCAGACCAGGTGGCGTGGGACGGAAACCAGTTCCGCGTGATACGCAAATCCCGCGCATGCGACCCGATCGCCAACTCTGACGTCATCGGCCATCGACGCAACGACGATCCCGGCAGAGCTGTACCCCAGTTCCTTGAAGTTATCAAGGCGGTTCTGGACCTTACGGTACGTTGCTGTGAGGCCCTGAGTTTGCACATTCTGAAGCACTTGTTTGACCAGATCCGGCCGGGAACGGATTTTCCCGACAACGGAAGCTTGCGCCGTCTTGACAGAGCTGCGTTCGGTTCCTGCACTGATCAGTGAAAAGGCGTTGTGCACGAGAACGCCCCCCGGTTTAAGCACGGGCGACGGAACGTCTTCGATGGACAGTTTACCTGTCTTCTGAAACTGGACTAGTTGAAGCATCGCTGAGGACTCCAATCACTGGTTACTCAATAGTAGTGTTGAGGATATGACCGGTGTCATCGCACGACGGATCTCAGCGGTGCACCGATCCTCCCGACTCACAATATACCACTTCCCTGACCAAGCATCCATTCAATGGTTACGTGTCTGCCGTCCGGGGCATGGCCTTTGGTCCCTTCCTGCTGTGCCGCTGATGTATGTCCAGAAGAAGATCGGTTATGGATGAAGCCAGGCCGGGATTTCCCGGACGATATTCCATTCCGATCGAACGTTTCTCCAGCGGAATCCTGTCCACCTGGTCAGAGCTCTGAATGAAGGTCATCCGGCCTTGTTCCTGCAGATACTCATCGAGATACGGACGCCGGCCGGTAAAGATGCTGAACGTCGGAACACCAAGGAGGGCAGCTTCCCGGTTCATTGTGCCCCCGCCGCTCACTACGAGGTCCGAGTGCCAGAGTAGTTGAAGACCGTCGATCGCATGATCGAGTATTCTGATATTCCGCTTCGCACGCATGGCCGGGGGAATGAGCGCGAGTTCCGCACTGGTCCGATTCACGATCAGACAGATCACGGTGGGGTCTGCCGAAAAACGGGAAAGACAGCGTAAGAACAGATCCTCGCTTGTTGTGTTGTGATAGTTGGCAGTAACGCTTGGTGGGCGTATTGTAACAAGCGTGTTACTGGACCCAATGTCAAGGGAGGAACGGAAAGACGGATCCGGCACGAAAGTATTCAGGTAGATCTCTTCTTTGAGTCCGCTGTACCGGATGACCTTCCGCATGTTGAAACCAGCGGCAATCGCGCGGGAGTCCGGAATCAGATCCGGGAGAAGAATATAGTCTGCAAAGGCATTGGCCAGCCCTTTTTCAGTGAATTCATAGTCGTTCATCCAGACGTACGGGATTCGCATTATTGTGGAAGCCATCAGGTGGCTCCGCGATCCGTGGCTCACAGAAAGACTGATGGGGAAGTCTCGTGCCACCAGAGCCAGTGCCAGTGACCGATGGACGAGATTGCCGATTTTTCGGAAGGTACTTTTCCCGCCATGGATCCCGACCAGAGAATGCCGTATGTGCCACATCTCCAGAAGATCCTTCGTCTGGGCATGGGCCCGTGCAGTGAGCAGAAAATCGACGTGCCTTCTGCTGAGCTCTTCCAGAATCGGCTTAAACAGGGGGACATGGGGGGAGTTGTCAAGATCGAACCAGAGCACAGTTATGCCTCTCGTAGGTACGATGCGATGTCAATGTGCAGAATCAGGCCGAATGCCCGCGATCTACTCCACTGAGGGTCCTGTCGATGAATCCTTTTGGCGAAACGTTGAGGCTTTGAGCAGCACGATTAATTGCATCAGTGTGTCGCAGAGGAATTTCGCGGCCCAATTGGGGTATTTCAATGGAGCATATCGTCCCCAGTGAGGGAGAGAACCGTGAACACCTCCTCTGAGCCCGGGGTTTTTTGTCGTGATGTCGTGGTAGTGCAGGTACCCGGAGATCATGCCGGTAGCCGCCTCCAGGTAGCGAGGGTCGTTGAGAATCGAGTAGAGTTTGAGCCAGACTCCCGCCATCTGAATGTTCCCGGTGATGCATGTGTACGAACCCAGGTAGTCGAAATTGCCATCGTGTTCGCCGGATATCCAGCCTCTGCTTTCGTACCTCGACAGTATCCCCCCGGCGGTCTTTACAACTGCAGAAAGTACTTGTTCATCTGGTACCAGAGCATATGACTCGATCAGCCCCTCAAGGACATAGGCAATCGAATGAGTGTTCGGATTCTTTTTCACAGAAAAGCTGTTGCTGCTGAACCAGCCGTTTGGCTGTTGTTTCCCGAGAGTCCATCGCACGTTTCTGAGGGCACCCTCGATATACTTCTCGTTCTTCAATTCCAGGCCAAGCTTGAGGGTCGCCCATGCAGTTCTCACGTTATAGCATGCAGCGATGTCATTGTACGTATGTCTCACATAGGCGCCGGTGTCGTCCTGGCAGCTCAGTATGAAATCGGCCGAACGTCGGGCGGCCCGCAAGAAATCATCTTCCTTGGTTTCTTCATAGAGTCGCACATAGCCCAGCAGGTTCTGCCCGGTATTGAACAGCGAAGGCTTCGGATGGGAGGTGTACAAACCGCTCATGCAGGCGCCATTTTCCAACTGAATCAGTATCAGCCACCTTCCAAGGTTTGTCGCCGTGCTTCGTAATTCCGCGTTTTCGAGGCGCGTCAACTTGCTATAGTCAAAGAGTGTGGGGATGATGTAGCCGGTTGTTTCCGGAAAGGATTTGCTCCAGCCCCGGAACAACCTGTACGATTGCGCCGATCCGCTCCCGTCCTTTGAGAAACGTATGGAATTCAACAGCCAGGTAATCGTCTCGGAAAGATGCGACTCGAACGTAGTAAGACTCATCGCGCTGTGATGGTGTCGCCTGCCCGTTGACATCGACCCGGCAAGGGCCATAAGGTCCGTGAAGAACATCATGACCCGGCCGGAGTGTTATGTGGTCCGCGTGAAGTATCCGTCGTGAGTAACAGGTGGGCGAGTGCATGGAACATGGTTGTTCCTCCCCAGTGAAACGTCGGAGTCCGGTTTAAGAGCCATTTACTCTTCCACAGGTAGAAGAAACCCTCCTTATCCTGCATATTGACTATCGTCCAGCCCGCGACCTTTTTTGCAAGCTCGATCAGGTCACTCCTCGTGAGATGGGTGGCGAAATGAAGAAGAGTATCAATGCTTTGCGATGCGCTCTGGATATCGAATCGATAGTCTCGGTCCCAGTAATATTTTGGAGCCCCGTCTGGTCGGAAAAAATGTCGCACATAGAAATCCAGTCCCTTCAGCATCTGCATGTCAAACTCGTGTGATCCGGAGTTTCGCTGGAATTCCAGAAGCGAATCGAGATCATATGCGGTATGCCAGTTATCGATCCAGTGGAACTTCTCCTCCTCACCGTAATACCATGCCCCATTCTCAAGCTGCGCTCCGGCACTGTAGCGGACTGCGTCGGTTGCAAGAGCAAGATATTCCCCGTGGCCTGTCTCTTTGTGAAGTTCTGCAAGAAAGCCTGCGGCAAGGAGATTTGAATTATGGATGCTCAGTTGAGCGTCGCACACGTAACTGATGCACACCCCCCCAGGCCCGGAGCTGCGCGGCAAATCGGTGCATATGAAGTCGCCGACACTTTTTGCAATTCCAAGGTACTTTTCTTCGTTCAGTAATCGAAATCCTTCGATGAAATTGTGGCCGATTAAACTGCACCAGACGACCGTGGGAGCTCCCTTTGGCAGATAGCCGCCGCGGGAGGTATAGTCAAAATCGTTTCCCCAGCAATACCCTGAATACCCGGTTGAATGGTTGTTGATGAGCCATTCAAAACCGGATACCGCATTCCTGCGATAGCGCTCATCCTTTGTCAGTGAATAGAGTTTGAGGTACGCGCTCGCGAGGTATCCCATTCCTATGGGACTTGTGTGAGGCTTAATCCCCACGACGGGTCGTAGATTCCACGGAATTCGCCTGATCCCCTGCAACAACACTTGTTCGAGAAACCTCTTTCGCAGTGTCAATGGTCGCAGGAATGACGCGAGGCCATCAAACGGGTCATAACCCGTATAATGGTTGCGCACGAGCCAGGCCTCAAGCAGGTTGAGGGCTTTCAAGAACTGTGCCGAATCGTTGGTCATCTCTTCATACCTCTTTGGCCGGGTCGGGCGATCAGGCATGCCGGCAATGACCTGATGTGTGCAGCGAGCCGCCCGCAGTTCGGGTCAAATGTCACGTACGCGTCTCCTCGAGTACTTCGTCGTAAATCCGGGAAAAAACCCCTGCCACCTTGGACGCGGAAAAATGCAGCTTTGCATATTGCCGGTTGAAGACAGAGATCTCGTGTCGGAGAGCAGGGTTGTTAATGAGATTCTCGAGGTGATCGGCGAATTCCTCGGGATTCAAACTCTGGGCGAGAAAACCCATTGTGCCTTGTTCGAAGAAGTCTTTGATTCCTCCAACCGGGCGGGATACCACCGGCAGGCCATAGGCCATTGCTTCCAAAAGAGCCACAGGCAAGCCCTCACCATACGTAGGGAAGAGGAATATATCCGCTTTGACGAAGACGTCGAACTTCACCTGTCCTGCGACATGACCGGCGAACGTCACACCCGCTATTGCGTTGGCTGACACGTATCCTTTGGCGTTGTTCAGCTCGCTGCCGTCCCCCGCAATTGTTAGCCGAATCCCGGGAACGCGCCGTTGAACAATTCTAAAGGCTTCAAGAGTCTCGTAGATCCCCTTGGGTCTCTCAATCCGGCCGAGATAAAGAATTTCAATTCCGTCACGTAAGTTAGCGTATTTGGACGACAAAGTCTCGTCAATCGACGGGGAGAAAACTTCATCGTCCACCGCAGTTGTGACCACACGGATCGTGTTCGGAAATCCCATCTCCTGCAAAGCGCTCTTGAAGTCGGAACACAACACAAGGATAATACTCGCCTGGGAAAAGAGCCTCTTGAATGGCCACAAAAAGTATTTTGACAGAGTGGACTCGAAGCTTTTCGTCCAACCATGGAAGAACACGACCGCCTTTACTTCGTGTCTCCTGGCGATCCATAGCAGGATCCCATCTCGAATCACCGCTTTGGGGTCCAGAGAAGGATTGAGATGGACAATGTCGTATGAATTGTCCCTTAACAGACGATAATAAGCCAGGTTGTCGGCAAAGAATCTCTTTACTGTGCGCGTGAGGCCTGATCGCTCCTCACGTGAACCAATAGGGAGAAAGTCAATATTCCCGGTGAGCCTGCGTCTCACGGCGTCATAGAATCCAGAGACCCCGCCTCTTCGTATGTCTGCACAAAGCAAGATCCTCATCCATGAACCCCTTGGCTGGTTCTGGCCAGACGCGTTACACAACTGACAGCAAGTTCATGTTCAGGCGGTGTAGAGCTCAAACACCGGCGGACTCTCGCACTCGATGACGCTACCTGTGCAGGCCTCAGGATGCACCCGCCGTGTCAGTTGCTGCCACTAACTGCTCCATTGTGAGGATATCGACGAGTCCTTTATCGCGTTGGTTTGCACAGTACTCGAGCAAGGGAAACAGGACTCCTTGCATGTCCGACCGCGGTAATGAAGGATGGAACCAGAAATGAGCTGCCAGCTTGGTAGCTGCTGCGACATCAACAAACCGCTGTAGCCTTGCGAGCCGTTGATTAATCGCCCAATACTTCCCGCGTTCGATAGCGCTTGCCACCGGCACCCCCCAGATTCCGTCGTCTCTTCGCAAAGGAAGGCTAATACTCACCGCAGCCTTTGGAAAGCAGCGTACTACCCGGATTCCTTTTTCGGCCAGTACGGGAAAATTCCCCTCGTCGTCGCCCGGGAATACCCATGTTGTGGGTTCCAGACTGAAGGACGCCATCGCAGCCTTACAGGCATCAAGTTCGGCTAATGCGACCTCCCTGGGACAATACGGACCAAACCCGGCATGAGAAAAGCTGTGACACGCTACTTCATGCTTCGTAGGAGAGGACAGAATTTTCTCGATGAGATCTGGTGCATACCAGGATGGATGGGATTTGACATCCGAGCAAGGGTCAAATTGATACCAATCACCTCCCGCAAATTTCCAATTCCGTGTCTCAAATGGCCGGAGTCGGGGTAGATCGGGATGCGCCAGCCCTTGTGCCCCCCGGGTACACCCGGAGAGGAACAAGTGACCTACTGTTGCCCAGGTGACAGGGATACGGTGTGCATCAAATTGCGCGAGCAGTTCCGGAACTTGCTCACGCTCGCGCAGACCTTTTGCCACAAAGCCCTCAGTTTGCACCTTTGCGTACTGCCACCCCCACGAAAGCTCGAAGTCGATAGAAAAAGTGATGGCGCCCCGCGCCAACCCGCCTCCCGGATGCACGGTCTTGTCATGATGCACTCTTGGCACGCTTGCGATCTTGAATTCCAGGCCAGCGATCGCCTTACTCGCCTGCAAGGGAAGGGAAGCGTGTGCAACCATGTATGCGTCTTTTGCCCAGTTCTTCCAGACCTTCCATGTCCTTCCTACTGTAAATATTGACATTCCGTGTGATCCTCCGAATCGCGTGGTATTTAGAGCCCGAATGAGTCTGCGTCAAAGACCTGGCCTGGGTTCGACCGTGTGAGTGACCAAATGGCGATTCGGGTTCCAATCGGCACTATCGCCAAGAAGTAAGCATCGGCGGGCGAGAAAGTCTTGATCCGCTCAAGGATGATGCGCGGCTCATCGCCCTGCCAGGACGTTTGCACATCCGGCGTGATGATCACACTATTGTAGGCTGACCAAGAAGGATCTTCTCGTAATTCCGTACGCATTGTGTGATCGAGAATCTGCCTTTGACCTGTTCACGTATCATTTCGCGTGAGAAATTGCCAGCTCTTTCCAAAACCAGGAGCCATGCCTTTGCCATGGCTTCGGGATCCCGTTTGGGAACTATGTAACCGTTCTGGCCAGCAACAATCATCTCTCGGGCTCCTCCAACGTCGGTAAGCACGCAAGGCAATCCAGTCGACAGAGCCTCCAAAGCAGCGATCGAAAAAGTTTCGATTGACTCTGAAGACAAAGTGAAAAGGTCAGAAATCCAATAGTACGGTCTCACGTCGATCTGATAGCCCGCGAATTTGACATAGTCCCGGATTCGTTCTTTCACTGCAAGCTGATGAGCACGATGGATCAGCCGTTCATCTCCGCCACCCACAAACAACAAATACGGCTTTAAGGATGAATTCCCGTGCAACCATGCTAATGCACGTACTGAATCGTCATGCCGTTTTTCACTACGGAACATTGCGGCTTGTACCACAACGGGTGAATCACTTGGAATCCCCAACTTCTCTCTCAATCCTGACCGCTCGGAAGGGTCTTGCGGAATCGTCCAGTAGTTTGTATCAACGCCGTTATAGATAATTTTGAATTGCGACAGTGGGAGACGGTATCTTGCGGAGAGATACTCCGCTTGCGTTCGGCAAACGGCGATGAGGGTCGTATTGTCCTTAACCAGTCTTGAATAAGCAATGTTCTGAAGATGATGCTTAAAGGACCGGGGCTGGGTGGAATGGAGCGACACAAAGGTCGGCAGAGTCTCTTTGTTCTTTCGCATTGCAAGAAGAACGAAGAAATAACAGAAAAATCCGAAGACAAGAACACTGCCTATTGACTCATTACGTAACAACTGCGCAATCTTGACAGAAGGACCAAGATCAAATCTGAATCGACGGAGAAAATGATGAAGGGGTATATCCTTTCGCAAGTGCTCTTCCAATTTCTGCAATTCTCCCAAGGATACCGCAATAGGATCAATCCTCTCAGTATTGAGTGAATTGAGAATATTGATGAGGAGAGTCTCAGCTCCGCCCGGGAAAAATCCGGACGTCATGAACAGTACCTTTTTGCGAGTATCTTTCATCTGGAGTTCACTTCTCTGGTTCAACACGAGTTCTTGGCCTTAACGCATTTCGGTTTTGGCGTGCGTCTTTTGAGGTTGTTCTTCGAGTTCTTGAATCAGATTATTCAAGAAAAGAAGTTCCGATTCAGGGATGCTCGCGCCCCAGGGCCAAATGATAAGCCCGTACTGTCTGGCCAGCCACCGTTTGGGGTTCCCACTTCTCTAGTGCCATTTTGTGCGCACGTTCTCCCATGGAACGTCGTAAATGAGGCTCGTTGAGGAGTTTCATCAAACAGGCCGCCAACCCTTCTTCGTCGCCCTGGTTGACAAGAAAGCCGGTATGTCCATGATCTACCATTTCTGCCACGCCACCGACGTTTGAACTGACAACAGGTTTTGACATGGCCATTGCCTCCGCAATGATACATGGCAAATTCTCCTGCTTGGAGAATAGGACGACTATAGTGGATCGCCTCAAGGCCGCAAACAGGTCTTGCCCGTTAAGATTTCCTAGATAGGATATATTGTTGATCCCTGCCTCCTGGATCTCATTGTTGATCCCCGCAAAGTAACGGTTATTAATTACAGGACCAGCGAGATTAAGTGTCGCTCCCGGAACGAGACGCTGCACCTTGGCAAAGGCGCGAATGATTCCATCAACATTTTTTAGGGGACCGATTACTCCCGCAAAGAGAATGCTTTGGCTTTCTTGTGGAGAATCTACAGGAAAGAAGAACTGTGGACGGACAGCATTGGGTATCCTAACCACTGAATGCGGGATATATCTCTGTAGCACTGACTGATCATAATCAGAAATAGAAATTACGACTCTGGCTCGATGTAGCACTCGCCGTACCATGGCATCGACCAAGAACACCCGTGCATAACCAATTATCCGATTGTGCGCGCGTGCGCGCGTCTCGATGTGCACCATTCCGTGAATTGTCACTACTGAAGGGGTGGAAAGCCGTGTTGCAATATCACCCGCAGAGCTCAACCCCTCTCCGTGAATAATATCCGGGCGGAATGCTCGGGCAATTCGTTTTGCACGGACATAGTCCCGCCAGGAATGTGTGGGTAACGCCCACAGTTTCTGGCCTGGCATGTAGTGAACTCCAAGTTTCGAGTTCACCTGCAGATGCTGGTAGTTCACTATGTCGTTTCTGAAGTGCATGAGCTCTATCGCCTCAATATCTGGTCGAGAGCTCATTGCACCGGTGAGTGCGTCTACGGCTGATTCAACACCTCCTATTGTGACGCCATTGCGAGGATATGCCGAAACAAAAAGCACACGCAATCCACGTGTGGTGCGATCTTTCATTTCTCGTTGAGTCATTACTCCGCGAACATGTCTTCGTTTAAGTACGCATTTCGAACCATACCCAGGCTCATGAAAAACCAAGAGTACGCGATAGAGAAAAACCGCATGTCAATCAAGAACGCGTTAACCGCAAATGCAAGAACAAAACCTATATTGGTTACCACGATTAGTTGACGTTCGATGGACATTTCTCGAATGGGGACGTTCCCACTCGATAGGATCCGATACACAAACAGAACCAACATCAATGATCCAACAACACCCAGTTCGGCTGTCAATGTGAACAACGTCACATGTGAAGTATCATACGCCATGTGGGCCCAAACCAAGTTTGGCAAAAATTTCTGAATAACAAGATCAAAAGCACCAAATCCCCACCCGAATATGGGGCTGGCCATGATCATGCGAACAGATGCGTATGCCATGGCTATTCGGAAATTGACATTTTCAGAATCGAGAACCCTGTTAGCAACATCCGAAAATGATAGAAGGTACAATGTGAGGAAAACGAGAACTCCAGCCATCCCCAGCAATTTCAGGATTCTGACTGAAGGCTTTGTGGGACTCATAAGGATGACATAGACGAGACTGGCTAATACCCCGAGCCAGACAGAGCGCGTGAATGTCAGAACATACAGAACAACAGACAGTAACATGCTTAACGAGAACGTGAGCTTGGAGATCTTTTGCAGGTTGAATGCGAGGAGTATGCATAATGAATACAATGAAACGCCGAGTCCAAGTATTATAGGACTGATGAATGGTCCGGCAATCCTTCCCATTCCTACATCATGCCAACGCAGTACTTGAGTATACAGGCTCAACCCAGTCCGAAATTCATAGTAACCCATGAGTGAAAGAACGACCAAGTGAAATATTGAGGCATAAGCTAAGACCGTCAGCCAATGAACATCAATTCGAATATTCCGTATGACAGCGAAGAGGAGATAGGGGATGATATAGATTGAATAGATTGTCTTCATGTTGTCATAGCTGTTAATGGAATTGTAGAACGAAGAGACCCAGATGTACAGGATGAAAATGAAGAAAAACAAATCTTCTCGCCCTAGTGCCAGCTTTCTCCCTTGCAGCCATGTGCTTCCCAGTATTACCACAGCAATAAATGGAACTAACAAATTATGCGATAAATTTGTAGGGATATTGACTTCGCCCCGTAAGCCAAGAGGGTAAAAATATGGTGCCACCAAAAACCATCCAATGATGAGATACCTCTTATCCGCCAGCGATATCAACAAAACGACCGAAACAGAAACAACGGCGAGGACGTCAAAGCTCACCCTTTGGTGAAGCAGCGTGTAAAACAGAATCGCTGCCAGCACTACCCCTGCCAGAACGCCCCTGGAATGATATGAGTTACTGCTATCTGCTATCTCTTCCACGTGTACTTTCGCATTGAGGTGTTCGATCGCATTTATGCAAGCCATCAAAGAGGATGGGCGCTCGCGCTGCTCCTGAACTGCAGGCGCCGCGGGTTCTGCACCCTATTCTCCCTCCGATTGACAATCTATCAACCAACTCAGAGCAGGTATTGCCACCGAACGTCACAGGGTAAAGCAATGTGGCAAATCACAATTCACTGACTCGATAGTGTGTACTGCTCCATGAAACGCTTCAGCACTTTCAGGGCAAACCGGTTGTTCTTAAAGATTGTGAATCCTGCGAGAATACTACGCAAGATTATAAGATCATTCGTTTCGAAGAACGACTTTGCTTGCTCAATCAGCTCTACTCTATCCACGAAGAATGCCCAATAGAGTATGTCACAGAAATACTTCAATGTATATTGCTTTCTAGTCTCGTCAGACACATGGAACCTATCAGCAAAAAAGTTCTTGACTGTGAAAGCACTAGAAACAAAATCCACATAATGATCAATGTTCTTACTTCGAGAAGCACTCTCTTCAAGCACTCTATACGTTGCTGTAATGCCGTCGAGTAATTTCACTTTGCTCTTGGCTGCTATAAATAACCACAATGGATAGTCTCCCATCTTCCAATTCGCTGAATGTGGAAATATTTCAGAAACAAATGCATCATACATTGATTTTCTGAAAACGGCGGTCATGGTTGGAACATTGTTGGTGAGAAGTAAATCCTCAAGAGAGCTATGTGATTGTCCTAAGACGGTTGGACTGAATGTGTTTGTTCGTTGATTAAGTTCTCTTGCGTTTGTATAACACAACCCGTATTCAGGATTCGCTTCCAAAAAATCTACCTGCTTCTGGAGCTTGTTCGGATCGGTCCAGTAGTCATCAGCGTCGCAAAGGGCAATGTACGTTCCGCGCGCTGCGAGTACTGTCCGTCGGAAGTTGTCATGAGGCCCCACATTTCGTTCGGACGTGATCACACGGATTTTGCCTGGATATTGTTTTACATAGTGCATGCAAATGTCTCTCGTTCCATCCTTACTGCAATCTTCACCGACTACTATCTCTACGGGAAATGATGTTGTCTGTAACAAGAAGCTTTCAAGAGCCTGAGCTATGTAAAGTTCGTGGTTGTAAGCGAGTGAAACGATGCTTAGTAAAGGTTCATGTCTCATCAGACCTGCCCAAAATAGACTGACGGCGTGAAACAGAAAAGACGTCCTGATGTGAGTATCTTTTGGCTGCGACGCCACAAAGACTCAACAAAAGGAAGTCGTTGATGCACTCAAAAGGTACGTCTCTTTTCGCTCAGATTCTGCATCTCGTAAACAGGATCAAGTTTGGCGTGACTATTTGATCGTACGTTGGCAATCGGCGCGACGGTGACCGATGTCTGTATCGTCTATCGAAGAACCACCGAACCACACTACGTATCATACCGGTGCGGGGCCTGTCCTTCTACGATTTGGCACACAAAAACAAACTTGACCCGGACTGAAAACGGAACTGTCCCAAGTCACCCTCCCCTTAAGGAATAACTTGGTCCACGACAGGTGTCAGATCATGCTAAGGTATAAGAAGAGTTTATGTATTCTTTAGTTTCTTCTCTTGAATTAAACATCATCACATCTACTATTGACAAGGAGGGAACAAATTCATTGTTGAACTGCTTATAGCTCATGTCCTTTGTTTTGAGAAAACGTAGGTCAATACCCTCCTTCTTGAAGTCATCCTTTTGATAAAGCTGCATTCCCCCGATAGGATTCAAATACGTGTTTGCTTTTCTCGCCTTGCATATACTTATGACTTTGTTTTCTGCCCTCAGTGCATGGTCAATCGGAATTGTTGATGACACTAAGAAAGGGGTTCGTATTTCCAAATATTTCTTTACTATGTCGAGAGAATTCAAAACAAACTTAAATAGATTGCATTCCTCACATATGATGGTCTGTTCAACTACAGGATAAACACACTCAAAATGGGGTGCTTTTCTATACGCCTCGATTATTCTATTCAACACTCTCTTTTTTTCCCGTGACCAAATATCAGAAACGTATCTATCTCTGACATCCAGATAATCGGAATCCTTTTTAAGCGGAATGGTGATGAAAGAATCTGTTCCGTTGACCAAAATTCTGTTTCTATTTATCCATCCCTTTTTGGAGAATTCAATGTTGTCGTAAATGACAAATTCATCAACGGCATTCATCAACTGAAAATACCCAAGATATGGAAGAAAATACGGCTGCATTATACCGATGGTCATCTCTTGCCTCTAATGATTGACACTATCCTCGTAATTGATTCATTGTCCAAATAAGGATGGATCGGCAAACAAAGCACCTCTTCCGCGAGTTTTTCAGCCACCGGCAGTTTCCCCGGCTGTGCTGATTCCAGACCTCGGTACGTTGGAAATTGACTGATGAGCGGATAGAAATAGCGCCTGCCGAAAACATTTTGCTTTTTCAATTGTTCATAAACGTCATCCCTGGTATCTCCGTAGGTATCCTTATTGATCAAAATTGGGAAATAGGAGTAACAATGCTTCACCCCCGGTAAATCCTCGAGATAGGTTATGCCTGGAATGGTTTTCAGCTTCTCCCTGTAGGTCTCTGCAAGTACTTTCCTCTTTTCAATCACCCGATCAATGTATTTAAGCTGCAATAGCCCCATCGCAGCCTGCACCTCGTTCATCTTAGCATTAATGCCTGGAGCTACAACCGTAGTTTCATTTACAAAGCCAAAGTTCTTTAGGTTGTCAATCCGCTTTTTGGTAGCCTCATCGTGGGAAATAATGGCGCCACCTTCAAAAGTGTTATACACTTTGGTAGCATGAAAACTCATTACGGAAAGATCACCAAAGTTTAAGACGGGGAGGCCTTCAATAGTAACACCAAACGTGTGGCAGGCGTCATAAATTACCGTTAAGCCATAGGCATCGGCGATCTCCTTGATTCGGTGAACCTGGCAAGGATTGCCATAGACATGCACTGGAAGGATAGCGGTCGTCTTTGGGGTAATGGCGGCTTCGATCTTGGACGGGTCGATATTGAAGGTACCCGCCTCTATATCAACGAAAACCGGTTTGATGTTATTCCACCACAGGGCATGAGTAGTCGCGACAAAACTGTATGGAGTTGTAATTACTTCACCTGTAATTCGCGTTGCCTGCAAAGCACTAACCAATGCCGACGTACCGTTTGAAAAAAGAGAAATACACCTAACGCCTAGATGCTTGCACAAGGCCGTTTCTAATGCCTGGTGATATTTGCCATTGTTGGTGAGCCACCTGCTCTCCCAGATATCTTGCAAGTAAGGAGTAAACCCCTCCAGGGGCGGCAGAAACGGCGAGGTGACGGTGATGATATTGTTGTCCATAAGTATTCAAGACCGTAGTGTTTTAGGACTTGGATTTCTGAAATACTGCTTTCAAAGGCACTAATAAAGCAGGCAAGACTTCTTCCAATTCGTCAAACCGGAAGAGTTTTGAGATCATGAAATAAGTTCCAGTATAGAGTAGTATCCCCACGACTATCTGCACCCAGTGCGAATCAATTGATTGGATTGCAAACAGCGTGACGCCACATAACGATATTGCAGTCAATAGAAAGACAAAAATATCCTTGAGCTGTTCTACGATGCCATAATTGAAGAACTTCCCTGTATAGTAGGTGTTAAGAAACAAGCCCGCAAAAGAAGTGAATGCCTGACCTAGAACCAGTATCTTTAGACCAAAGGGGATAGTAATGATAAGTACCATTGTGACCAAAAGCTTTTTCCAGAGTTCCAAGCGAAGAAATAGGTCTGAACGTCCCTTGGCTTGCAGGATATTAAGGTTGATGGCGTGGATCGGATACCACATACCGGCAAAACAGAGGATTTGAAAGAGATCTACTGCCGGCAGCCACTTTGCTGTAAGCAAGAGTATAACCAGGGGCTTAGCAATGGCGACCAACAGAAACATAAGTGGGAAAATCACAAACGAAGCAAGGCGGATCAGTTTTCGATATGCGGCAATAAGTCTCGCATCGTCATCTTGGATGCTGCAAAAAATTGGGAAGGTAACGCGCTGCAGTACTGCTGTGATGTTTGCAGCAGGAAGAGATTCCAATTGCTGTGCACGGGTGTAATACCCCAGGTCTGAGGCAGAGAATACTTTTCCAATCACGATCGTATAGATATTGCTGTAAATGGTATCGAGCAAACCGGAAGCCAATAGTTTGGAACCATATGCAAACAGTCGATGAAAAGACTCTCTTGAGAAGACAAACAGGGGTTTCCATTTAGTGTAAAACCAAAACAACGCGGTTTGGCACACGGCTGCTACCAGACCCTGGTACACCAAAGCCCAAACGCCAAACCCTCTATAGGCCAATGTAATCCCTATGCTGCCCGAAATAACAATTGAAATGATGGATATTGTGGTTTGTGTTTTGAAGTCAACCTTGATCAACAACTTAGTCCGATGTACTAAACTAAGGGCACTGATCACAAAATTCAGCGCAACTATTTTGGTAATGGGTTCGAGTTGCGGGACTTCATAAAACGCGGCTATCCAGGGAGATGCAATGAATAGCAGGAGATAAAAAACAACACTAACCCCCAGATTGAAATAGAAAACCGTTGAAAAATCGGCCTCTGTGCTGTTCGGTTTTTGTATTAACGCCGAGCTGAATCCACCGTTGATGAAGGATTGCGCGATGGCTACAAAGATGGCGAGCATCCCCATCAATCCATAGTCGGAAGGAACGAGAATTCGCGCTAGGATGATCCCAATGATAGAACCCACGCCTTGTGATGCGAGCTGGTCAGTGAAACTCCAGAGAATTCCACGCGCAGCTTTTTGTTTTAGCGATTCTATCTCCATGTTTGTTGTTTCACGTTACTGCTCGAGAGATTAAAGTGCAGTCGCCGAGCTTAATGACCCGGAGGAGAGCATCATAGGTATCACGATGAATTTCACCCATGAAACAGAATTATCGAAGAGGCAAGGATACTGAATTACAGTCCTGCTTGGAAGGCGGTGCAGGCAGCGGAAGAGGGAATCTTTGGAGTGTTCGCCGGTGAGGCGATTGCTGGCGATGTGCTCCCCTTGGATTGTGGTGCCGCTGTCTGCTTCGGTCCCCACGAAGGTCTGATAGGAAGCGCGCCCGTGTGTCTCCAGATTGTAAGCGACAACTGCTCCTTCGGTATGTCCATACACGGTGAGTACAGTCGGGTACGAATGTCGCGACGGAAAGACAAAATGCAACTTCTGTCCTGTATTTGCAAGCACTTTCACGCGAGAGGCTATTCAGTTCTCAAGAATCATGCGCCGCTGAGGATCAACTCAATATATCTGTCCAGATAGTAGATTTTTGTGATAATCGACACGTGGGGAATTCACCGAAAATAGCAAAGCCTTCTGCAACGAGACGCGACCCCTCCCCTATTTGCTCGACCACGGCCAACTTCCCTTCCTCGGTTTTGGACAGCAGACGGAGGGCTGATCTGAGACAATAACACAAACCTGTCCAAAACGACTGTTGTCCGAGTGTTTTTGGCTAACTCAAATTATCTTGGACAGCACTG
>Ga0182017_10001539_pt1 | contig 17722 bp, 18 predicted proteins | sample 712E3DmetaG_FD_120492 | JGI IMG/M metagenome (GOLD analysis project Ga0182017, IMG submission 120492) | Permafrost microbial communities from Stordalen Mire, Sweden - 712E3D metaG | ecosystem: Environmental > Terrestrial > Soil > Wetlands > Permafrost | place: Sweden: Stordalen | collected... | reverse complement strand
GATAATAGCTATCAGTGGTCAGCGCCAGACCTGTTTTGTCACCCTGAACACAGTGAAGGGGCCAGGGATTAGGGTGGGCATCAGAACGTTTCTCTACCCGAGATTCTTCGTCGCTGCGCTCCTCAGAATGACAAATACCAGAATAGCCTGCCATACTGAGCGAAGCGAATGTATCTCGGGGATGATGGGAATTTATCTCACCCTTCCCCGCTCCGAGATCCTTACACTTCCTTCAGGACAACAGAGTGGGGTTTCCATCCATTTCAGGCTCCGATCTACCACATGTTGGCTCTAACTGTGGAAATCCGCCTGTTCTTTACCCTTTTTTTACTACCGGCGGTTCAAACCTTTCGTAGTAGCCGATGAGTTTACCCTGTTTATCCCGCACGGCACGCATATAAACGCGGTGCTTTTCATTATCCGCAAACAGAATGTCATTTTCGCCGTTTTGCATACGGGCGAACATATCGCGAATCATCTGACACGAATTTGGGTTATGGCAAAAAAAGATACTTTTCCCAAGCATATTGCCCCACTTGGCGTATTTCTTGACCGCTGGGGCATTGACATATTGAATAATGTGGTTAGTATCTATAAAGACTACTTCTTCGTTCCAACTGTCCAGTATCAGACTCAGTAATTCCAATTGTTCCATCTTGCAGGTCCTTAGCGCTCATTCTCCATTTTGGTCATTTCATCCACGCGGATCTGATGGCGGCCGCCTTCAAACTGGCAGGTCAGGAAGGCGTTAATCATCTGCATCAGTTGGGAATCGTCGTTTTCTGCGCCCAGGCAGAGGATGTTGGCATCGTTATGCTGGCGGGCGCGACAAGCCATCAATTCGGTTAATGCCAGCGCAGCCCGGATACCCTTGACCTTATTGGCGGCGATGCACATGCCGATGCCGGTGCCGCAGATCAAAATGCCTTTATCGTATGTGCCGGACACGACCGCTTTGCCAACGGCTTCCGCGATGTTCGGGTAATCCACGCGGGCATCTGTATAAGCGCCGAAATCCTTAATCTGGTGACCGGCGTCTGTAACTAATTTAGTAACACGGGCTTTCAGTTCCAAACCCCTGTGGTCGCTGCCAATGGCAATCTGCATATTATTCCTCCTAAGACGTTACAATATCGGGTAATATTTTGCGTAATTTTTCGATGGAAACGGCGCCCTGCCGCCGGATGATGGGCTTTTCGCCGGAAAGGTCGATGACAGTAGACTCGATGCCCCCGGGACATTTGCCGCCGTCGACCACCATATCAATTTTATCACCAATCTGGGATATAACCTCTTCTGCGGTGAGCGCGCTGGGGTGTCCGCTGAGATTGGCGCTGGTGCCGACAATCGGCTTCCCAAGTCTTTTGATCAAAGCCAACGGCACAGCGTGATTGGGGATACGGAAGGCAATCGTTTTACCGCCACCGGTGATGATATCCGGCACTAAAACGGATTTAGGCAGAATGATCGTCAGCGCGCCGGGGAAAAACTCATCCGCCAAGCGCCGGGCAGCCGGGGAAAATGTTGTCACGATTTCCTCGATCTGCTGCTTTTCCGCCAGTAACACAGGCAAAGCCATGCCTTTAGGACGGCCTTTAACCTGGAAAATGCGATCCACTGCTGCAGTGTCTGTCATGCAAGCGCCGAGGCCGTAAACCGTATCCGTAGGATATGCCACAACGCCGCCATTTTTTAGAGCAGCAATAGCCTGCGTAATCTGCTTTTCGAGGTCGATTTGAGACGGGTTCATGTGCCTGCCTGTATGTTTCCTACGAAAATAGTATAACACAGGGCAAATAATCAATATTCAATAAACAAGGATCAAGAAATGGATACCAGCTTCCGCCGTTGTGGAAAGACAAAAAAGGAGTCCGCATTGGGCGGACTCCTCATTTTACTTATTAACCGGTATAGTAAATAAATCGTATTATTTACATTTTCCGGTCGGTCACAGGGATTGATTTTAGCCCATCTGGGTGGACAGGAAAACCTGGATGCCCATCTGTTTTATCTGATCCTGGACTTCTTCAATACCGTCAATGTGGGCATCCTCATCCTTGAGAATACGCTCCAGCAATTCGCGGGTGGCAAAGTCTTTTGCTTCACCGCAGACTTTAATGGCGGTATTATAAGATTTGATGGCGTCTGCTTCGAACGTATGGTCAGCGGCAAACATCTTGGGTACTTCGTTGCCGATAGACATCTTATTCAGGTTGCTGACAATAGGAATACCCTCAAGGAAGATAATGCGTCCGATGAGTTTTTCCGCGTGTTTCATCTCGTCAATGGCACGCTTCTCAATCACCTTATCAAGTTTACCGTAGCCCCAATTTGCGCAAATATTTGCATGAACCATGTACTGACTGACCGCAGTCAGTTCATCTGCCAAATTTGAATTTAAAACCTCAATGACTTTTGGATCGCCTTTCATCTTTGCCTCCTGTTGAAATCTTCCGGATTTTTATCCGTCACGAGCATTATATAATGACAAATTTTTCAAGTAAATACATTATTTCCTTATTGCGCAAAAATGATATAGTTTTGTTATATTTTTTAGACACTTATTTTTCAATTTGAAAGCAATTCTTTTCCGGCAACCAGGCGATCGATCTCTGCGTGCAGGTCGTCCAAAGTGCCGTCATTAGCAAGGGAGTAATCGGCACGGGGAACGGCGGATTGAATATGAAATAATTCCTCTTCCGCCGCATCCTGGCGCAGGAATTGCTCATAGGACTGCGGGTCGCGGCCTTCCCCGCGCTTTAACATACGGCGGTAACGTTCTTCGGAATTACTGACATAGACATTGATCAGAACGAAATTTTTCCCGAAACCGCTTTTTAACGTTTCCACATCGTCCAAAGAGCGGATGCCCGTAATCCCGCCGATTTTCCATTTGTTCTCACGTATTTTCCCGGCTGCCAGTTTCACAAAACAGCCCCGTCCGAATTCCCGAAAATACCTTTCCGAAATCTCCTGCAGGTTTTCCCGCGTCGGCGCTTTGCCTTCTTTGGCGGCGATTTCCCGAACCATGTCGCCGGTCGAAAGGAAAGGAATTTTATACTTTGCCCGAAGGTATTTTAATACTTCATCTTTGCCGGAGCCATTCTGACCGATCACACCGATGATTTTCATTTTTCTTTTTCCTTACCCTAACAAGTCTCCAACCAGATTAAATACTTTTATCTAAATACCAAATTCGAATTACCCCATTATCGTAATCCTCTTATCTTTATCCACTATATCTGGTTTGAACTATCAAATATAGTATACTAAAGAATACTAAAACATGAAGAATAGATTTACGCTCAGTCCGGTGATGTGGGGCAGCCTTTCGTTTATTCTAGGTGCTGCTATCGCGTCTTATGTCACCGCGCGCGAGCTGACGTACTTACGGGTCAATCCGGATGTCGTGCTGCCCAGGGTACAAACCCAGTTTCCGCTGCTTTATTTTTTCGGCGCGGTGGTAATCATCGGTTTACTGCTTTTCCTGATTCCCCTCGACAAATTGAAATGGGTGTTCAAATTCCTTTTCGTGCTGGTCTACGCGTGGGGTGTTTTTATGGTCTTTACCTTGATCTTCCAGACACAGCTGATATTAATCATGGCGGTCGCGGCGGCCGCCGGAACAGCCTGGTTTTTCCGACCGAGCGTGTGGCTGCAGAACATTCTGATGCTACTGGCACTGGTGAGTCTGGGCGCCGTATTCGGCGTTCTGTTGACTCCCTGGCCGATCATGATCTTCCTGCTGGTGGTAGCGCTTTATGATTTTCTGGCAGTGCGCATCGGTTACATGATGTGGATGGCCAATAAAATGACACAATCGGACTCACTGCCGGCTTTTGTGATACCTAAAACGAACTCTAACTGGAACCACAACCTGAAAACCAACGGTACCCAAACTATTATCGAAGGAGAGGCATCCGAGCGAGAATACTCGATACTAGGCGGAGGAGATATCGGCTTCCCCCTGATATTAATGGTATCCGTGCGTGCTGCCTATGGATTCTGGAGTTCTATCCTGGTGGCCGCTTTTTCGTTGATTGGGCTGATTGCTGCCTTCGTGATCCAAAGTCGGTTTTTAAAAGGAAAACCAATGCCGGCTTTGCCGCCAATCTCCGCGGCTTCGCTGATCGGACTGCTCATTGTCTACTTTAGTAACAGATAACAGCCCCTCCACCCAGTACCTTCGTTCTATTTTCTTATAGCCTAAAAGCTTGCTTTTTATTTATTATGAGCATAAACTCTGCATGTCAATTCCGAATCTAACCATAACTTTAGTACTATTACTACATAGCCCTTTTAGGCTATAGGCACATATGACTTTTAGTGGTAGTATCAGTATGTCTCATTGTGTCTCATTGTGCATTTTATCAGGAGATTCCAGGCATGACAATCGAAATCAACGGTGAAAAATATTATAAAACATCGGAAGCGTGTAAAAAGGCCGGTATCAGCCGGGCGACTCTTTTCCGTTGGTTAAAAGAAGGGATCCTCGATAAATACCGCAAAGACCGCAGAGGATGGAGAATATTTACGGAAGAAGACCTGGAAAAACTGCGCGCTCAGGCCAGGAAAATAGAGGTTAATGACTCCTTTGATGGGGGCGGCCAATGACCAGAGCAGATTTGCCGAAGGAAAAATCCTCCGGCAAACGCCGTGCAACGGAACAACGCAGTATCGAAGCAAACCAGTCGATAACCGAACATGCGGACGATAGGGAGTTGCGCGAGCTGGTTGATGAGGATCGTTATAAAGCGGTTTTCGAATCTGCCAACGACCTGATGCTGCTGCTTGACAAAAAGGGCAGAATCATTGACATCAACGGCCGGTCGGCGGAAATAAGCGGCTACAGCAAAGACGAAGTTATCGGGAAACACGTCAAAGTGCTGTCCCGGATATTAACTAAAAAAAGTCTGGGTATTGTAGTCGCAAATTTACTAAAACGCATGGCTGGTTTCGATGTCCCGCCCTATGAAATTGAGCTGATTCGAAAAGACGGCGAACTTTTGACATTCGAAGTGCGCGGCCAACCATTGAAAAAAGACGGCAAGATAATTGGCGATCTGGGAATTATGCGCGATGTGACCGAGCGCAAGAGCGTAGAAAATGAAATACGACAGAAATCCGCCGATCTGCATTTGATAAATACCATAAATGAAGCGGCAAATCAGGGCCGTCCTTTTGAAGAGATATTTGAATTAGTCTCGCGGGAGATGCAGAAGCTGTTTGGCAGTAACGTTGAAATCGTATATATGATCAGCAAGGACAAACAATACCTGGTCATGCAAAACCTAACGCTGCCGCCGAAGATGACACACGGCATCGAGCAGATGATCGGTTCGAAGATATCAGGCGTAAAAATCAGGCTCAAACCCGGCGGCAACTATACCCGGATTCTGGAGAACGGTAAGGCATTTCTCACTAACGACCCGGAAGTTATGTTAAAAATGGCCACTGAATGTACCGACAAAACGACGGTATTAAAACTACTTTCGCCGATAATCAAAGCGGTAGGTGTTAATTCAGTAGTCAGTATTCCTTTAAAGTCCGGCCATGACCCGATCGGGCTGCTGGATATTGCCAGACATGACCCCTTCTCCGAATCGGATATGCAGCGGATTGAAGCTATTGCGGGACAGCTGACTACCATTATCCGCCGCAAGTTGATGGATGACACGCTGCGTCAAAATGAGGAACTGCTGCGAAACATGATAGAAGCTTCCTCCGAAGGATTCGCGCTGTGTGACGGCATTAAAATCACCGATATTAATAGAAACGGAGCGCGTATCCTGGGTTATGAACCTGCAGAGATGATCGATAAAAATTTCACCGATTTTATTGACATGCAATCTGTGCCGCTGGTCATGAAAAACATGCTCGCGCGTGATGACAGACCATATGAAACTACTTTCAAGAAAAAAGACGGCACCGTTTTCCCGGTGGAAATCAGAACCAGCAATATCGTCTACAAAGGTAAAGATATCAGACTGGCCTCTTTCCGCGATTTGACCGAGCAAAAACAATATAACAGCATGCTGGAAAATATCTCGGTGCATGCGCCTATCGGTATGTACGTGGTATTGAACGGCAAATTCATCATGGTCAATAAACACTTCTGTCAGGACACAGAATATTCCGAACAGGAATTATTATCCATGGATGTCATGCAGGCAGTATATCCGGCAGACCTTGCTTTGCTGCGTAGAAATACGCTTGAGATGCTCAAAAGCCAACGGACAGAGCCTTATGAGTTCCGTGTGTTTGACCGGCACGGGGAAATCCGGTATGTGCTGCAATCAGTGGCTCCCATCGATTTCCTGAATCAGCGCGCTTATTTAGCCACCTATCTGGATGTCACCGAAAAAAGAAAAATTGAAATGGCTCTGATGAAGAGCGAACGGAACCTGAAACAAGCCCAAGCGGTGGGTAAAATCGGGAACTGGGAATACGATATCGTCACCCAAAAACTGGAATGGTCCGATGAAGCCTACAATTTATACAACCGGGATAAATCGCTGGGGCCGCTGACCCTGGAAGAAGAATCGAAGTATTATTCGCCGGAAGAATATCAAAAACTGCAAAAAAACATCCTCACGGCGGTAGAAACGGGGTGCGATAATAACTACGACCTGACGGCAAACCTTCCGGGGGGAAAAACAGTGTCATTGAGCGCTTATGTTCATCCGGTGAAAGACGATAGGGGAAATGTGATTAAATTGTTCGGCACAGTCCAGGATATCACGGAGCGTAAACTGACCGAACGGGCGCTGAAAGCCTCGGAGCAAAATTTCCGCAATTCTATGGATAGTTCGTCAATTGGTATCAGAATCATCGATAAAAATGATCGTACGTTATACGCAAACAAATCCTTGCTGGATATTTTCGGGTATACAGATATCACTGAATTAGGATCTAGTCCGCCGCAAAACTATTACACAGCAGAATCATATATCGATTTTGTTCAGCGCCGCGATCAAACAGAAAAAGGTGAACCCGTACCGGACACGGTAGAAATTAATATTATCCGTAAAGACGACACAGTACGGCATCTGCAGGTTTCACGCAAGGAAGTATTATGGGACGGCAAATATCAATACCAGACGCTTTACCACGATATCACGGAATTGAAGCGAGCGGAAGCGGCGCTGCAAGAATCGGAGGAAAAATATTCCGCGCTAATTGAACAAAGCACCGATGGAATTCTCCTGCTCAACGATCACACGATCGAATTCACTAACCACCGGATGTGTGAAATGTCCGGTTATTCCCAGGAAGAGCTACTCGGCAAGCAATTCGTAGAATTGATCTCTCCCGAATACAAAAAGATGCTGGAAGACAGCAATCACGAACTACCAAACGGGGAAATATCAAATAACCTGGAAATAGAAATCCTCGCCAAAGACGGACGAAAGATCGAGGTAGAAACGAAAGCGCATCTTTTCGAATATAAAAACAGACCGGCAACGATGGTCATCGTCAGTGACGTCACGAAGAGAAAAGATACGGAAAAGCAGCTTAAAGAAAGCGAAGAGAATCTAAAGACATATCTGGAAAATGCGCCAGACGGCGTCTTTTTGACTGATTTGAGCGGGGTTTTCCTCTACGGTAATAAAAAAGCAGAGGAAATACTGGGGTATAAAAAAGAGGAGATGCTCGGCAAGAGCTTCTTCTCCCTGAGTATTCTTCCGGCCAGCTACTACGAAAAAGCGGGTTCGTTACTGGCCCAAAATGCCACCGGTAAAAATACCGGGCCGGATGAATTCGAATTAATTAAAAAGGATAAAAGCAGTACGTGGGTGGAGATAAATACCGCGCCGATCACCCAAAAAGACAATAAAGTTGTTATCGGCTTTGTCCGCGATATTACCGAACGCAAAATCGCGGAAGAAGCATTGAAAGCATCGGAAGAGAAATATTCTACACTTATTGAACAAAGCGCGGACGGTATTATTATTCTGAACGATAGAATCGTGGAATTTGCAAACCGCCGGATTTGTGAAATGTCCGGTTACTCTCAAGACGAGATCCTCGGGAAGCATTTCCCTGACTTGTTTACTCCGGAATACCGTAAATTCCTGGATGAAGAATACCGGCAACAGCAAGATGGGAATGTTGTTTCCGGTAACTATGAACTGGCCGTCCTTGCCAAAGACGGACGGAAAATTGCCGTCGAAACAGAAATACAACGAATCATCTACAAAGACCGGCCTTCCAGCATGATCATAATCCATGATATTACAGAACGTAAACAGGCACAACAGTTGTACCAGACGCTTGTTGATTACGCGCCGGTAGGCGTGTATATAGCGCAGGAAGACCAGTTCATCTTTACCAATCATAATTTCCTGGATAAATCAGGCTACACCGAGAAAGAACTGCGCGAATTATCGCCAACTGCTTTAATGCACCCGGAAGATAAACAGGTCGCACTGGAACACAGGGCACAAATGCTGGACGGTAGAAGAATCGAACCTTATGAATACCGCATTATCAATAAAAATGACGAAACCAAATGGAGGCTGGAAAAAGTAGCCCTCATTACCTACCAGGGGAAAGAGGCGGTAATGGGCATCACCATCGATACCACCGAAAGTAAACAGGCGCGTGAAATGTATCAGAATATCGCCGATAGTTCTCCGGTCGGCGTATACATTATCCAGGAACGGGGGTTTGTTTTTACCAATCCGGCATTCCAGAAAATAACCGGCTATACCGCGGACGAGTTGAAAAAAATACAACCGGTGATGCTGGTACATCCGGAAGACCGAATGGTGGTCAGATTGAGCGCGATCCAGATGCTGAAGGGTCAGCGCGCTCAACCGTACGAATTCAGGTTAATAACCAAAAGCGGAGAAATCCGCTGGGGTCTGGAGCGCATGACTTCAATTATGTATGAAGGGAAACGGGCAACCGTCGGCAATTTCATGGATATCACCGAACGAAAAGTGGTAGAGGAAAAACTGGGATTCGCCGCTCAGGAATGGAGAACAACTTTTGATTCCATTACCGATATGATTTCCATCCACGATAAAGACAACCGGATTTTAAGAGTGAATAAGGCAGTCGCGGATATGTTAAAAACGACGCCAAAAGAGCTGATCGGAAAATACTGCCATGAATTAATGCACGGCACGAAAGAACCGCCGTTAAACTGTCCGCATTTATTGACATTTAAAACCGGCAAGCCGGCTTCAATAGAGATCTATAACCCCTTCCTCGAGGCGACATTCCACGAATCGACTTCGCCGATATTTAATGAAAAAGGAGAAGTCACCGGTACCGTAATCGTGACTAGAGACGTGACGCAACAAAAGCGCATCGAAGAACAACTGATCATGACAGACCGTCTGGCTTCGATCGGGGAACTGTCTTCCGGTATTGCGCATGAACTCAATAATCCCCTGACCAGTGTTATCGGTTTCTCACAACTGCTGATGGAGGGAGATATCCCGGCTAATATCAAAGAAGATCTAGGTACAGTCTACAGTGAAGCACAGCGCGCCGCATCGATCGTGAAAAACCTCCTGACCTTTGCCCGAAAACACGCGCCGGTAAAACAGCTCTGCCAGATCAACAGCATTATCGAAGATGTGCTCAGATTACGCGCGTATGAGCAGAGGGTCAATAACATCGAGATTATCAACCATATGGCAACCAATCTGCCGGGTATCATGATCGACCATTTTCAGATGCAGCAGGTCTTTTTGAACATCATCGTGAATGCAGAATTCGCGATGCTGGAAGCGCACCATAAGGGAAAACTGACAATTACGACAGAGAAAATCGATAATATCGTGAGAATTTCTTTCGCTGATGACGGACCCGGTATTTCCGAAGAAAACATGAAACATATTTTTGACCCGTTCTTTACCACGAAAGAAGTGGGTAAGGGTACCGGACTCGGGTTGAGTATCTGCCACGGCATAATCACAGAACACGGCGGTAAAATTTATGTGAAAAGTGAAAAAGGACAGGGCGCGAATTTTGTCGTGGAATTGCCCCTGAACCGTTAATTTTATTCAGGAAGGTGTACATTGGAACAAGAATGGGCGAAAGGGAAAACCGTCCTGGTAGTTGAGGATGAGCCGGGAATTGCCAAATTATGCGTGAGAACGCTTACCGGAGAAGGATTCCAGGTAGACATCGCGATAAACGGTGAGGTTGGGCTGGCGATGTGGCGGAAAAAATCATATGACCTTTGTATCAGCGATATTATGACTCCGTATATGAACGGGATCGAACTGTACCAGCATCTGCAAAAGGAAAATCCGGATGCGGCGGCCCGTTTCATCTTCACAACGGGAAACTTATTAAACGCAGAAATTAAAACTTTCCTGGATAAAACAGGGAGGCCATTGCTCCCTAAACCGTTTTCCCCGGAAAACCTCAGGGAAATCGTTAAAGAATTTATGTACGTATCCGTTTATTCCTGTTATCAACGTAAGTAGTGGAAACAAGGTCTGTTAAAGGATATTAACATGATAAATCACGTTAACATGATAAATCACGAAAAAAGAATTTTAATAGTCGACGATGAAGCAACGATCAGACGTCTTCTGCACCAGAAGCTGACAAAACAAGGCTTCTATTGTGAAGAAGCCAGCAGTTCAGATGAGGCGTTGGAAAAGCTGAAAACCTATCCCGCGGATCTGATTATGCTGGATATGAAAATGCCGGGGAAATCCGGTATGGATTTACTGCCGGATTTAAAACGACAATACCCGACCACAGCTGTGATTATGGCTACAGCAGTCGCGGAAGCGAACCTGGCGATCCAGTGCATGCGACTGGGGGCCGATGATTACATTACCAAACCGTTCAATCTGGAAGAAGTAATCATGAATGTCGAACGCACACTTGAGAAAAGAATGCTGGAAATGAAGATCAAGGAATACCAGGAAAATTTACAACAAAAAGTAGAACAGCAAACGATCGAGATACGCTCGCTCTTCCTGGGTTCGATCGAGGCGCTGGTTTTTGCTCTGGAAGCTAAAGATAAATACACCGCAGGGCATTCGCGCAGAGTAACTGACATCGCATTATCTATCGGTCGCGATCTGAATTTGTCAGAGGACGAACTGGATAATCTGCGCTGGGGCAGCCTGCTGCACGACGTGGGAAAGATCGCGGTCGACCAATTTATTCAGAACAAACCCGGGAAATTGACGCCGGCAGAATATGAACATATAATGATTCATGCGCAGGTGGGCGCAGGTATCGTGAAACCGGTAGTAAATGAAAAAGTCGTGGCAATTGTGGAGCACCATCATGACCATTATAACGGCAGCGGCCTGCATCAGATAACGCACGGGGAACAGATCCCGATGGGCGCCCGTATTCTGGCGGTAGCCGATGCTTTCGATGCGATGACCTCCGACCGTCCCTACCGCCCGGCGATTTCCGTAGAGGAAGCCCGCCAGGAAATTCAACGTTGTGTCAATACTCAATTCGACCCGGTTGTTGCCAGCGCTTTTCTGAAATCAGCAATTTCTTACACTCCATCTGAAGACACAAAAGCTGCTGTTATTAATAAATAAATGCCGACTGTGACCTAATAAAGCAAGGAGAACGAATTAAAAATGGAATCAACTGAGATAAGAAAGAAAGTCCTTATAGTAGATGATGAGCCTAATGTCAGAAGGCTTTCACACACAATTCTCGCCAAGACCTTCGATGTGATTGAAGCCGAAGACGGCCGGCAGGCAATTGACATGGCCATTGCCCAGAAACCGGATGTAATTCTGATGGATATCATGATGCCGAAGATGGATGGGCTGACAGCCTGTCACGTGATCAAGAAAGACCCCGCCACCAAGGCAATCCCGGTTGTGATGGTCACCGCCATCGGCTTTGAACTGAACATTAAACTCAGTCAACAAATGGGCGCCACAGGCTATGTGACCAAACCGTTTTCCCCGCAGGATTTGGTCGGTAAAATTACAGAAGTCCTGGCAAACCGACCGGTTGTTTCCATGAGCGAACAATTATAAATATCCCATGGACATCAGACGGCGCGTGATGACACGCGCCGTTTTTTAAAATCAGCACGCTAAGGTTCAACGGGCGATGCTGCGTTTGACCGATGTGGCGACACGCATGATCAGCGCGAAGATGGGCAGAGCCAGATACAAGATGATCTGCCAGGTATTAAACAGTCCGATTTTAAAGAAAAGAAATGACCCGATGAGCCAGCCGACGGTGTAAAATACACCCCAGGACCACATCTGCCTGATCAGTAAAATATTTCCGATGATCAGTATGATGTTAATTACCAGCAGGACTTTATCCGGCAACCAGCCTTGATTGGACAGTAATGTCAATATCACCGTCGTGAGCAGTCCGGTTGCAACCTCGCCAATAATCTGTTTGAGACCGAACCGGAATTTCTTGATCTTTCTCTTCATAAATAAAAGGTGAAAGCTCCCCGTAATCCTTTGAATCGAAAAGCACTGTAATTATAAATGAACAACGGTGAAATCAACTAATCTACCCGTGTTATTAGAATTATCCCATGGTTGACCTGATATTTCCAGCGAAAAGCGCTTTGCTGCACTGATTGGGTTTAGGTAATAAACGAGATATTTGTCAACACTGTACGGTTACGATGCAACGACCCACTTTTTATCCCCGCCCATACATTTTACTTTAAGAGTAAAAGTATTTCGTAGTCCTGAGGCGGACTCAAGACGAGGAAGAACGCGAGATGGAGGGCATCCGCCCTCCATCTTTGAATGGCGCTATCTTAAAAGGCTGTTCGTTTATAAGTAATTGAAAAACAACCATAAGAGAATCAAACTTTTTCAAACGACAGCCTATATATCCCGCGTGAATTATCCCCGCTTCCAGCAAAGGTTCACATCATCCCACGCCAGACCGTTGTACACGATCCCAATGACGTTACCACCGATATCCACCGTATAAGTGCCAACCACGTTGGAGGAGCTCAGATAAGGCGCAATACCGCTAACGCCGGTCAATATGGTTTGCGGGCTCCCCGGGATGGGTTGTGTGCTGCAAGGAAAATCTCCCGCATGATCCGCCTGATATGCCGCGACGGTATGTTTGATAGTCGTCAGTTCGCTATTGGCGACCTCGACGACACCCTTACTGGTAAAGCCCGAAAGATTAGGCACGACTGCCGCGGCCAGCACGCCGATGATAAGCAGCACAATCAGCATCTCTACCAATGTGAAACCTTTTTGCCGCTCGCCAAATGATTTCGAATGATGCCAAAAATTGTTTTTCATTTTATCTATTTCTCTTTAAGTATCAGGCAAGTTATATACTAACCGCCAACCGCTCATTGAAAATAAGTTAATCCACTTTAAAAGGTAAAAGAAACACATCTGCTTCAGAGGATGTCAGATGGATGGGATATCCATACAGATAACAATTGAAATCGCCTTTTCTGATATGGTTTCTTATGTACGCTTCACTTTTTCCGAAGTGCCGTGCGGCTTCTCTTACTGTCATCCATTCACCCATATAATAATCTTAGCATGATGTTTTACGATGTCTATTGGTACTTTAGTGCACAAAGGAAGGCTTAGTCCTTTGAGGCTGTGCAGTTCATGGTATGATTACATCATCAGATGCACAAAAACAAAGCAATAGTCATTTTATCTATCAAACGGGATTAGTTATTTCCAGGAGGCGACTAAAAATGAGCAATAATGTTACCGCGGTATATGTTTATTCCGGGCCGCCATCCGCCCTGGTATCGGCAGTGCGTCAAGCTGCCGGGAAAATGAGCCTTATAACTAAACAGGAAAACATAAACGACAGTTCGTTCTCAATGGAAGCTTCTGAAAAAATGCATTTTATCTCGACAAAATGGCCGGGAAAATTCATAATCGATTTGGCTTTCGCCGACGGCACATCAACCTTGACAGTGACCGCGAATTTGAATTTAGTCCTGGCTCCGGCAGAGCAAGTATTGCGGAATCAGGCCAAATTAAATGAATTTATGGATATGATAAAAGCTTTAGCGCCGAACATAAAAGCTAATAATTCCGGTATCGACGACCTGGAAAAACTAGCTGATTTACGCGATAAAGGCATTATTAGCCCGGCCGAATTTGAAGCTAAAAAGAAGCAAATCATGGGCTTTTAACTTTAATCGCACAGAATAACCCGCACCAGGCCGACATCGGGGGCAACCCATGCACCGCCGCAGATAGCATCACCGCTGCGCTGCCGGTCCACAATAAAATCACCTTTTAAATCGAAATGCCCCTCGTCCACACTGACCTGGTGAATCAATTTGGTCTGCCAGTAGTCCGAGACATAAGTGGCGTCCAGCATTTTTTCCGGCGGCAGCTTGGGGCGGAAAAACATCTTCCAACCGATACCGGTGAGATAGAACTCATTTTTATTTACCTGAAATACCAGACCGCGGGCACGGTTCATGCCGTTCTTTCTTTCCGGCGGTTTCATACTCTTGTGACGCCAGTCGGTGGGAGTGTTGGGAATGCCACCTTCGACAAAAACCGCTGTAGCCACCCAGCTGTCCATATCCAGCAATTGCGCTTCGATGTCCTCTTCTTCAGCGACGGCGTAAATATGACCGGTGCCCTGGTACTTGAGAATCAGCGGAATGGCCGCAATCACGCAACGCAGAGTGTCCACTTCATTCTGCGCTTCCGGACGCACCGTGCCGTCCCCGGCGATTATATCCTCGATGCCGAAAAAGAAATCCCCGATGAGATTGTAGTCGGCGATGGCGCGGAATAAACTGACTGCGGAGGGCGTTTCCGGCAGGAACAACGGGTTATCCGGGCGGGAATTAACCGCGCACATCGATTCATAACTCTTGGCGTTGGTGGATTTAATGTCCGGTGCGATAAAGTCCAGGTGCGGCGTAACCCATTTGTAGATATCGATCACCTTGCTGACTGCGCCGCCGGAAAAATAGGTTTCCCCGGCGATCATCCAGCGCTTTACCACTTTGTGGATCTCCATTTTGGCAGCATTGGCGAACATCGGCAGGTCATAAACAGATTTGCCGGCCGCAGCCACCGCGTCAATGTAGGATGCGATGGCCCAGGCGCACATGAATTCACCAGCCGGCCAGCCGAACATCTCCGGCCAGGTGCCGGACTTTTTGCCGCCCGCTTTCTGCCACTGCTCGTAGATCGGCCCCTTACCATATTTCTTCATCGCAGCGACGATTATGGTAGGAACCGGACTATCGAACACGACCTGCGCGTCCGTGCCGTAGTCGCGGTCGGCGCCGACCATCCCCGGCTCATTTTCCACCTGGATGCCGATGACGGTCTGCTCAACGCTGTCTTTATCTTTCAGGTGCTGACAGAAGGAGGCGAACGCCTTTTTATCCGCTTCCAGATTCGCCTGGCAGTGCGGGGAAAGCGTCCACAGGTCTTTGCCGTGCGGGGTGACCGCCCTTTTAAAACGTGCATGATCGGTTTTTACCCACACCGGCGTGTAATCCATGTTGCCGTTCTTCCAGGTGGCAAACCAGAGCAGGATCAATTTCACATCGTAGTAGCGCGCGCTGGCCAATAAACAATCCACGCTGGTGAAATCGAACCGGCCTTCTTCAGTCTCGATCTGCGACCAGTAGACCGGGATTTCCAGTGTATTCCCGCCCAACAGTTTTGTTGCTTTAAAAGCCGTCTCCGATTCCTGATCGTTGAAACCGCTGGAATTATTAGCCTGCCCGCCGATAGGGAAAAATGGCTTGCCGTCAACCTGGAATATACGCTGAACAGTTGTCATTGGAATGCCCCCTTGTTATGTTGCTAAAGATGATTATAGCGGATTGGGAGGAAACGGTTCCAGCTGAAAAATACCGGTCTTTAATAATTGCTTCTTTCTTGATATGATTGTTTCATTACCCGATTACATTGCAAAACTGAGCGCTAATCAACAAAGGAGAACAAATGGCGAAGAAACTCGCTCCGATAGTTTGGGCGTTAATATTGCTAATATCTCCATTATTCGTTTCATGTACTACAAAGACCGCCAGTTTACCGACCACCCGGATCAATTTGTCTACTATAAATGTGGTAAACACAACTCCCGGGACTCAAAACACAACTTTAACAAGTAATGCCGTGCAGGTCACTTTAGCTGATCAGGGAAAAATCTTGCTCAACAGCCAAATATTTGATTTTAAAAGGATCAATAAATGGGGCGATGCTGTTATCAATTTTCAAGATGTAACTTTTGCCCCTGTTATACCCAAAGCGACAATAACAGCACCGGTAGTATACTGGTTTACCGTTAGCTTTAAAAAGTGGAAAGACGGAAGACCTGCAATATATTTTATATTTCAACGATCTGCAAAACGATGGTAATCTCAGCATCGAAACGACAAAACATGATATTCCCAGAGCCGGGATAATGTTAGGCCACCAAAACGGACATGCCGTGATGTATCTGTTGGTCAGCGAATAATAAGCACGGCGGCTTCAATGCCTAGGGAACCAGGGCAAAAAAATCGGGATTTTCTTTGTTAATTCGGCGTAACCGGGTCTGCGCGCAAGGCTGCGCTTTTCCATCATCGGGATGCTAATAAAAACAAAGAGGATAGTGATTGCCGCCGGTCCGATGATTGTCCACCAATAACTCGCGTCCACCGCCAGGGCAAAGATGAACAGCCCCCACCAGAACAGCACCTCGCCGAAATAGTTCGGGTGGCGGGAACAAGCCCACAGTCCTTTGGTCAGGATCTCGCCGTATTTGGGTTTGCCGCGGACAAAACGCCACAATTGCTCGTCGGCGGTGGTTTCAATAACGACCGCGCCGCCGGTAACAACGATAGCGGCAATATCAATAATTCCGAATGGATTTTTCCCGACGGACACTGCGGGATACAGCGACAAACAGCCGAGAAAGACCAGCACCGTAGGCATAATCTCGATGCCTGCCAGATCGACCAGCCAGAACCAGACCGGGGATTTCTTGCGCAGATCCCGATAACGCCAGTCTTCATGTTGAAGTCCCTGCCACTGGCGCGCCCAGTGCCAGGTCAGCCGCAAGCCCCAGGCAAAAACCAGCATAACGACAATGATCTGCCGCGTAGACAATCCCATAGAGGTAGCACGCAACAGCCAGAAAACCGCAATACCCAACGGCGCGACGCTCCAATACGGGTCGTAGAAACTGGCGTTGCGAAAGACACGGCCAAACAGATAGATAACAAGCGTGCCCGCAATATCCGCCAGAAAAAGCATCCAGAGCAGCGGTAAACCGCGTAAAAGATAACCAATACCGAAGGCAATCAACAAAGCCAACAGATAAGCAAATGCGATGAGCGCAAAAGCCTTTCGTAATGTGGAGGGTAAAGAGATTTCAGCCGCCATAATGAATGTAATGATACTATCGGCGGGATGGGTTCGTCAAAGTCAGGCTGTTTGTGCTATCCTATCAATCAAGCAGGACAAAATGGAGACGAAGATGCCGAGAAAAGCCAAATTAGACATGAAGCAACCGATGACGCGGGAACTGATCACCCGGTTGATCGATAAAGAGATGAACATGGAGAAAGATCCCGACGGACGCGCGCTGGCGTTCAATTATATGACGCAGATGGTGGAACACGGCTACGCCGTCACCGACGACCCCACGCAACGTTACACCGTCCAGGAGATCATGGATTTGAGCTACGCCTACCTCGACGGTTACAACGACGCCATGAAAAGCCTGGAAACTAATTTCAAAAAGATGCTGAGCAAGATCGATCTGCCGCCGCTATGAG
>Ga0182017_10001538_pt1 | contig 17724 bp, 16 predicted proteins | sample 712E3DmetaG_FD_120492 | JGI IMG/M metagenome (GOLD analysis project Ga0182017, IMG submission 120492) | Permafrost microbial communities from Stordalen Mire, Sweden - 712E3D metaG | ecosystem: Environmental > Terrestrial > Soil > Wetlands > Permafrost | place: Sweden: Stordalen | collected... | reverse complement strand
GCAGACAGCTCATATAACCGGTTGGTTATCCAGGGATCAAGTTGTTCCCATGTAAAACGCCATTCCCAATTTCCATCGACTGTGCCTGGAAAGTTCATTCTTCCCTCGCTCCCCAGACCAAGGACATCCTGGAATGGAATCACTGCAATATCTGCCACGGATTGCAACGCAAGTTTCATCAGATCCCAATGGATTTCGCTTCCGTTCGTTTTGCAGTACCGCCTGACGAAATCGCGTTCATGTTCTGAAGCCTTTTCATACCAGCCGATGGTTGTATCGTTATCATGAGTCCCCGTATACACAACATAATTCTTGGTAAAAACATGGGGGAGAAAATTATCGTTTGGATCAGTGGAGAATGCAAATTGGAGCACCTTCATTCCCGGGAAACCAAATGTCTCACGAAGCGCAGTGACCCCCGGTGTCACAACACCAAGATCCTCGGCGATAATCGGGAGAGTTCCGAGTTCCTTTATAATCGCTTTAAAAAGATCTTGCCCGGGTCCCTTCACCCATTTTCCTATTCTTGCTGTTTTCTCTTTTGCAGGTATTCTCCAATATGCTTCAAATCCCCGGAAGTGATCGATGCGGAGGATATCAAACAGTTCAAACGTTTTTTTGAACCGCTCGATCCACCATGAATATTTCTGACGTTTCATGACATCCCATCGGTATAATGGATTGCCCCAACGTTGGCCATCTTCGCTAAAATAATCTGGTGGGACACCCGCAACGATAAGAGGTCGACCATCTTTATTAAGAGAGAAAGCTTCTTGATTGGACCAAACATCTGCACTATGATGAGCAACAAAGATCGGGATATCTCCGACGAGTTTGATGTTCCGGTCATTTGCGTACTTCTTTAATTTTTTCCATTGCCGAGCAAAACACCACTGCATAAACTTATGATAATTCACTTGTGCTGTCCATTCTTCTGCTGCCTGCCGGAGTGCCGAGGGTTTTCGATGTACCAAATCGCGATCCCACACAACCCATTCCTTTCCGCCATAATGATCATTTAATGCTTGGAACAGCGTATAATCATTTAACCATTTTTTTTCCTCTTCACAAAAAGCAGCATATTGTTGACGATCCTTTTCATTCCCATGTTCAAAAAAGTTTTGCGCAGCCTTCCACAGCAAGTTCATTCTCCAGACGGTCACCTCCGGATACTGTACTCGGGGGTTTGAACTGACAGGGAACGGTTGAAGATCTTTCTGAATCAACCAACCACGGGAGAGCAATTCCTCCAGGTCAATGAGCAAGGGGCTTCCTGCAAAAGCAGAAAGCGACATATACGGTGAATTCGCCATACCTGCAGGACCCAAGGGAAGCATTTGCCAAAGTGTCTGACCTGCGGAAACCAACCAATCAACAAACTGATACGCGGAAGCACCCAAGTCGCCTGAGCCATAAGGTCCAGGCAATGATGTTGGATGCAATAATATTCCGCTGCTGCGAGGAAACTTCATTGAAAATCCTTTCAACACAATAATTCATGAGAACTGCGATCGAGGATAGTAGGCTGAGCCGGTCTAAGATGAGACTACACACTCGATTTATTTGCAGCTTGATTATTAAAACTTTCACATCCCGTATACGAATCGCATACGACGTGTCAAACTTAAAGAAGCTCCTGCACAAAGGCAAGCACAATTCATAAATCACTTTCCATGGAATGAAAAACCAGGATCATGTTCTGACAATCATTCAGGTGTATATATCTATTTTTCATCGATAAACGAAGGAAACCGCATTTTCTCCGAACGCAGAGCTCGGCATGACGAGCCTTTTAAATTGACCCAAAATAAAAATAAATTAAACAAGAAATTGACTTCCACTCGTCAAATCGAACCGGTATGAAAAATATTTTACGGAGTTACCCTGCGTACACCTTTGTGTCCAACCGCTGAAGAAATATATTTTGCTACTTCATTACGCAAGGAAATCATATGATGAAGATTGAAGCATGAATGAGAGAGAAGATACGATATATCACTATCAATAATTTTTTCTGACTCCTGAGCACTGGTCAAGATTGCATTAGCGGAAAAAACCTTCTGTTTTCTCTATGTTGATACAGGATTTTCTTAGTCCTTCTGCCACAGGAACAGATTGTTGATGATATGCGAATAATCATAATCCTTCAATCGTATCGATTTTCTATAATACAGGCTTATCGGCTGCATCGACGATTAAGAATTCTCCCTTTTCCTCCTTATATCTTTCTCAATTCATCAATTGTCTTTTCTTCAACAAGTTTGCCCTTCTCGTCCGCTTGATGCTTTGTCTTTTTAATCATGAATTTCTTTGTCAATCTGGCTTATAATATCCCGACACTTTTTTATTCCCCGATCATGAATACCGACAATATTGTTGATAATTAATCCGCCGCTCAGTTCCAGAAGAATTCTTACATCACTTCTTTTGAGTACTTGTCCTGCATTACGAATACTGCCGTCTTTTGATAATTCTACATGTTGTTCGACGACGGCTCCAAGTTTTTCTTTGTGCTGATAATACTTTCCATCCAGTACTTGAATGCGCTGGATAATAGTTTCATGAAACTCGATAATATTATTCAGCAGTTCTTTATTCTGGATAATCTTAAATTTCCCGCTGCTTTTAAGCCCCTCATATCTGCCGACATGCGGATCGAGGTCTGTACTGCCGAAAAATACCTCGGAATATTTCAAAACACTGTCTTTCTGTAATGATCCGCCCTTGCTGCTGTGTAAAAAATACCGTATTCCTTGAAGCGTCTCAGTATAAAAATCTCTGCTCCCTTCCATATTATCGATGTCGCTTTTGAGGTCTTGCTTAAGGCCGGTCAGAAATTCTATTTCCTCCCCGTGGTCATGAATGCTCTCGCTCCAGTTATGAAACCATATAGAGATGCTGACAGCGAAAACGATAATGACGATTTCAATAACAATGTCTTTCACTTTATCTTTTATGCCCATACCTGTGGATTGAAAAACGGTTAACACTTTTTTCGCATGCTTTATGATTTCATTTTCCGCCATATCTCTCTTCCTCAATATTCTTTCTTGTTCAACAATCCACTCATGAAATTAACAATCTTCGGTAGCCAATGTTGTTGCCCTCGGATTTCTGCCTTAGCCATGCAGAGGGCAGTGAAACGTACTTGTTGGTTTATATCTTGTCTGGATCGTGACAATACAACAATTCCTAAACAATCAACAGCAGTCTGATAACGCTTTGGGTTGGATACTGTTGGTGCTCCGGCCTTATCCCCAATCAATATTCGGTTGAAATTTAGACAATCCTCGGTTCGTTTGCAATGATTTTATAGCGAGAGCATCAACGACAGGTATTGCTTCTCTCAAGGTATGTCAGCGTCTTACACTGCCAGGATCAGTATTCAATCTCTGGAACGTTTTGGAATATCCTGCTGTTGTTGCACAATAAAGAAAAAGAGGAATATCGAAACCTGTAATATTCAGTAACGGTTCATTTGAAAGCTATAAATCTTTATTCTCCATTGATACTTCCAACATTGACATGAATATGTTGTTCTAATCCACTGCATTCTTTTCATTTATGGAGTAAACCATGATCGTCGTCAGAAATATTTTTCAATTGAAGTTCGGGAAAGCGAAAGACGCTAAAGCCCTCATCAAAGAAAACCAGGATATCATGAAAAAGTACGGTCATACAACATCCCGCTTCCTGACCGATCTCACCGGAGAATTCTACACATTCGTCATGGAAACGACATACGAAAACCTCACAGCTTTCGAGAAGTCATCGCAAGATGCCATGGGAGCGAACGATTTCGCACAGTGGTACGGCAAATTTGTGCCCTTGGTCGAGTCGGGACGTCGAGAGATTCTCAACCTCGTGGATTGAGGGCGAAATCTCGAATCAATTCTCAATGATGCTTAGAAGATCCGTCTTTATTCATATTTGGAGGTTCCCATGGATAGATATCTTATCATATCATATCACCTCACACAGAAAAGGATTATTCGGACGCCCTGAAACAAGTCCTCTATACCGGATACTTCACCCATTTCGATTGGGGATGTGCGGATGGCGAACATACGGGATGGGTGATCATCGAAGCAGAAGACGCAAAGGAAGCAACGATGGTTGTTCCTCCGACCCAGCGATCAATTGCTAAGGCCATTCGGTTGAATAAGTTTTCTCCCGAACATATCAAGGGTGTGCATTATTTTTTTTGCTGTCGATAATTTGAATTACTCGATGATTCTAGAATAAAATAAAAGACCTCCAGCCGCTTTAGCCGGAGGTCTGAGTATGGTATCCCGTGGAGTTGGAGTCTCAATTCATGTCCTGGGAATATCGATCTTTATCGGTATTCTCAACTATATGCCTCGCAACCAGTTCAAAATTTTCCCTCGTCAGCAGATGGTCCGTAAATAGACGGAACTGGAATATTGTTCAACCGCATATAGACAGTCAACTGTCCGCGATGGTGGACAAGGTGATTGATTGATTGTGCAATAAATTCCTTCTTCGGCATGCTCATTAAAACCTGGCCCTTATTTTTTAGTGAAAAGGTTTCAGAAAGAGACTCGTCCGTGGTATGCTCTAATGCCCTTTTCGCGTCCTTGAGATTCACATCAAAATGTTCGACCATTTCAGAAGTTGTTTTTGGTTGATTGTTGTTATAATTTGCAAAATCGATTTCCGGGGTTTCTACGATGTGCTGGATCCAGCGAGGAATATCTGCAACCACATAGGTCAGGGATCGCATAGCCATCGATCTCTCGTGTGGTTTCCAATTATATAATTTTTCCGGAATGCGCTCCAGGCATTTCCGGGATGCTTCTGCTTCCGCCACTAATTCTTTCAGGAATTCCTTGTGTAATGCTAATCCGTTATTCATACCGGCTTCCTCCTCGTCGCTGTGAGAGAATAATTTGATTATTCCCTATAACAGAATTTTCATTGTAAAAGTTCTCTTTCCCTTGAGTGCTAAGCCGACTATAATCAGGCATATAAACGACATTACGGACAGCGCAGTGCACCAAAAACCACCACCTCTATATCCCCTCCTCATTTGAAGAGGGGATGTTCGCAGGACAGGAGTGGTTGCTCTCTTGTGTAATACAAAAGGGCAAATCTTGATGTGCCTCCCGCATGAATCATGTCTCGAAGAGTTTTATTGATACTCAGAGTTGTACATTCTCCCCGTTTTTCAGAATGCGAATTTTATCTGAAATGCCGAGACGTTTCGCTTCTTCCTGAAGGAGCAAAGGCGGCTCTTGAAGAGGTTCATCACTGATCTTAAATGTTCCCCAATGCATCGGTATGAACTTGTCGGCTCTGAGGTCGATGAAAGCCTGGATGGCGGTGAGCGGATTGAGATGGATTTCTTTAAACCAGTTGTGCGGTTTATATGCACCTATGGGAAGAAGAGCCGCAGTGATGGAAAATCGGGATGAGATTTCTTTAAAGTGATTCCCGTAACCAGTATCGCCTGCAAAATAAATTGTGCTGTGCGGACTTTCGATAACATAGCCGCAGCATAACCGTTTGTCACGCTGGAACAATGCACGATTACTTTTATGTTTTGCCGGAACACATGTAATCCGGAGCTGACCCTCCACATGAGTATCCCATTCGTTCATTTCTATGACTGATGTGAAGCCGGTATCTTCTGCATACTTCGCATCACCCAACGGTACGATAATGTGCGATTGGTGCCGTCTGCGGAGTTTGCGAAGTGTACGGGTATTCAGATGGTCGTAATCATTATGAGAGATGAGGATAGTATCAATTTGCGGAAGGTCTTTAAAAGGGATACCTGCTTTTTGCATCCGCGGTGCAATCCATCCTACCGATCGTGCATACGTTGGATCGGTGATAATATTCGTATCCCCGATCTGGATAAGCAAAGATGCATGATTGATCAATGTGATTTTCGTGTGCATTGCGCTTCCAGATATCTATTTCAAAATTAGAAGTATTATGCATGAAGTGCAATTACGGTTGAATGTCATTTTAATTTTAAGCTTTTTTGAACCCCTTTTACTTCCCCTTCAAATTGAAGGGGAGCGCACAACAATTATTCCGCGCATCGGAATAACAAAAACTACGCGGATATTTTTTCAGATGGGGGGAAATATGTCGATGCACGACTATTGAATGTCAGGAATCCCGCTTTGCCTGCCCACAAACGTTGGGCGGGACTGACATCACTGATATTGGTTTTTACATCTCTCATAACAAGATACTGTAGCTAAGAATTTGTAACGTGCAATGCACGACTTCATTTTCAAGCCACCGGCTGTCCTGAGCAATACTGTATCATGTTCGATGCTGAATAATACTCCCATTATCTTTTTATTCACAATCAAACCGCTGTTCGACATCCTTCCTGTACGGTGGTTATGGTTGATGATTATCCGTTCAACACTTCCCGTACTTTTTTTGCAAGCATAACCGGTGTGAAGGGTTTTTGTAAAAACTCTACACCTTCTTCCAGCACACCGCGATGGGCTACGATATCCGCCGGATACCCGGACATAAACAATACTTTTATAGCCGGACTCATCACTTCGATCCGCTCCTTTAATTCTTTGCCGTTCATCCCCGGCATGACCACATCGGTAATCAGTAAGTCAATTTTATCTCTGTACTTCTCACACACGGCAAGTGCTTCAGACGGAGATTGCGCACTCAGCACTTGATACTTATAGCCTTCAAGTACAGTTTTGGCAACGCTGAGAATTCCTGGTTCATCTTCAACAATCAGGATCATTTCTGTTCCGGTCAACGGGATTTCCTGCACCTGTTCATCGGAAGTTTCTGTCGCACCTTGATATCGTGGAAAAAACATGTTGAAAGTTGTTCCCTGGTCCAGCTCGCTGTACACATTGATGTATCCATTATTCTGTTTGACAATACCAAAGATAGTGGAAAGCCCCAGGCCGGTCCCTTCTCCTTTCGGTTTGGTTGTGAAAAACGGCTCAAAGATGCGGCTGAGGGTTTCTTTATTCATTCCCTTTCCTGTGTCTGAAAATATCAGCTGCACATATTCTCCGGCTGGTATTTTCGCCGGACTGTTCTCAAGTGATTCTTCAATGCGAACATTGCTCGTACCGATCCTCACAGAACCAATATTGGCTATGGCATCGCGGGCATTCGTTGCGAGGTTGGTCAGAATTTGAGTGATCTGCACAGGATCAATTTTAATATCCCACAAGCCTCTTTTAAAAGAAATGTTCAGTGTAATATCCTCGCCGATCAGCCGCCCCAGCATTTTTTGAAGCGGGATCAATTCCTGATTCAAGTTTAATGGTACAGGTGCGATAATCTGTTTTCTGGCAAAGGCCAGCAGCTGTTTGGTGAGATTTGCAGATCGTTCCGCAGCGCCAATGATCGCTTTGATCATTTTATTCGATGGATCCGCCGGAGGAGAATCTTTCTCCAGTAAGGCCGCATATCCAAGAATAACTCCGATCATATTGTTGAAATCATGCGCCACGCCGGCGGCGAGCTGACCGATGGCATCCATCTTTTGCGCCTGGAACAATTGATCCTGCAGGCCCCGCCGTTCTGTCTGATCGTTGAAGACGAGCACAACACCAGTTATTTCCCCTTTGGAATTTCGTATCGGTGCACTGCTGTCTGCGATAGGACGGCGCGTACCGTCCCGTGCTATGAGGACTGTATGGTTTGCGAGCCCTATTACAATTCCTTTTTCCAGCACAGAAACAACAGGGTTCACTGCCGGCGTCTTCGTCTGTTCATGAACGATATTAAATATTTCATCGATATTTTTTCCATATGCTTCGGATTCATTCCACCCGGTCAGCATCTCGGCAACATGATTCATTTGCTGAACATTACCGTTCGTGTCGGTTGTAATAACGCCGTCGCCGATGCTGTAGAGAGTGGTACGGAATCGTTCTTCGCTTTCGCGAACCGCCTCTTCCGCCCGCTTGCGCTCGGTGATGTCCTCATACGTGCCCATAACACCGATGATGCGGTTATCAGCACCATAGAGAGGGATCTTGCTGGTACGCAGCCAGATTTGTTTGCCGTCGGGTGCAGTCTGCGGTTCCTCGTAGGCTAACTTTGGCTTTCCTGAACTCATGACCTCCCTATCGTCCTTCCGATAGAGTTCTGCTTGTTCATGCCATCCCATATTGAAGTCGGTATCGCCGATAAGTTCCGCAGGGTTTTTTCGCCCCGCGTCTTCAGCAAAGAGGCGGTTGCACCCGACGAACACACAGTCCTTGTCCTTCCAAAAGATGCGGACAGGAATGGTGTCCATCACCAGCTGCAGCATTTGATTTACTTCGGCCAGTTTGTGCTCATTATTTCGCAGCGCTTCCTCCGCCTGTTTGCGCTCGGTAATATCTGTGGCAACTCCGATGAGTGCAATTGGCTTCCCTTCATTATCACGTATCGCCGTAGACGAAAGAGAAATCGGAAATTCACTTCCATCTTTTCTTTTATTGACGAGTTCACCGTGCCATCCGCCTTCCAGTGTCAACTGAAGAATTTTTTCGGATTCTTCATCGCTTACCTTTGCAGAACGGATGAGGTTGATGTTTTTTCCAAGGACGTCCTGCTCCGTGTAGCCGTACGTATTTAAGAATGCCAGGTTCACAAAAACAATATTATTATTTTTATCGGTAATGCTGACACATTCATTGATGCTTCGTACAGCCTGTGCTAACATCATAATCTGTTTTTCCGCCTGCTTGCGCTCGGTGATATCGAATATGTACCCCTGGTAACTGATCAGTTCCCCTCGGCTGTCAAACCTGCCGACCACATTCTCGAGCACCGTGATGGATCGGCCATCCTGTCTTTTAAGAACTTCCTCATAGTTAAATAGTTTTTTCTCGCGGCATAAATGATCTAAAAAACCCTGACGGTCAGAAGGTTGTTCATAAAATCCTTCGACATCGGCATTCAGTGCTGCTTCAACAGACCTGCATCCCAGCATCGTGGCGAACGCCTGGTTGCAATCCAATATTTTACCCTGGGGTGTCGATATATAATCGCCTGATAAATCATCCTCGAAGAACTTGCGGTATTTTTCCTCGCTCACACGCAGCGACATTTCCATCCGCTTGTGTAAAGTGATGTCCTGAAGAGTTGTGCGAATGCCTGCGATGCAATTCGCTGCGTCATGAAGAATTCTATCTTCTGCCAGGACATACAGCGATGAACGGTCCTTTCGAAGATAACTGCGTTCCTCACCTTTTGATGGAGGAATGATCCCTTCCAGTTTTTGCAGAACCCGCAGCCGGGATGTATTTTCATCCCCGAGAAATTTCCACACAAATTCCCCAACCATTTCCTCTTCGGTATAACCAAGCATGTCAAGTTCCGTGCGGTTCACACGGGTAATGCGCCCGTGAGTATCCAATTCATGGTATCCAATGGGAGCAAAGTCAAACAGTTCTCTGTATCTTTTCTCGTTGCCTTCAAGCGCTTCTGCTGTCCGTTTGCGCTCGGTAATATCGCGGATGACTATGAGGCTTGCGGGTTTTCCGTGAAATGTGATTATACTTGCCTTCAGTTCAGCATAAGCCTTGCTTCCATCCTTGCGCCTGAGCAGCGTCTCATAAAATTGTTCAACATCATTGCCCGTCATTCTCGTCTTGTAGCGCTGCAGCACTCTGGGAAGATCATCGGGATGGACATAATCAGTAAATGGAGTGCCTATAACCTCCTCAACGGTGCCGCCCCACATTTCTGCTATAGCCGGGTTGGCATATTTCGTTATTCCGTCCTGGATGATGGTAATCCCATCGTGAGCACGTTCGACCATGTTACGATATTTCTCTTCGCTCTCCCTCAATGCATCTTCCGTTTGTTTTCTCTTGTTTTCAGAATCCGTCATCCTTTTCACTTGCCTGCGAAAAGATTTCAACTCACGGATCAACTCCGATTTAGCACGGTTCTCGTCTTCCATAAAGTTCTTCCTTTTAACGGACGGATGTCAACTCTTTTCAGATACTTGCCTAAGAACATGAACTATGATACAAGCAGTTCAAAATCAACCTGTGCTGTATCTTTTGAATAGCCGATAAACGATTTGTGCCGATAATGTAACGAATCAATATGGAAAATCAAATTTGAAATGAAGACTTGGGAAATTTATTCAATGTGCATCACTGATAAGTGATCATTTACGGATGACGATGGTGATCGAGGATAAATTTCCGAATATTTTAAATATTAGTGATTTGGATATTATTCTTCACCCACTCATCGATTTCACAAGAGAATGAAATCATTCGGTTTAACGCGATAGCAGTATTTCGCTTGGATATCGAGTTTGAATTAGGTAAAATTACTGAAGAAATTATTATCTCAAAATGATTGTTCATAATATGGTGCACTAGACAAATGGTGATGTATGGAACGATTGTTACAACAATTGGATTTTATCATTGAAGCCGACAAACTCAAAAATATTATAAGAAGAAATTATATTTCAGACGGCTCAAAGCGGGAAAACGATGCGGAGCATTCATGGTATTTTGCACTTACGGCAATGATACTATCGGAATATGCGGACAACGAGGTTGACGTTCAAAAGGTTATAAAAATGGCGATTATTCATGACCTTGTTGAAATCTATGCCGGCGATACATTTATTTATGATGAAAAAGGAAAAGAAAGCCAAAAAGAAAGAGAAAGAATCGCTTCTGAAAAAATATTTGGCCTCTTGCCTGAAGATCAAAAAAAATATTATTTGGAGTTATGGAATGAGTTTGAAGGTAATAGTACCAATGAATCAAAATTCGCCAGATCCATAGATAGGATTGTGCCGGTATTGCTGAATATGAAATCCAACGGACTTGGATGGAAGGAAAATAAAATTGGTTATACACAGGTTTATGAAATAAGCAGCAGAATAGCCGGAGGTTCTTCCACATTATGGCACTATATAAAAGAGAAGCTGGAAGAAAACAAGGACAGAGGATTATTCTATCATAGTGAGCTGCAATAATTGAAAACTCCATGACTCATAAACATACACATCCGGAAACAACAGGCAGGCATCTTGTTATTGCGATAGTTCTTAATGCATTTATCTTTCTTGTCGAATTTGCCGGAGGCATCCTCACCAACAGCCTTGCCCTTATTTCCGACTCCCTGCATAACCTAAGCGATTTTTTTGCCTTGATATTAAGCTACATTGCTTCAAGAGTTGTTCAATGGAAATCGAATTCGGAGAAATCATACGGTTATGTACGAGTTGAAATCTTTGTCGCATTTATCAACTCAATGGTGTTAGTACTCGTTGGGTTATATATTATCTACGAAGCGATCCAGCGGTTTACACATCCCGAGCCTGTTGCCGGCGGCTGGATGCTCATTATTGCGATTGTTGGTTTTGCGGTGAATACCACGGCTACCCTCCTCTTAAAATCACACGCGCACCACGATCTAAATATGAAGAGCGCATACCTGCATCTTCTTACCGATGCCCTCGAATCACTCGCCGTGGTTGTGGTTGCAGGGCTCATTGCATGGAAAGATTGGCGCATCCTCGATCCGCTTGTTTCAATTTCCATCGGATTGTTCATCATTAAAAGTGCATGGAGTATCGTTGCTGAGACAGTGCACATTCTGACCGAAGGAACGCCGCGGGGAATCGATCTGCAGGAAGTTGCGGCATATATCCAGTCGTTTCCCGGAGTAGAGAACGTTCATCATCTGCACATTTGGGGATTATCTTCCAGAGTGCGGGCACTCAGTGTCCATATTGTTGTACAGGATCAATTGATCAGTGCAGGCAGCACAATTAGTTCACAGTTAGAGCAAGAATTAGAACATCGTTTTGGAATCAATCATCCCACGCTGCAACTCGAATGTCGGGCCTGCCCCGATCAAGGAACTATCGTAGACGTCGATCACACGCAAAAAAATAAATAATAGAGACAGCAAGTAATTATTTTTTACAATTTCCAAAGCAAATAATCTATACTCTTGAAGTTGCTCTGCATGATGCTACCGGCATTCCCCTCCTTTTTCTTCTCCTGAACTCTTCCTATATTATTATGTAATGAGAGCAGAATTGACACAAATAATTGAGAATGAATCGGAGCTCGTTCGCAGAGCGAAAGCTGGAGACCAGCGGGCATTCACAGCACTTGTCAAAAAGTATGAATCTACCGTCTATAACTTTGCTTTTAAAGTATGCAGGGACGAGGAAAAAGCAGAAGAAACATTACAGGACACCTTTGTCAATGTTTACCGAAAACTTGATCAGTTTAACGGGAAAGCAAAGTTCAGCACATGGCTGTACCAGATCGTCACAAATAACTGCTTGATGAAGCGGAGAAAAAGCAAGCTTGAACAAGGCTCAATCTCATTGGAGTCGACAGAAAGCGCGCAAACCGGCGATGATGGTGAAGGCCTTATCCAACCAATTCACACCGTTCCCCTGACGGACACAACACCTCAGGACGATGTCGTGAACAAAGAATTACGCGAACATCTGGATAAGGCAATATTAATGCTGCCAATGGACCAACGCATCGCATTCATATTACGGGACGTTGAGGGCAGATCATCTGAAGAGGCAGCGAAAATTCTCAAGATGTCTGTACCAGCTCTCAAGTCGCGGCTTCGCCGTGCACGTGTTTTCCTACAAAAACAATTGCAGGAATATATGAAAGCATGAAATCGAAAATGACCAAAATGTTTCACTGCAGAGATGCAGCAAAACACATATGCGAGAATCTTGATGAAAAGATCAATTCTCCTTTGTGCCGTGCAATCAAAAGACATCTGCAAGAATGCCCTGCATGCAGCGCAAATCTTGCTTCTCTAAAAAGAACGATAGGCCTTTACCGCCACTACCGCGCACCAAAGCTCTCCAGTGTCTGTCATAAAAACCTGATGGCAAAACTCTCGTCTATGAGATGAGAACCTTGCCAAGGTTCTCGCCGTGTTAGTGTAGTTAAGCCTGACAAGGTTACACCGCTGCTACAAGGGGAGCAAGCAACTCTCGATCTATGATATTCTTCAACTCCTTCTTCGGCAGGGCACCCATCGACATTTTGGGTTCTCCTTTGACAGTAATAAACAGCAACGATGGAATACTTCGGATACCGAAAGCAGCCGAAAGTTCCTGCTCCTCATCCGTATTCACTTTATAGAAGTTCACTTTTCCTTCATATTCCTTGGATAGCTCATCGATGACCGGTCCTAGCATTCGGCATGGGCCGCACCATGGCGCCCAAAAGTCAATCAACGCCGGAAGCGTCCCTTCGTACTTCCATTCTTTATTCTTTTCGAAATCGAATATTTTTGTTCGGAACGACTCTGCTGTGAGATGCTCTGTCATGGTTGATCTCCTTTGTTCATTTGTTATATCGTTTATCTTACAGATAAGATGATAGTGAGATGAAAACGATTCAGCTTTCTTTATCGACAATGTTATGGAATGAACGAATCCTTTCCCATCTCCCTGCATCCTATATATAAACCATTCACTTACATAAAGGAGCATTATCATGAAACAAAATATGGGATCCATCGACAAACTCGTTCGCGTTCTTATCGCAGTGGTCATAGGTGTTCTGTACTTCACAGATCAAATCACCGGAACGGCAGCAATCATTCTTGGGATCTTCGCCGTTGTCTTCTTGTTGACGAGCGCAATCGGGTTCTGCCCATTGTATCTGCCTCTGAAACTCTCGACGATAAAAAAGAAAGATGCATAAAGGAAACAATGTGCAGCAGCGAATGATCGTCAGAAATGTTTTGAAAGCAGCTGGAGTCCTTGGAATTATCCTCTTCCTTTTAGGAAGCACGAGGAGTTATATCGTGTTGATCGGTTCCGCTGTTGCACTCTTTCTTGGTCTCACAGATTTCGGCAGGCAGTGTCCTCTGATTCTCTCTCTTCGGCATCTTCTCTATCGGGTGAAATCAGGGAAACAATCTCAAATTCTGTCATGCATCAGCAGTACTTGATTTTTATTGTGATTCTCATTTTTATTAATAGGAGAATAGTTGCTCACAATAAAAAAAGGATGTGATGATATGGGAAATATTTTTGCATATATACTGTTGGGGTTGGCAGCCGGCATTCTCAGCGGACTTATAGGAATTGGCGGCGGCATCTTGATTGTACCGGCACTTGTCTTTCTTTTCGGATTCTCACAGCAGCAGGCACAGGGAACAACGCTTGCGCTTCTTGTCCCTCCTATCGGTATTCTTGCAGCGTGGACATATTACAAACACGGGTTTGTGGATTTAAAGGTAGCGGCATTCATTGCGGTCGGCTTTATTGTCGGCAGCTTGCTTGGTGCCCGCTTTGCAACAGGAATATCAAATGATCTTCTTGGAAAAATCTTCGGCACCTTCCTTATTCTCATAGGTCTGAAGATGATCTACGGAAAATAATAGAACCATGATACAGAACGAAGAATTGTTCAATGAACATCAATTTCTGCAACTCAATCAAATACGACAATCTGAACTCATTGCGAAGCATTGCTCCAATATTGAGGAACGTATCCGTCAGGCGCGATCCAAAGATGAAGCGGAACACATTGCGAGCGATGCTTGTCGTAAGTTTCAGGACGAATGCGCAAGCAGTATAGTTCGTATTTCACTTGCGAAGCATGTACAAGAAAAAGTATCCCAATACTGGGACAAGAAATAATTTTATTCAAGGGACGATATGCATGAACGCAGGTTTCATGGAGAAATAGAGCGCCTCCGAACTCCGCAGCGCCTTACACTCCTCGAAGTAGATCGGGTTGTTGATTTCTGCCTTGAAGGAATTCGAGCAAACGATCTGCTTGATGCGGGAACTGGCAGCGGGATATTCGCCGAAGCGTTTTCTAAGAGAGGAATGCATGTCACTGGAATTGATCCAAATCCAGAAATGCTGTCAGCAGCAAAAGTGTTTGCACCGGCTGGAACATTCCTTCATGGAACAGTGGAAGAAATTCCTTTAAAAGATAACTCCATGGATATTGTCTTTCTCGGCCATGTGCTGCACGAATCTGATAATATTATCAAAGCACTTTCTGAATCAAAACGGGTCACTAAGCAAAAAGTCTGCATCCTCGAATGGCCATATATAGAAGAGGAAGGCGGCCCGCCATTAGAGCATCGCCTCAAAACAGAAAATATCCTTGCCGCTGCGGCAACGGTTGGCTTCTCTCACGTGGAAACAATCCAATTGCATCATATGGTATTGTTTCGACTAACAGTGTAGCGGCTTAATTCTCTTCTGACATAGTAGATGGCAGGGCTAGAATAAATTACCGTAGAAACTTTCTCGCAGGGATGAAAGAAGTTTATTCCCAGACAACATGAGCGTGAAATACAATTGTTCTATTTTTACAACTTCTACCTTCGAGGAAATATTCACTTGCAGAGATATCCGAAGGACTCTTGAAAAGCCTCACGGTATCACCGACCAGCGTTTCCTCCAGATAATTGACCTGCAGTGATGCTATTCGGCGGTCACGAAATTGCTCCTCCGAGAAACAATCGGTAATCCATTTTACGTACTGCGCGTTATTGACGTGCCGATTCGTATCGAGGTCGCTCAGCCAAATTGACTTTTCAAAAACCGGCATTAGCTCCTTTGGCATCTGAATTTTTTCAAGCAGATCCTGGAGAGCATGCTGTGCATTGGGAAAATGCAAATCAATGGGAAGAGATTCAATTCTGCGTGGACGCCCTTTATCAGTATCGATCAACAGCCAGGCAGTAGTCGCGTTCACCAGCGTTTGTCCTTTGCCGCCCGTTACACAAAAGTCGCGGAGCGCAAACAGTCGATCGATCCCTTTCGGCCAGGTGGCAAGATGAACCGTATCCCCCCAGCAAGGTAAAGAACGAATTTGCACTTTCATTCTCGAAAGAATCCAGGCAAGCCCTGCATCTTTCAATGTATTATATCCCACCTGTAAAGATGCTGCGTGTTGACCGGCCAACTCCTGGAAACGATTCATGAGTGCGTAAAGGGATAGAGTTCCCGCATAATCCGCTTCATAGGAAGCGATGGAAAATGTATCTTCGTATCGTTCTCGCGAATTCATAATCGATATTTTGCAGTCAAGAGACACTCACAACAATAAAAAATATATAATAAATACGAAATGTCAAAGCATCCGCTGCTCTATCTTCAAACTTTACTTCATCAAAACCAACTTTTGCTTTACGATACTGGTTCGTGTCGTCAATACTGCAATATACACACCGGAAGATAATGACGAGGGGTTCCATCGCACTGTATATGTTCCCTGACGGGCATCTTCATCTTTCAACACACTCACTTCACGGCCTAACAGATCGTAAATTCTTAATTGTATCCTTCCCGATTGCGGCAGTTCATATTGAAGAATCGTTTCGGCATTAAATGGATTTGGATAATTCTTCAGCGTTATGTCTTTCGGCAAACTCATGGTATTCGCCAAGTGTACAGCTGTTACTCCTAAATACTTCATCTTTAAATTCATGATGCGTGTATATGAATCATCTATGCACGATTGCGGTATAATTCCCGATTGTACATTTTTTTCAATGAGTCCCACAATCGTACGGGCAAGAGATCTATTTAACGAATCAAAATTCATGGGGTATAACAGCAGATTGACACCAGCCTTGATTGCAAGAACGATACTTTGTTCAAATCCATAATTCTGGGTAATAGCACCCATGTTCATCGCATCTGTAATTATGATACCGTCAAATCCCAGCTGCTTGCGCAGGATATTTGTTACCACATTATAAGAAAGACTGGCTGGATATATGGAATCTAACGATCTATTAAAAAGATGTCCCATCATAACGATATCTGCTGTCCTATTCGAAATGACGGATTGAAATGGAATGAGTTCTTGGGTTGTCCAGCTCGTCGAGATATCTGTAAATCCAAGATGAGAATCTGTCGTTGCGCTTCCGTGTCCGGGAAAGTGTTTCACTGTTGTCATAATATTCTTTTTATGCATCTCATCAATAAACCAACCGACGTGTGCAGCCACACTATCAGGTTTCGATGAGAAGGATCTCCCGAGTGCACCAATTGCAGGACTCATTGGGTTGACATTCACATCTGCATCAGGCGCATAATCCGTATTGATGCCGTTTTGTCTTAACCAACCCGCCATCATAGATGCTTGAGCTCGCGTGGAATCTTCTTTATTGATGATTGTTCCAAGCTGATATGCTGTCTTTGAAGATTGAAATCCGTTGGATGCACCTAACCGTGCAACACTGCCGCCTTCCTGATCTGTGGCAATAAGCAACGGGATTTTAGCGTTTTGCTGAAGTTGACTTGATAACAAAGAAATTTGTGCGGGATTCTTTAAGTTATTACTCCATGTGTAATATGTGACACCTCCGATGAGTCCCTCTGCAAGATCGCTCTTCAGCGTGTCAAGGCTGGCAGTCCTTTTTCCTAATGAATCGCCGGTAAATGCTACTATGATCATCTGACCAATTTTCTGGCGGAGCGTGACTTGCGCTCCAGCGTTAAATTGAAAAGACAGAATAAGCAGAATACTTACAACACAACGTTTCAAGATCATAGAGCCGTCCATTATCGAGAAATACTACTTAGATTCATTTTACAAGGACAAGTTTTTTCGTATCGGTAAACAAACCCGTTTGAAGTCGATAGAAATACATGCCACTCGCACATCCTGCTGCATTCCACTGCCTCACATGTCTTCCAGCCTCTACTTCTCCAGATACGAGTGCGGCTACCTCTCTGCCGACAAGATTAAATAT
>Ga0182017_10001534_pt1 | contig 17763 bp, 15 predicted proteins | sample 712E3DmetaG_FD_120492 | JGI IMG/M metagenome (GOLD analysis project Ga0182017, IMG submission 120492) | Permafrost microbial communities from Stordalen Mire, Sweden - 712E3D metaG | ecosystem: Environmental > Terrestrial > Soil > Wetlands > Permafrost | place: Sweden: Stordalen | collected... | reverse complement strand
GGCTGCACAAAAGAGTGAGCGCATAGAAATGGAAAGAGCCCGACGAATCGGGCTCTTGTCATGAAGCTGTATCGATTGACTATAGTCAATAGTCTATCGACTATTGTCAATTGTTTCGTAGCGGGAACCTCCGAGAGAGCAACTGCGAAGTAGTAACGAAATTGAGAATGGGGAACCGAGAACTCGGAACTCACAACCGCTCGGGAAGCTCACCAGGCCCTTCCCTCGTTGTGAATTCTCAGTTCTCCATTCCCCATTCTCCGTTGTAGCGGGGGCCCGATATATCGTCTACAGATAGATTCAAACCTACCGTGGGACCGACCTAACCTCAAAAAGTTCTTCAAGTTCTCACAGTTGAGACCCGCAATTTCTTGAACCTTGAGATTCCTCAAATTGGTGCCCATAAACCGTTCTATCGGATAGGTTGCTTTGCCAGGTTCACGCGACTCCCATTGCCTCTTCTCTACAACCGCAGAAGGGCTCCCGAAGCAGGCTGTTTGCGATTTGCTGTAACGTTGAGTAGCTTATCATCACGTCCTTTGGCTACAGAGGCGTGAAGTTGGCAGTGGTAAGACCTCTTTCATCTGAATTGTGGATGGGAGAGGTCGTTGTGTTCATGGGGGTATTTGCTCCATTTTAGTTGCTATTAGATAGTGCTTACCAATGAGGGGTCAATACGCCTCGACAAATTCTCAAGCGAGTTGCCATCGTCCCCGCAGACCTTCGCCCGATGCCAATGCCTGCGTTCGAGTACTTGGTTCTCAAGTTGAACACGCTGCAAAGCGAAGTTGAATTCGAGTTCTTGCCGATTGACAGCCAACTTCCGTTCATAAAGGCGTTGGCTCCCAATGCTGTTCTTCCGATGACCGACTTCAAGGAAATGGCTCCGGAGTTTGTCAATGCGCTGGACCAAAACGTTACTCACCTCTGTCACGAATATGGCCTTCGAGCGGAGACCCCAAGCCACTATGTGTTTCTGAGTCTCGCGTCTCTCGATAGTCACTGGTACGAGCTTTGGGAAACGCGATACTCGGCAGTTTTCCTTGGAGAATGGCTCGACACGATGGCCCCACCATCTCTGCTCGAGTTTATGCTTACCATGGTAATGATAGAAGGCATTAGCTCTTTAATCGGAACCGACATAAATCGAATCAGTCATCTAGCGACACGTGGGTGCATTGCTGACTTCAACTCGACGATTAGGGATGTTCGATATAAAACGCTCCAAGGTTTCATCTGCAGAGATTGTATGAGAACGTTAGTCCGAAAAATAGGGACCAAACGCGCTAACAATTGGATATTCATCCTGACGAAAAGTTGGATCGGAGAAATCTCACAGCCATCGTCACCTGCTAGCGTCGTAGCCAAGCTGGGCTACAATCTCTTTATCACAAAAGGATTGAATCCTTCATGGAAGGAGCGGTTCTTCCAATCGCTTAGAGAGGAAGGCATCACCGAATTGATCAAGATAGTCGGTGCACTATTGCTGGCAGCGTTTCTATTGTGGTTTGGGATTAAGAAATGAGAGACTGTCATCCAATCGGCCTAACCTATCGGAAAGTCGGGAGGTGCGATATCCAGCTGGGATCTTGCAATACAAGAAGCCTCTCCGGAGCGAGAGAGTCGATTCATACTATTCTGCCGGAGATCTATCGTGATCGTTGGCAAGGAGGAAATAAAATGTTGAGATTCGATGTGACCAAGAAAGAGTTCACTTCGCTTGAGCAGTGCGCGATGAAGGGGGAGAAGATACTTGAACGCTATGATTTCCAGGCTGCCATCGTGAAGTCATGGGAAGGAGTCAAACCTTTATTGGGTCTCCCGAGAGCCTATCTTGTCGGGCAAGAGATAACGCCACACAACTCAGTCGGCGATTCGATCGATCTTCTTGCTTTTGATCCCGACGACAGCTCATTGACGGTTATCGAGTTGAAGCGCGGAAAGCACAAACTTCAACTTCTTCAAGCGATATCCTATGCCTCGATGGTTGCCACATGGACAAAGGATGAACTCATCGGAAATATTCAACGGGACATCAACCGTGATCCCGAAGAGTTGATAGATTTCATCAACGACAATGAACTCAACAAAGACATAAAAATAATCCTGGTGTCAGAATCCTATGACCCAGAGGTCATCTTGGCTGCGGACTGGCTTAGCAGTCGTTATGGTGTTTTTCTCACAGTCTTCTCGGCATCGTTTCACAAACACGGGGAGGAGATAATCGTCAATCTTGAGCAGCGTTTGCCGCTTAAAGAACTGCGGGATCTCTACGATGTTAGAGGTGGCGGTCCTCGTTCCGGAGGAAAGGTTTCTGACGTGACATGGGAAGACGTACTCCCGAAACTGAAGTATCCTTTCGCGACGAAAGCTCTGGGACTCTGCCGGAAGGAAAAGGAGGGAGAACCTTCCAGGCGCCGATTCGGAAGCTTCAGAACTGGAATGCACGGTTACGATTGGATTACCATAAGCTTTCGCGAGAAGTATCTCAATATTTACATGGGAGGGAAACCCGAGGATGCAGAGGCGGCTATCAAGCGGGTCTTCGGCGATGCAACTGAAGTGTCGACATGGGAAGGCGGCCACAGTTTTAATGTGACGACGCAGGAGCAGTTTGAGGCACTTGTAAAGTGGCTCGAAATGAAGGAGTAAGAGGGTTGAATGAAACCCGTGACCAGGTGACAGCTAACAATTGGAGTAGATGATGGCACGCATGGATAAAGACTTGGACAAACTGAAGAAAATGTCGGCTGCTGAACTGACGAGAGTGGAAAAGAAAGCCTGGATCACCCTCAATGGATTCTTTAATGGCAACGCGAGCCAGAAGGACGCGAAGGAGAGGGTGGCGTCTTGGAAGCTTCCTATTCCTTAGATTTTCGTGCCAGCTCTTTGGGCTTCCCACGCATTCGAACTAAACCTGCTATTTGGGCCACTTTCCCCATCGTCTAACCTTGGCCATCAACTTCCGGCCTTTGATGATCACAAAGAGGCCTCAACGCGGTCTTGACCTTGGCGATTCTTCACAGTAGTATGTGACATAGGTCCACTGTCGCAACCGCTACACCGGGAAAGATTACCTTCCCCGCACCAGATTCCCGCTTTCTCTCGGTTCGTTCTCGCGCGTCTCCGGTTATTGTACCCTGACTATCGGAGGCACCTGGCTGTGAAACGCACACATAATCCCCCCAATCGGTTCGCGTCAAAGCGGTCTCAAGGAAGATTTTTCTCCTTGAACTCCATCCTTTTTCCACTTGGTTTGGATATAAGTATATAAAGCCAGAGAGGGCACAAAACGATTAGCCTTTCCCCAAATCTTGGCGTGGGAATGAAACGCAGGGCGTCACAGATGACAGCTATCCTGACTACTGAACCGTGTGGATGAAAAAATGAAGGCGGTTATGCGGATGTTAGGCGCTGTGTACTACGAATATCCTGAGGACACCGATGGACTTAATCGTTCCAGTCTCGAACGCAATCATGGCGGTTGGAGCATTGTTGATTCTCTGGCAGATCCGACAGGCTAAGCGGCAGGCCGTGACATCCTTTGAGGATTCCCTTGACAACGAGTACCGGGGAATCATTCATCAAATTCCAGCAAAAGCCCTCTTGGGAGAGGCTTTAAGTGCAAAGGAAGCCAGGGAACACCTTGACGAATTCATTGCCTACATTGATTTGTGCAACCAGCAGGTTTTTCTGCGGCAGCGAAAGCGAATTGGTCGCGGGACATGGCAATTCTGGTGCGACGGGATGAAATCGAATCTACTTCGGCCTGCTTTCAAGCAAGCCTGGGAGACAGTCAAGGTGAAAGCGGACACTGATTTTGGAGAATTAAGGCGCATAGAATCCTCCAATTTCAAGAGCGATCCCGCCGGATGGAAGTGAATTCAATGAACTGACAGCGCCACCGCAATTAACAACAGGCACCACGACGCTCTTTCGTCTGTAGAGGCAAAACAGAGCAAGGGTATCAGATATTTTGTGCTCGCTCAAAGCCGCCTTCATTACTGTCAACCCATAGTGTGCGGCCTTGCGTGGTTGCTTAAACGTTAGCTGGCATTGGCGGGAGAGTCCGCAGCCATAAATAAACAGGACCGCAGGGAGATTCATAAATGGCCATATACACCATTCACGATGTGTTTACCCCAACGAGGCCAGCAGTTCTGACCTTCATTGAACGGGAAACTATTAACGATCGACTTGTTGATGCGCTTCAAACCCCGGGAAAACAAATGATTGTTTATGGGCATACTGGATCGGGAAAGACAACCCTGCTCATCAACAAGCTGAACCAAGTCTACGAAAACCATCTGACTATTCGATGCATGGTTGGTGTTTCTTTCGAACAAGTCTTAATTGAGGCTTTTGATCAACTCGGCCCGTTTTACGATTCGGAAAGAACGCGAACGGAAAAAGCCGGTTTGTCCGCCGAATATCTGGGAATAAAGGCCCAGATGTCCTCTGTGGTTGAACGGAAGCAGACTAGACTATTGCCTCAACAACTCTCTCCTCAGCGATTGGCGCGATTCATTGGTGAGGCCAGGTCGTGCTTGGTGCTAGAGGATTTTCACAAGCTGGCCGAAAATGAGAAACGTAAGCTCTCCCAAGTGATGAAAGTCATTATGGACATGGCTGTGGACTATCCGACAGTCAAGGTCATAGCTATTGGAGCAGTTGGGACCGCTAGAGAAGTCGTAGACTATGACCCTGAGATGCACAATCGTATTGCTGAGATCATGGTTCCTCTGATGAGTGACACTGAACTTGATGCCATTCTCGCAAGAGGCGAGGAGCTCCTCACCATCCGTTTTGCCGACAACACTAAAAAAGCCATCATCACATATGCAAATGGTCTCGCTTCGGTCTGTCACCAGCTTGCTCTCAATTGTTGTCTGAGTGCTAACATTTACCAAACGTTGACCTCTGAGTTTCAAATCACCGTGCAGGACTTTGAAAAAGCGGCAACGGATTACGTTTCTAGCGAATCCGATTCAATCAAAGCTGTCTTTGAGAAAGCAGTGCGTCAGACTAGACAACGCAAATTCGATAACTGCAGAATCATCCTTCAGGCCCTTGCTGATAGCGACAACGAACTGGGGCTGTCGATTGGCGACATCCTAACAAAGATCCGGAAGAAGGTTTTGTCTTATCCGGCGGGCAACCTCACAGCCTATCTTGATGAGCTGCAATCAGAAAAGCGTGGTTCTATCCTACGAAAGGATCTTGACTCAGGCAGATACTCGTATTCCAATCCCTTCCACAAAGTCTACGCGCAGCTTGTGTTTTCGAGGCGCAAGAAAGAAGTACGCCAGACTGAACTCGCGTTCCAAGAATTCCTTAGCGATGAAGTCAAAAGGAAACTTTATGACTTCTTATCAGACTTGGCAAAGGAAGCAATGAAGAAGTCAATTTAGTTTCATTTGAAGACTTGACGAACACTCTTACGCCAACGATGCCTTACGAATGTGGCCACGACACTCACATCATTTGGTGATGCAAAGTTGAAGCACGACTTTCAGAATAATGTACTCGCTCCGTGCCGCTCTCAGTGATAGAGAAGCATAGACGGCGGCACAGTGCGCTTGGCGCTCACGCTATGCATCATGCACCCGTAATTAGGAACTAAAGAACGACTAATTTGAAAATCAACCTCCCAAAACCGGCTAAGGATCACTTCAACCAAAAGGCTGACGAATTCCTCTTGCAATTGCGCCCTGCTCCAAAGGAACCAGAACGATCCAAGAAATCTCTGTCCACTTCCCACGAATTCGTTGATTTGGTTATCACGGACAAAGAGTTGTTGAAAGCAAGCCCTTCGGGAACCATTGATGGTTTTGGTGCTGCAACGTCTAAGTTCTTTCCAACGGAACAGGGACCAGTTGGGCTTGTCGACGCTGAATACGTAACATTTGAGAAACTGACAGAACAAATTGCGCAGCGGAATGAAGTCAGACGCTTTCTGAGCACACAATTCGTTTCTGAAACATTCTTCAAGTGGTTCGAGGGAAGATACAAAGGCAGCATACCCACCTCAGGTACCTTCGTGGACTACCTTTGCCACCATGCCGAAGAAGGAATCAAGGAAATAAAGGTTGCAATCCCGCTGTCGTATGTTGTGATTGAGCATCCTTTTACACTCGGGAAGGTGAAATTTGAGTATTACACTGCGGAGTTTTTCGACAAGTTCGAGGCTGTAGTAAGTGAGAAGAATCCGGGGGTTGATCCAAGGGGTATAAAGCACATTCGGAGCAAGTATCAAGGAGTTGTCTTCGCAACGATGTCGATTTGCGCTGAGCAACACCGTTGTGTTGAGATAGCATCGGAAGAGACGGAAAAAGCGCTAACTCTTCTGCGGTTGTTTTCCCCCACTACTTTTTGGCCCCAGATCTCATCGTACTTTGGTCGAATGGGACATGCACACATTCCAGTAAGCCACTACTTCGTTTTTGAAGACGCGTGGCCCAAAGTACTCACACAGGCGGAGGAAAAGGCAGACTTCAGATTGACAATTGACGCGAACTTCCTCCGACTGATGAACGCTGCTGGCCTTAGCGTTTGGGGAGAACTACTCGCCAAGTCCGAACTGTCTGAACTTGAACAACTATTGCTCAATTCAATCTCGCTCTTCAGCAAGAGCATTGCTTCCTCGAATTTTCAAGACAAGATTGTATTCGCGTTGGCATCCATCGAAACCATTCTGCTCAAGAACTCGACTGAGCCGATTCAACACTTTGTGGGCTTGCGACTTGCATTCGTCACGGCACCTGCTCTCGAGCCGAGAAAGCGAATTATTAAGGTGATAAGAGCTGCCTACCAGATTAGAAGCTCATACTTACATCATGGAAAGGTTACAGAAGATCATCAACTTTTAGCTGAGCTACTGCGCACAATTTGGTCGGCGTTCCGGCTCATCTTACTGAATAGGGCGGAGTATTCGACCCATGCAGAGTTTTTGGATTTTGTTGAAAATATGATATTGTCATGAAGGTGTACGAACGCATAGCACCCTATGAAAGGTCAAAGTCGAGAGACGCACCTTTTGGAAGTCGGGGGGCTGGGTGATCTTCTCCGCCATCTCGTACCGGAGGCATATTCCCCGCTAGATAGCGGATGCCGAGACGGGAGAAAAACAATGAAGTTTTCATTGGTGTTCGAACCGGGGACTGGTCAAGGTTTCTACGAGCCAATCTGCACGTAAGACTGCCATTACGAACAGCACAATTGGAACTGACGTCGGTGGTGTAGACTTTCATTAGGAGACCTCGCTGACATGAGACTCGAGAACCTTCACATCACGAACTTTCGCAAGATTGAGGATCTTACTGTGTCCTTCCCAAAAGGATTAAGCGTCATAGTAGGAGAAAACAACACAGGAAAGACCGCGATTATCGATGCAATTCGCTTATTGTTGTTTTCAAGTCGCGACTTGGACGCTCTTCGACTCAATGAAGACGATTTTCGTCGAGCCGACGATAGGTCTCCAATAGAAATGTCCTGCTCGTTTTGTGACCTTGACGAAGACGATGAAGCACTCTTTGAAGAATGCTTGGTTGACATCGGTGGAGGCAAATTCGAGGCAAGAATAAACCTCCGCGCTGAATTTAATCGAACCACACGGAGGGCAAATGTCAAGATGTGGGGCGGGGAGACCGAAGGCGGGTCCTTTCCGTCTATTCTCTATGACAAAATCAGCATTATCTACCTTCAGCCCCTACGTGATCCAGAGAGTGGATTGAAGCCCGGAAGACATTCCCAGATTTCACGCTTGATCGATGCTCTCACTGATGATCCCGACCACGAACTATTCGAGAAGATTGCCAAGAGCGCAAACGACCAAATCCGGTCCTTGGTTCCAGTAAAGAATGCCAAAGCGGACCTCGACACACAGATGGTTTCAATAGCAGGCCGGGAGTTGATGCAGAAAACGGAACTTATTTTTGCTGAACCCACTTTTCACCGAATCATCGCGGGCCTTCAGCCCGAGATTGAGGATCTTCCCTTCTCTCTTAACGGTCTTGGATACAACAATCTAGTCTTTACTGCAGCAACACTGGGAACACTCAAGCGAAGCGATCAGTACTCATTTCGGTCGATTTTGATAGAAGAACCGGAAGCTCATCTTCACCCACAACTTCAGGTTCTCCTTCTGCGGCATCTGGCGAAAATGGCTGAAGAAAGTGACGGGAATTTGGTGCAGGTTATTGCAAGCAGTCATTCTCCAATCCTGGCTAGCCAGGCCCCCATTGATTCGATTATTTTTGTACATGAAATTGACAAAAAGGTGGGTTCAGTATCAGTCTGTTCGATGAAATTTGATCCAACACTGAAAAAAAAGCTTCAGCGGTTCCTTGACGCGACGCGGGCTGAGCTGTTTTTTGCCCGTCGAATCCTGATGGTGGAAGGAATTGCCGAGACAATGTTGCTACCTGTCCTTGCGCGCATCGCAGGTGGGTCTTTGAAAGATTCCGCAGTTACAGTACTAAACGCTGACGGTATTAATTTTAATGCATTCCTCCCACTTTTTGGAAAGGACCGGCTAAGTTTACCAGTTGCGATTCTTACAGATGGGGACGACACTGAGAAAACCGGAGTCCCCTCTCCTGCGGCCGCCAGCTTAAAATCGAAAGAGGCTGATATTCCGAGTCTTCGCGTCGAGATGTGTCAAATTACGTTTGAACACGAATTAGCGAGGTCCCCAAGTTTGCTGATTTATATGCTTGAAGCATTCGAATCTTTGCACCCGAGAGTCGGGGCAGCGCTTAAAGCCACTCTTGATGGGCTCGGCACTAGTGACGATAAGGCCGATGCTTTTCTCGCCGAGTTTCTCAGGAACAAGACGTCAAAAGGACAGTTTGCCCAAGAATTGGCAGGGTTTTTAGAAAAGGCGAAACTGCCCGAAGACGCCGTTCCCAAGTATATCCGGGATGCACTCTCGTATCTGGGGGTACTAAGTTAGCGAGGGAATGATGCGTCAGACAGACAAACTACGGGAAAAGATCCTGTCACAGGATCCAACCAGTGAGCAGATTGACGCGATATTTACAACAGAATCAGAATTTCTCCTTCGTGCATCTCCTGGCAGTGGGAAGACCTGGACATCCTGCAGGCGATTCATATGGCGGGGCGCGAATTGGGAATCAAAGGTAGGGGGCATTGCACTGCTTTCGTTCACAAACGCTGCAATACGAGAATTCCACGAAGCCACGATCAAAGTGGAGCAGCGGGAACTGCTCTCTGACCCCAATTTCATCGGCACCTTTGATTCATTTGTCGAGCGATTCATCATTACTCCATTTGGTCACTTGGTTTCAGGGCTGGCTAAGAGGCCGAGACTATATATAGCGCCGAGACCTGGCGACTGGAAAAACACAAAGCTGCACACTTGGTCGCAACTCAAGAATAGGAAATGGATCAAGGTTCCAGCCTGGGAAATGATACCTTTCCCAGGGAACGGTGTAACTGCCTTTATGTCTTCGAAGGAGTATGGCGGAAAGGCCCTTGCATTCGCTGCACATAACCCAATCGAAGAATTCTTCAAGCTAGGTCTATATACCCATCAGCAACGGGTCTATTTAGCGCACAGAATACTCATTGCTCGGCCTCAGATTGCAAAGTGTATTTCGCGGCGTTTTCCTGAGGTAGTTATCGATGAGGCTCAAGACACAAATATCTGGCTTCTTATTCTTCTTGACCTCCTACGACAGAACGGGACGAAGGTCACACTCGTTGGTGATCCTGACCAGTGCATCTACGAATTCAGCTTTGCTGATGCACAATCGCTCACGGTGCTAAAGACGAAATGGCAAATTCCTGAGAAGCCTCTGAGCAAATCTTTTCGATGCAACAATCCAATTGCTGAATCTGTGCGAAACATCAGTGGCAACAACTCATTTATCGGATGTGGGCCAAATAAGAACGAACACCAGCGAGCGTTCGTAATCAGAGAGGCTACCGACACACGTTTTTCTCATAGCATTAAGGAGTTTGAGCGGCTTCTCGAGCGAGCAGGAATCTCCCAGTCAGACAGCGTGATTCTCTGTCGAGGTCATCAGCAACTTGAAACTATCCGAGGTGAAGTGAGCTATACTGATCTCAAGGGGCTCACAAAGAAATTGGCCCAGGCGGCGTTCTATCGAGATGCACGCAAGGACTACAGGAAGGCGTTCGAGATTGTCGTGAATGTGATTCGTGAAATGGTTGATGAACCTGAGTTGTGGGAGAGTATTGACAATGAACCCGACTCAGAGTCTTCACTTCGAGTCCGATTGGCTCTATGGAAATTCGCTAAGTCTTCTGATGGTCTGCCCCCCATCTATCGCAATTGCACTTTGTGGATTGAGAACCTAAAGAACAATCTTACAGGGGTGTTTGCCGAGATTGGAATCACGAATCTTCCGACAATTGGACAAAAGATCAAGCGGACGGGTCTCAGTGCTTCTCAATTGACTTTACCCCTTTTTGAGCCACAGACACTCTTTCCTCCCATTCGACAGGAAACAATTCACCAAGTGAAGGGTGAGAGCATCGATGGAGTGCTCGTTTTGGGATCAGCCAAGTTCTTCAACGAAGTTGTCAAGACAGTTGAAAATGATGAGAATGGCGAAGAGCGTCGACTCGCGTATGTTGCAATGACGAGGGCGCGATATGCCCTTCTTGTGGGCCTTCCGGCTTCGCACTTCGATAAACACATAGCTGCTTGGAAGCACTGGGGATTCGGTGTGCTCTAATGCAGAAGTCTCGATGTGATTCAAACCATCCACCGAAGGGCAGGTCTATCGTGTTCATTCTGGGGGAGTGAGGGAGAGGTTCGGCAGGGCAAATTGGGACCAGATCGCAGAGCTTGAGAGGATGCTGATATAGCACTTCAACTGTTGGAATGGGCGAAAGCAAACGCAAGGATATGGTGGGGGAGCGGTAGGAAGAGCGGATCGTTTTTCCCCGTGCTCGACTCTCGGGGCGGATCGATTCAACTCTTCGGTGTCTGGACGTATGGCACCGTGGAGCTACAGTTTCAGTGGTATGTGAATCGGCCGCCGTTCGATTCTGCTGACAAGCGGGTGGACCTCCTCTCCCGACTGAACGGCATCAAAGGCATCAATTTGCCGGCGGACTCAATCGCACGGCGTCCGGGGTTCACGCTGAGAGTCTTGAAAGAGAAGAGTGCCCTGAGCCAGTTCCTCGAGATCTTTAGCTGGTTCATCAATGAGGTGAAAGCCTCCGACCGAGATAGCTAAACATCTGTCGTTGTTGATGCGACCGCGCCACCGAATAGTAATCAGCCGGCTGCTTAATAGGCCGCAAGTCGATTGGGTCGCGACCTAATTCTGCGAACTTGGTTGTTCCCCTCTAAAGGACTGCTAACAGCACTGACCAAGTCCTAATTGTTGTGTAATGCACGGAGTACCCGTACAAGAAACATAGTTTGGCCGGTGGGCTAAAGTAAAGATCAGGGTATCACATGAGCATAAAGATCTTCTCTATCAAAGCCGTAGAGTTCGAGCACGGATCCCTAGATCCGTTTGGATTTGATGCACACACTGACCGACTGGCTCGAAAGTACATCCCGTTTTCAGGCACGATTCGCAAACCAATCTACTTATTATTTGTCAGCTATGTTGAGTCGCTATTTAGGGATGGATATCTCAAGCCAAAGAGTCGTCGTGATAAGGAAGACATACGTCTGCGACTTGAGAAACTTCTTGTCTATGCTTGGACTCGTCGCCATGGGCGCTTGCGGAGTCAGGGGGTCATTGGCAATTCCATTCGTCACGTAAACCCATTTGAGGGAGTGGGTGGCAATTGGGTTGTGCAGAACTGCTACAGAATCTATGGCAGTTCGGCAGAGTTATTGGCAACGGACGAGCTAGTCCAAGCTTATCTGAAGGCAAACAGAAGTGAAATCAGACTGCTGCAACAATTTCTTGAAAGATCTGGATCTTTAGAACGCAATCGCACATTCGTCGACGACCTATTAAGAAAGCTCGCTAAGAGGAGAACGAGCCTCTTCTGTGGCCAACTCGTGTTGGGCCGGCAATTCAGGAGGAAGATGTTGAGAAAACTGAAAGAGATCCTATGGGAGGCGGAATTTAGCTCCCAGGCTAGTCTTCTTTATAAGATTTTCAACCGTCCGAAATCGGCTCCGAAATTCTTGGACCGAGTTCTCGTATCAAAGGAATATCCATTCCACTCGCTTAATCGCTGGTTCAGTGCTTTTATCTTGGCCGTGGAAGCAGACCTCAAGTATGAGAGTTCACATCACCTCTGGATGAAAGCGGACGCTCTATATGGAGAAATTGCGGCCCCTCGACCCCCGAGTCGCCGACCTAAGCCCCGGTGCTGGTTCACACAAGCTGACGGAACATATCGCAAATCAAGAGATTTCGATGCGTCCGGGTGGTCTGCCCTTATAAGAAAGGCAGAACAGCCACGCGAAGGTAGCCCGTTCTATTCATTTAGGATCTTTGCGCTGGAATCCTTACTAACGGAATTGGACTCCCATGCAGGCTAGAGACTTCTTCCAGTTGATTAGAGACTTTGACCATTCACTTGGGATCTATCTCACCTTCCCCCTGGACAAAGAAGTCGTGGAAAAGATCCGGGATAGTGGGGGAAGCCGCGCAATCGTTCTCCATGACGCGCGCCATGGTGCGACATTTGATAATTGTTGGGATAGCCGAGTATTATCAATTCCCGCATTTCCTGTTCAAGAGAATAGGATGAATCTGTTCCACTCAAAGTTAGCGGTTTTGAAAGGAGAGGATCAGATAAGGGTAATTGTAGGAAGCCAAAATCTCACAAGAACCAGTTTCTCGGCGAACAAGGAAGTTGCTTGTCTCTTTGACTTTCCAATCAACTCCCCTCAATGTCGGGCAATCAGAGATTTCCTAGCCTCACTAAACTGCAGTCACTCGTTGTGGTCAAGAGCAATAGATGAACTGACAGCCCTTGGACCAGTAACTGATCAAACTGATGGATCTGTAGATTTCGAATTTATCTCAAATTCTGGCTCAACGTCGATCAAACAATCATTTCTCCAAACTCTGAAGCGACTGGAACCCCCCGGGGAGCCTTTCCTGCACATCGCAGCACCCTTTACGTCTCAACTGCTGGGCGAAGGTTTTCACGAGATGATCGGAACGATCAAACCTAAGGAGATTCGTTTGTATGTCCGAAGTAATGCCAAGATTCCGAAAGAGGTACTAACGGCCAGTATACCCGTGAAAGTTTTTGCCCCCTCTGGCAAGGGGCGGCAAGGGTTTCATGCGAAGATGATAGCCCTGGAATACCCAAACGAAATGGTCGCTTTCGTTGGTTCCGCAAACTTTACAGCACAAGGTTTTTTTCTTACGCAAACAGAAGGCGGCAACCAAGAGAACGGCGTTGTCTTTCGGACTCAGGATAAACAGGACCTTATGGAATGGTTTGACAAAGGATGGGCAGCTCCTGTGAGTCCTCATGACTGGTCCCCGTCGGAAGGGTCCGATTCGGACGCGCAGCTAGACCTTAGTCCTTACGCATGGGCTGAAAGGATTGATGCGAGCTGGGTGAGATTGTTGATCTTTCTTCCAGATGAAAAGATTCTCAGAAAGGTGAGGGTTGATGGCCGGAAGGTCATGCTTGCGAAAGATCAACATGACCTCTATTCTGTAAACGTCTCCTCAAAAGACCAGTTTTTGACACTTCAGATAAGCAATACTGAACCCATTAAGGTTGCCATTTTCAATCCCAACCAGTACGAAGAAATCAAATCCAGCGATGATGTTCGATTGTTTTCACATTATGTATTGCCAATCGAGAGTTGGAATGAGAGCGATCTCCGAATCGCTATTGCAGAAGGCGGCATACGGGTAGGAGAAGGTTCGGATCAGGTGATCGAACCTCCCCTCCTAGAACAGTTCTACTACAATGTAAGAGCACAGATGCGGTCTATTCGAAGGCGAAGAATACCAACGGCTGATTTGCTTAATGAGCTCAAGACCCAGTTGTATGAAGTTGGAGCAACGTCCAATGGCACGCAGGTACTTCGGCTCAAGCTAAGTCAGGGTGAATACTCTGTTTTCAATGATGACATATTACTCTGCAAGTTCGTGCTTTCCGGAGATAAGGGGATCCAGCTGCAACCGAAGCAACCCCCCAGAGTTCATGCAGCAATTGACATGTTGTACAAATCCAGGGGTCAGCACGGCGCGACGGGCCTCTATTTGATCACTCATCTTGTTCGACTTTTTGACGCGAAAGGCTGGAAAGAATTCAGCGATATTTGTCTAAGAAGAGCCGAGGAGATCTGCATTGAGAGCCGGTTGCTAGACTTCACGTCCTTTTTGAAGTTCGTTCGAAATCGGAGCGTCTAAGCATGCCCAGATTTGGAGATATTCTAACCGGAAGGGTCGATCGGCAGCACCAGTTCGACAAGTCTGTTGTAAAGAAGCAGCGTTTGGCTGCGGCGACGGTCTGGCAAACGCTGGATATCTATCCATTTCGTGCCGGAGAACGGGCCTGGGAGAAGTATTGGGGACTGAGAGGAGCGTTGCTGGCGGACGATGTGGGGGGAGGCAAGACTTTTGAATCCTTAGCAGTTATTGTCAAGGATTTCTTAGAGACCACTCAGACAAATCGCGAACGATTCCGCGTCCTTGTCATTGCAGCTCCGGCAATTCGGAGCAAGTGGGAGTGGCAAAGTCCTGGAAACCTTAAGCAGGGGGACGAGACACCTGCCACGGGGCTGGCGCAATCGAGATGTGACCTCGAGACGTTTCTTCGGCAGATGAAATTCCCAAGTGCTCATAGTCGAACAAGGGCGCTCTTCGAGTCTGTTGAGGTTGTGAAACGAAAGAAGGATTGGAAAAAGCTCCAGAGGTCAATGCCTCGCCAAGGTATCTGGTTGACGTCTATGCAAGCTTTGCCCCCGACTCACGGAAGGAAGTCTAGAGCTGTTTTCCAACTTGCTTTCCCACACCGTGCTTTTGACTGGATCATAGCAGACGAAGCTCATGTTGTGAAGTCGGGATATGCTCAGTCAGAAGAGGAGGTCGGATATCTTAGTGGAAGTGCAGTGCGCAAACTGTACGCCGTACTGAATTCTTGCCCAAGCGCCCGACTTATTATGCTGACGGCCACACCTTTCCAGAATAACGCCAAGGAACTCCGACAGTTGATAAGCCTTGTCGACCATGGGACAAATGGAGAACGACTGACAGACGTGATAACGGCTGGTCTTGATGCATTCTCGAAGAGTCTGGATGAATTTACCGCCGATCCCACCTCCGTGGATGAAAAGGCCATCTTGAAGTTGATTGATGGATTGAAGAACAAAATCGGCTCCCTGGGGATTGAGAATGAACCCCATATGCTGGTTCGACCCAAAGCGCTTTGGCTAAATGGCAACAGGAGCGGGCTAGATGACTACATACGGGATGTGGTAGTCAGAAACAGAAAACTGCATCGGGCAACCGAACCCATTCAGGCCAGCCTCACTGAACAAGGTAATCTGCAATATCTACTTCTCCGCGACTTGGTGCATGAAGAAGGAACAGAACATCGAACGATGGTGAGCCAGAAACTGTGCGAGTTAGTCTCCAGTCCGGAAGCCTTCCGCCGCAAAGTTAAGAAGACGGGATCGCTCGGGGCTCGTAGCATGATGATAAAGGCTAACCAGTATAGGTCAATTGAAGAGTTGTTCGGTCGGAATGTCCTCTATGATATCAAAAAAGGGGCGCTCATAGAATTCCTCAAGCACTTTAGGCCCCATCAACGAAAGTCGGTTGTGGTTGTATATTGTCGTTTCATCCCGACCTTGGAAAGCCTCCATGCTGACTTGCGGCTACTGAAGGGGAAAGTCGTGCGCGATATCGTGAAGATGGATGGCCGAGATAAGCTGGATGAACGCAAGAAGACGCTAAGAAAACTCGCGGACTTGAACAACTCATATGTCAATCATCTTCCTGTGATATTCCTTGCGAGCCAAGTCGCCAATGAGGGGCTGGATTTCGATGGATTCAGTAACACTGTAGTTCATTTTGATGGTCACTACAACCCGGCTGTGATCGACCAACGCAATGGACGAATCTACCGCGGAAAAAACACTTTGAGGCGTGTGAGATTCCATCAAATTCTCCTCAAGGAAACGTACGACCAGAGGATCAAATTCATTGAGTTAACCAAACGAAAGATGAAGGATTTCTACTTGGGCGATGGTCCCCTGGAGGCAATATTTGAAACAGTTCTCGAAGAGAACCATGAAGTCAAGCGACGAGATTTACATAAACTATTGAAGTTCAGAATTGATCTTGAGCCAAGACGTGCTTGGCTACTTGGTGCGGCGAAAAAACAGATCTGATCTCGATGCCTTTGAAGTCAGCAGATATTGAGATTCTCGGAGATACAAAGTCGTCGGCGATATGAGGTTCATTACAGTGCGAGGGAAGATTAACCCCGCAAATGACAAAGCCACACAAGCCAGGGGGCTCTGCCTCGATTACGGGCCGAGGTGAACACTCGACAGGGGAGCTATGATTCGATTGCACTTGCTGGTGAGCATTGGGGGCGTAACAGCTTCTGAAAAACACGTTGACCAGGACATACACGTGAATATTACGCCCTTGATACTCCGGGGAGTGTTATCGTGGTCAAAGCACTATCGGAATAACTTGATATGACATAACCATTACTCGAAAGATTGAATGTGAGAAAGTCTTTCAATCAGCCCAAAGTGGACGAATTCGAGGACTACCTGAGGGAGGTGTTCCAGCAGCTGGCGCGATTCAAGAGGTTTCCCAAGTATCAACTTGAACGCAGGGTCGACGGATTCATTGGGGTGTTCTTGATCGACATCCTGAAAGCCACATGGGATTGGGACACTAAAATTGTTGCCCCTGAGTTTCCGATTAAGAAGGAAGGCAATAATCAAAGCATCAATGTGGACTATTTGCTTTACCGAAAACAGAATGCATCAGCCCAAGCCGCTTGGTTGTTTGTGGAGCTGAAAACCGACACAGGGTCGTTTGACGAACGGCAATATGGTGCCTACAAACGAGCCCAGATTGACGGGATGGTGAAGTTGCGCGAAGGGCTCAACGATATCTTCAGCAAGACAAGGGACAAAAATAAATACAAGATACTTTTCAAGAAATTGAAGTCGTTCAATTTGGACAGACGGATTGAATTGGTATATCTTGTTCCTTCTGATACCAAGATGCCCAATCCCACGGAGGATTTAAGGATCCTGACGTTTAAGCAGATTTCACGAAAACAAATGAAGCGATATCCCAAGGCCTGGTGTGCATTCCGCAATTTGGTCGTGAGGTCCATCGATCCATAAGCATTACCCGAAGACCTGCGGTGTATATGTCCGTTGGTCAGTGTATCCAGACGGCTATCAAAGTTCGACGAAAACGCTTTTAATCATTCTCGATTCTTATACATAGCCTTATGACCTTCCTCTCCAAATCCAAATACCTTGCCGGTCTCCAGTGCTCGAAACTCCTTTGGTATTACTACAACGCAAAAGACCAAATCCCCGCCATTGATGCGGGCACCCAGGCCATCTTCGATCAAGGTCACGAGGTAGGCGAGCTAGCCAAATTACTTTTTCCCGGGAGCATCGAGGTCGCAAAAGGCATTATCGGCTTTGAGCAGGTGGTGCCTAAGTCGTTAGAAGCAATCAAAACTCGGAAGCCGCTCTTTGAAGCGGCATTCATGTATAAGAATGCTTTTGCCCGTGCCGATGTGCTGAACCCTGTCGGCAAGGACCAGTGGGACATCATCGAG